>ERZ773214.1851-NODE-1851-length-11881-cov-6.096229_pt1 | contig 11881 bp, 14 predicted proteins | sample MGYA00511238_ERZ773214 | MGnify/ENA primary metagenome ERZ773214 (study PRJEB29015, sample SAMEA2738157) | human oral metagenome | biome: human oral; feature: human-associated habitat; material: saliva | place: China | collected 2259 ...
AATTATTTATCAACACTAATATTTTAGCTCAGCTTCAATATCTGTTACACCTGCCGTAACATCTTTACCTTCCTTTTCAAGGAACTTTGTACACTTTAACTTATATGCCTCTGCTACAGGGTCATTATCAATACGAATAACGATACCTTCTCGTGGACACTTATTTCTACAATGTACTTCATTTTGTTCCATACCAAACTTCTTCTCATTCTTTAGGAGTTCAAGTACATTCTCGTGCCAATGTTCCTTAACATCCACTTCAGGATAAAGATCTTTCAATGTGCCATGATAGAAGATTTCAATTGGCATAATCTTATCCTTAAGTTCTGAATACTTATTAATAAGGTCCATAGTGAAGTCATATACCTCAGATATATTATATTCTTTCTTTGTACCATCTGGCATATCTTGTACAACACGATAGAACATTACTTTATTTTCATTAACTGTACAACCATAATCATAAGGTGTTTGAATAAACTTTCCATTTTTTCCAGTATATCCAAAAATTTCACCATACAACATAATACCTTCAGGAATATAATCCTTTAGAATATTATAGTAATGAGACCAAATATCTACATCATAAAAACCTGTACCACTATCATTAATGTACTTATTCTTAATAACTGTACGTGAAGAATAAATTACATCATATACCTTCTTCTTTGACTTCAACATTGCTGGGATTTTATTATATACCCAATTCAAAGCATTATCGATTACATTAATACCAGTCTTAGAATACCAGATATAATTAGTTAGGATATTACCAATAATTAATGAAGAACCATGAATTTTATTAGTAATTGTAACTACATCAGTAGGCTTAATAGCATACATATTCTTATTAAGCTGTTGTGTATCATAATGGAACTTAAACTCTCCTGGAATAATACGATTATATCTAAGGAGTTTCTTTTCCTTCTTAGTCATTCCTGTGCCTGTATGATGTGGTTCCTTCTCTGGTAACATATATACCTTAATGAATAACTTTCCATTAACAGTATCAAAGTCATAGATACCAGAAGGATTATCAATTAATGCTTCCAAATCAACATCTTTAATTTCAGGACAATACTTTGCCATTGTATCAACAGAAAACAAAAAACCATATGATGGACATTTTCTCAAACGAATAAGTTTTACTCTACCATACTTATTGAAGAAACCAAGTTTACCCTTAATTTCAGCATCAATACAACCAGCTGCAGTATTATCACCAGTAGATAAAGCATATTCCTTTTTTTCAAGTAACTTATCTACTTCATCACTATTTGCATTCATTGTATAACATGAGCGATCAAATAAGTTATTAGCCCCGACAAAATCAGGATCTAACATTGTTTCATTTGCTGCATAAAACATTATATCACCTGTTTTAACTTCGTCCTTTCTAACGACTACATTAAAACCTGCAATCTTTGTTTGTACAAGAAAATCAGATCCTTCAATAGGTTCCAATTCTCCTACTCTAATAACAGATGCACAATATTCATGTGATATTCCTTCTGATGATGTTAAAATATTCTTCATAATTTTATTTTTTTTATTCAAAACTGGGCTCATGTACATATTTTATAAGTTAATATTCATTTAATGTTGTCTCTTGTATAGATATACAAATTTCTAAACTTGCACTATTTGATGTTATAATAACGCGTTCTCCCTCGTCATAACGTTCATAATCATTTGGTCCAAATTCATTATCATCTTCCATAAGAGCATCGGCCCAGTCGTTCATGTCTTTAATTGCAGCATCTTCTGTGATATATGCGTTACCGATTTCAAAATCAGAATCACCGTCGCAATATGTTTCTTTTGTTACAATAAATATAGTTTTACTCATTTTCTTTATGTTATATATTTTAAAATAATTGTTCTGATGCACTTTCATCCATACGAGCTTTCATACCTTGATTTGTATAATAATCCTCTAATATTGCTTGTTTCATTTGAGGTGTTAGTACATTTTTATATACATAATCATAATTAAACTCGTAGAATTCATTTATAGCAATAACTTCTTCTATTGCTGTTAATGTCTTAATTTTTTCTAATTCTTTTCGTGTATAATTAAATACTTCTGCAATATCTTCCTTAGGTATTTTTACTACATTATAAGCACCAGGTTTGTATTTATCTGAAAATTTAGAGTTTTTAAATATTTCATAAATCTTTTCCGCTGTATCTTTACGTTCATTTAATAATACAATATCATCTGTTACTGCATAATCATACTATTCAGATACTGCAGGATGTACAACCATTGGTCGCTATGAATTATATTCTGTTTCCATTTTCGTACCTTCGAAGTACGAATTATTTAAGACTTTACTTGTCTATATTCTGTGTTGAACCATTTTAATTATTTCATTACTTTACATTTTAAATAAATCCGCACCTGTTAATTGAGATTCGGAAATTCCTAATTGAGGTGTTTGTATTAATGGTGTTCCTTGTTGAATAGGTGCAGGTTGTTGAGGTGTTTGGCTATTATTATAACCTCTATTATTTTGGTGATATTTAGCAACTCCATTTGCTGTTGCAGATACATATATTGAAGGAATATCGACACCATCTGCAATTATTTCTTCAGTTAAATCTTCTGAAAGTCTAAGATATGTATCATTGAATGTATATCGTTTCTTACAACCCATTAATGGAGAATCTCGCATTGCCACTGCTTTTAAATAATAACAACCTTCAGCCCTCATCATTGTAGTACGAATAATACCAAATAAAGCATCTACTGTAGCGGTAAGGCCTGCAGATTCTGATACATCAGTCATATTAAGATCAGAAGATTCTGTACCACCACGATTGGTTTGTGTAACTGATATTACACACCATTCATTTCGTTGTGCCATTGCACGTACATCTTCACATATAGATTTTATTTTTAAATAAGTATTTTCAGAATTAGGATTTTTCATATCCCTCATGATATTCAAATAATCTATATATACATTATCAAATTTAAAATCTTTACCTGTTAATACACTAATTTCCTCCTGTTTCTTAATAGCAAATGCTTCAATCATTTCTGCAGTGGCAGTAGATGTTGGAAATTCTTCCAATATAAAAGTACCAAGTTTACCTAATTGGTTTACTCTAAACTCTTGTACTTTTTTTGAGAATAAGTTATTATCATTCACTGTTTCATTATATTGTGCCATTGGGATATTAAACATATTAGCACCAATACGTTGAGATACTTTTTGATATGGTAACTCTAATGTAATATATAATGTATTATAACCATTCTTAACTGATTGTGCAGCTAAATTACACAACCACATAGATTTACCTGTTTTAGGTCCACCCATTAAAACTACAAGAGTTTTATTAGAATATCCACCATTTAATGATTTATCAAGGAATGAATAGCCTGTTGTACGAGTATTTAATGCAGCTAATGTATGTGTACTAATATCAAAGAAATCATGACCTTTTGAAGTATTTGTTGTAAATGCAGCACCAATAGTAAAAAGGTTTTTAGCCTTTGTTATATATTCAGCTGAATCTTCAAAAGACATTGTAGGTGGTAAAGATTGTACATAAGCAATAGTTTTTTCAAGGCCTGTGTAGAAACTTCTCCACTTACACCAGTTAGGTATGTTAATATCTAACCACTCATCATCATATTGAGATAATGCCGTTTTATTATTCCATAATGAATTAACTGTATCTGCAGGTATAACATTAGACTTTCCTTGTAGATTAATAATCTCTATTATCTAAGCTGCAGAAGGCTCTGCTTTATATTTGGTTACAAAATCCTTTGCAATATTAAAAACATTCTTAATAGTGGGTTCACTAAAGAAATCTGTTTTAACTGTAGATATTAAATCTGGATGTTTTATTGCATAGAAAAATGCTATAATTTCAAAATATATATTATTCATTATTCACTCTTTATATTATTAATAGTTCTAATGTACTTTATTATTAATTATAATGTACTTTTAGGAAAAAGTCGAAAAAACCTCTACTAAAATTTAAAATAAAATTTTAATGGAGGAAAGTCGTTAAACTTTATTTATGATGGCGACTATAAAGTTTACTTAAATTACTTACTTGTATCTGTAAGTTTTTTCAAATGCTCAGTTTCACTCTCATACAATGACTTAAATGAATTTGTTGAATACTTGATAGCACTTGTAAAGTCATCAAAGTCCTCAAACATCTTATTCAAAACATTACGAGCTGTTTTATAAGCTTTCTCCTTTGCTCGTGATTCGGCAATCCTCATACCTGTAGTGCTGTTGAAATTATCATTTTCATGACACTTTGCTACACCAGTGAAAACCATACCATTAAAAATATCATTATCAAAAGTTAAATACATACATGGTGTAACTTCATTAGGATCATATGAAGGTACTAAAACTGCTGCCAACTTACAAATAGTTGCATTTTTATTCTGAATAAATTCAGTATCAGCAAAAACTAAAGTGAACTTGAAATTATTAAACTTACTGTTTCTTGTATTAAATCCCATTTTATAAAAATTTTAAATGATTAAAAAATTAATTTATATATATAAATTATAATTAAAATAATTAATTTCATGATATAATACTGTTAAACGTAAATTTTAGGAGTACGATATGACTATTGAGGATAAAGATGCCGAATTAAAATTGAAAATAGGTAATAACATCCGAACAGCTCGTCTTAATAAAAACATGACTCAAGCAGATGTTTGTGGAGATGAATCTGAATTAACTATCCGTCAACTTGCACGTATTGAAAACGGGCAAGTGTTAGTATCTCTTTCTAAATTATTGTTTCTATCTCAGAAATTAAATTTTCCCATTAAAGATATAGTAGATATAGAAAAAATAGAAATACCCAAACGGTATCTAGAATTAAAAAATAAATTAATACGTTCTCATACTTATGGTGATGAAGAACGTATTAGTATTTTAGAAGAGATGTTTGATGAAATATATGAGAATTTTTATGAGCATCTCCCAGAAGAAGAACAACTGCTTGTTGAAGTTTTACAAGTGCAATTAGATGTTTGTAGTAGTCGAGACATTACTTATGGCTTATCTTTACTCGAGGAGTATTTTCAACAGATTTTAAAGAAGAAAAAATATAGCTACAATGATCTCCTAATTATCAATTTGTATTTTCTTTGTTGTGCTATTGGTTTAGAAGATAAAACTTATTTTGAAGAATTATCTAAAAAAGTTTTATTATATATTGATTATAGTGATAATGATCGTATCTATATACTTGAAAGAATATTGATAGGAATTTTAATACAAGTAAAAATAGAGGATTACTTAATTTATACCAAAGTTTTACGCGAGATAACTGATAGTACAAATAACTTCCAACACAAACCTGTTATTTACGCTTTTGAGGCTAAATATTATTTGAAAGTGGAAAAAAGTTATGAAAAAGCAGAGCAATCTTATAATAAAGCTATTGAGTTTGCCAATATGCTTAATGATCAAGTCTTAGCTAGTAATTTGCTTAAAGAGAAAGAACTTGATTTAATTGAGATCCCATCAACTTAAAAAAAGAAAGAGAGAAGTGTACACTTCTCTCTTTCTTTTTTTTTACATTAGTCTTTCTATTAAGAGTATCTTATAAGCAAAAACAAAAAAATAATTAGTAACCTGACTTAGATGTCATGTTCTTTTTATTTGTTTTGAAATACAATAGAACCATAAAGAAAGGGGTTACATCCCAAGGAAGGAAGGAGAATTTTATGTTATTTGCTACTACTTTACTATCAACTTTTATTTGGATGTTCTATTAATGACTAAGTATTTAAAATGCGAAGTATCTTCTCAATTTGTTGAACAAAAAATGATTACCATTAAAAATTACTCAGAAATGAGCAGTTTGTGCAAAATAGTGGTAAATCATAAATTATTTAAAATTCTAGTGTTAGCCCCTAATGAAGAAGAAACATTGATATATGAAAATGATGAAGATATTGAAATGATTGAAATTACTGATTTAACAGAAAGCGAGGAAGAGTGATGAGCTCAATTGTTGTTTCAAAGAATATCGTAAAAACATTTGGTACGAAAATTGCCTTAAATAAAATTAATTTTGAAATTAAAGAAGGAGAGATTTTTGGATTTTTAGGTCCTTCTGGATCTGGGAAAACAACTATGATAAATATTCTCACTGGTCAACTATTACAAGATGGTGGGAATTCCCAATTATTGGGAAAGGATTCTCATAGTCTAAATTCTACAGATTTAGAAAAAATCGGAATTGTTAGTGATAAGAGTGGTTTCTATGAAAAATTATCACTAGAAAAAAACCTACTATTATACGCGAAGCTTTATGACGTTAATTTAAATAGAGTAGATGAGTTGCTTAATAAAGTGGGGTTGCTAGAGAGCAAAAGTATATTGGCAGAGCAATTATCTACTGGAATGAAGCAACGGATGCTACTTGCTCGTGCTTTAATTAATCAACCTAAAATTCTATTTTTGGATGAACCAACAAGTGGTTTGGATCCAACAACTTCAAAATCAATTCATGAGTTGTTAGTCGATCTAAAAGAAAATGGTACAACAATCTTTTTAACTACTCATGATATGAATGAAGCTACTTTATTATGTGATAATTTGGCGTTGTTAAATAAAGGAAAACTCATTGAACAAGGTAATCCAGCAGATATCATTCAAAAATATAACACAAATAAAAGGATAAAAGTTATTTACAAAAATCGTGAAGAAAGAATCTTTGATTTTTCAGAATTAACAAAATTGAACGTCAATGATATTATTTCTATCCACTCATGTGAACCGACTTTGGAAGAAATCTTTATAGAATTAACGGGGGAAAAATTAAATGTTTAATCGACTTAAAGCATTGGTATGGTTAAGAAACCAAACTATTATTGCAAATAAAAATTTATTGGTCCAAGTGTTGATGCCTTATGGTTTGCTATTTATCTATAAGAATTTTATGAACCTGGGAGATGACAAGGGGCTCGATTTAATGTTCCTATGTTTATCAACGGCTATTGCTATGTCTGTCGGCAGTACAGTTTCTACTATCATTGCTGAAGAAAAGGAAAAAAATAATCTTAAAACGCTTTTACTAAGTGGTGTACGGCCATACGAATATCTTATCTCGGTTTTAGTACACCCAGTCGTAATTACTATTTTAAATATGATTTTGTTCCCTATTATTGCAGGCGCAGATATTTCTAAAATTTATTTAGAGTATGGTTTAGTAGTCATGTTGACAGCTATGGCTGTTATTCTCATCAATCTATGTATTGCTGCTATTTCTTCGACACAATCAAAAGCTCAAATTAACGGTTTACCTATTATGTTGATTATTGCAATGGGACCAAATTTATCTCAAATGAATACTGATATCGCTAATTTCATTAATTATACTTTTCTTGGAGCTTATACTGAATTATTCACAAAAACAGATTTTAGTTTAACTAGTCGTTCTTTTCAAGTATTAGTAGCTTGGATTATTGGTTTGTTAATCCTTACATCATTATCACTTAAGTTTAATAAGAAGCCAAAAGCTCAAAAAAAGTTATTTAAAAAACAGGTAATAGAAATCAGAGAAAATGAGTATGCTTAATGAACATTAAAATACCTGTTTTATGTACTTGTTAATATATGTTGATTTGTCGCAAGTCATGTAATTATTTAAAAGAATATAGCAAAGGAGAAATTTTATGGTTAAAAAATTCATTATTGGTGTTGCTGTCGGTATATTCCTTTATTGTGAATTGAATTCATTGTTATAGTTTATTGGAAGAAAGGAAAAATCTCATGATTTTATTAGGAGTTATTGTGGGAGCTACTGTAGCAGTTGTTATTTATTGTAGACCAGTTTACTTTATTCCGGGTAAATTAAAAAAAAAAATTAAAAATTAGGAAGTTAAACTACAAATTAGTATGAAAGGAGGGCAATTCAATGATTCTATTTATTGCAGGTTTTCTTGGAGGAGCAGTTTCGGTGTATGCATTCCGCCGTTAAATTACAAATTAGTTAGTGTATTTTGATAATAAAAAATTGAATGAATTAGTATGAAAGGAGGACAATTCAATGATTCTATTTATTGCAGGTTTTGTTGGAGGAGCAGCTGCGGTGTATTTCACACGCCGTTAAATAACGAGTTAGTTAGTGTGTTTTGATAATAAAAAATTAAATGAATTAGTACGAAAGGAGGGCAATTCAATGGTTGGAGTATTCATTATAGGTGTAGCCTATGGAATTTATTTGTATTGTAAATAAACTTATGAGTCATCATGCAACTAAAAAGAAAGGAGAAAGGCAGTATGTTAAGTTGGTTTATTATTCCTGTTCCTATTATTCTACCTCGTTTTTTCAATCGATAGATTTTGCAAAGATTATTGAACGAATTATTTAAACAATTACTATGAAAGGAGGACAATTCAATGGTTGGAGTATTCATTGTAGGTGTAGCCTTTGGAATTTATTTGTATTGTAAATAGACTTATAAAGTTCTTATTTAATTGAAATTTAATTGAAAAGAAAGGAGAGTTAATATGGTAGTATTTGCAGCCGGCGTTATTGTAGGTTTTGTAGGTGCTTGGGCATTGAAGCACTAACATTATATGATTTATGTGATTTAAAATAGCTATATTTGGTAGCTATTTTTTTTATAATATCGTTAGGATATTTCAAAAAATAATTCTTCATGCAGTTTTTAGCAGTTTGTTTCTATAGAATCGATTCCAATATCTAAAACTTATATAAAAAGCAATAAAGCCGTCTTCGCTCGTCCTTTTCTAAAAAACCTCTTAGAAAAAAACAAATCAGGTAACTTTTTTGCTTTTCTAATATTTCTTTCTCCTCAGACCATATACTAGTAAAGGTTTGTTGAGGTTTGAAAGCAAAAAGAAGAAAATTACTGTAGAACGCAATGAATACGGTTATCAAGTTTATTAAATGGCTGAGAGAGGGAGTTGTAAGCTCTCTCTTTTTTGTCTGCGCGGTTCGCGGACAAATTGCACGTTGGTTCGTGCGAAGGGCAAAGACCATTTTTTTGCTGATAATTTTGGCGCAGCTGAAATTATTTTGTTAGCAAAAATGGGCAAGCAAAAAATTGCTTCACGCAATTTTTTCGGTGCGTTGTTCGCGCCGATTTTTTCGAGACCACTTTTGTGGACCGAAAAAGCAGTGAATTTTTTGAACCGTGAAGGCCAAAAAAGGGGTGCAACCCATAGCCCTCGGCAGGAGCGTTTTCCTTTGTACGTCGCGCAGCGATGTCAAAGGTGCAAAAACGTTACTCTTTGCCAAAGAGTAACAGAAACTCCCGCTAAATTCCGACTTTGGATTATGATTTTTACGTCTGTTTTAAATCGACAATATAGACGCAGAGTAGCGATAGCGCTGCGTCATAGCCCGTTTTTCGGGCTACCTTGCGCATTTTTAAAGTTGGTCAATGGTCTTATATACTAGTCCACGTTTGATCCAAAATATGGGCCTACATATAGTCCATTTTTTATATAAATAATGGACTTATATATGTCCCATGATTTTATTATTTCATGGTCTACTATGTGTTCCATTATTCTATATTTTTATGGTCTTATATGTAGTCCATTTTTTTCTAAAATCATGGACAACTATATAGACCATAATTTGTATTTTTCATGGATTTATATATAAACCCACGATATTGATAAATCATGGATCTCTGTATCTATCCATTATTTTTATTAACTAGACTATTAGCTTAGTTAAACTTTTTGTGTGTCGCGTTTTTTCTTCTGTTTTATCTTTTATTTTCAACAAAAAATGGCATACTATGAGTAACTTTTAAAAAAAGGTAGGTTTATCATGGATAAAACAATGACGTTATCTTTTAAAACTAATCCACGTCAAACTAATATCAGACACAACAACCGCGAATTAACAGAAAAGGAGTTTAGGAGCGACGTTCACAAACATATTCAACGCGAAAAATCGAAATACAATATTCAGATTTTCAAACGTGATATCAAAGATGTTTATCATGATCTGTTTGATGATGCACTGAGCACTTATAACGCAAAGCAAAAACGCAAAGATCGCAAGATCGATGATTATTATAAACACGTCCAGAAGTCCAAAAACTTGGACCTACAAAGGGAATTCATTGTTACCGTCGGCAATAAGGCAGATTGGGAAAAATTGAGTTTTGAAGAAAAGCAAGAGGTAGGAGAAGCCCTGGCGCGCTATGTACGCGATTTTAACGAACGACACGATAATATGACTATTTATAACGCAATCGTCCATCTGGACGAATCTGGCGCCCCTCACGCACACTTCAATGTTGTTCCAACAGCAACTGGCTATAAAAACGGACTTGCGGTGCAACCTTCTTTCCGAAAGGCTCTGGAGCAAGAAGGATTCGGTCCAAGTGGACGTGAACAATTCAAAGCGTTTCGAGATGCAGAAATTCATCGTCTACATCAGTTTGTCCATGAAATTGGAATCGATAGAAAAGCTGGGCAGACAAACGATATCAAGGATATGCGCGAATATAAGGACGCGATGGAATATATTGAGAATCGAAAATCAAGTCAGATCGTGAAAATGCAACGCGAGGAACAGGCTCATGAAGAAAAGATGCACGAGCTAAATGAGCGATTGAGACAGCAAGAAGAAAAATTTCAAAAGCGAGATGAAGCTTTTGAGGCTAGTAAAAGGCAGCAAGCGAGAGTGATAAAGGAGATGAACGATGAGATCGCTAGCAAAGCTGAAGAACTTGATTTGGAGCGAATTGAAGATGAAACTGTCAATGCGATGCTGAAGATGCAGCTGATTGCAAATAAACCAATTGAAGACAAGCGCAATTATAGAATCGAAGAACGAGGCTTCGGCAAGGAAAAACAACGCTATGTTATGGTACCAGAGAAAGATTTCGATGATTTGGCTCGCAGGGCTAATAGAGGGCCGTTGGTGCAGTTACTGAGTGATTTCAAAGAGCATATTCTCGGTCTAGGAATTGTAAAACGTCTGAGGGCTACAATTGCTAAACTAAAAGAAGAAATGGCTAGTCTACTTAGAGAAAATGATAGCTTGTCTAAAGAATTAACAGCTGTAATTGAAGATAGAAATAAATACAGATCTCAATTATTGGATCAAGAATATTATCTGACAGATAAAGAACGAGATGAGATTGCTGAAAAGATTGTTCAAAGACAAGATCTTGAGCTAGAAGATAATGAACGAAGCTTTGAGAGAGATGATCTCGATATGAGTAGATAGTAATAAAATCCCTTTTCCAAAAAATAAAGCGGACGGCTTTACTCAACTAGATAAAATAGGCTCAAATCCTTGACGTTGTAGCGTTTTGTTGCGATAGATAACCCGTGTTTTAGATTTTAAATGCGTCAGAATCGCCATCTAAACACCTCATAAATGCAGTAATACCAAGGGTTTTCGCTATTTTAGATATATAAAGAGGGGTGTTTTAAAGAAAAATACAGCTTTTATATAAATGGTGGTGTATCAACTGTATCAATTTATTAAAAAAGCCTTTTATATCAACGCTTTTTTAATAATAAAACTAAGTGTATCAGCTGTATTTAGGTTCAGATCCACTATTTCAATACTTACACCAAACCAAGCGGACGGCATAAAGCCGTCTTTTCTTTGGGCTTTATTCACTAGACTACAAACTTCATCTAGCTTAAAGAGCCATCATCTAACCTCTAGGCTTACGCTTCCTTATAGGCCTGCTATGTAGCGTTCAAAACAAAAGTAAATTGTAAGATCACAAATGTTGAATTGACTACTAACAAGAGGGCGTAAGCCCTCTGGGAGCGAAGCGACCGAGAGCCGAAGGGCTCTAAGGCGAAGCCTCAAAAAAAATCAAACGAAGGTATAGATTTTGGGGCGAACGAAGTGAGACCCA
>ERZ773214.1854-NODE-1854-length-11874-cov-90.668669_pt1 | contig 11874 bp, 11 predicted proteins | sample MGYA00511238_ERZ773214 | MGnify/ENA primary metagenome ERZ773214 (study PRJEB29015, sample SAMEA2738157) | human oral metagenome | biome: human oral; feature: human-associated habitat; material: saliva | place: China | collected 2259 ...
GCCCTACGCATTCGCTTCGCATTTTGCGCCCGCAATGCTGCAGGAGGCAGTGGACGCCTACCGCGCGAACTTCAAGCCCTCGGAGCACCTGGAACAGCCCTACGTCATGGTGGGTGCAACCGCGATGCTCGCCGATACCGATGAGCGAGCACGCTACCTGTACACGACCCAGCAGCAGCATTTCCTGGGTGTGGTGCGCGGCAATTTGTCTTTCGCACCTCCCGTGGAAGATATGGACGCCGTCTGGACCGACGCGGAGAAGATGCACGTTGAACGCATGACCGCTGAGGCAATCGTAGGCTCTCCCGCCACCGCGCAGGCTCGTATTGAGGACCTGGTGGCGCGCACGGGCGCTGACGAGCTTATCGTCATGACCGAGGCGTGGGAGCACGAGGACCGCCTGCGCTCCTACGAGCTGCTGTCCCAGCTGCCGGTGGTGCGCCGCGCCTCCTAACGCTTAGATCAGAGCATAAAGACGAAGCCCCCGAGTTTTTCTCGGGGGCTTTGCTATACCCGGCATGCTCTACCCGGCATTGAGCCGTGCGCTGAGCGCCTGCAAACCAGGCTTTAGGCAAACAAATAGGTAAACAAAAAAGCCTGCCTCCGAAGAGACAGGCTTATCTGAGCCCCGACCGGGAATCGATCCCGGGACCTCCATCTTACCAAGATGGCGCTCTACCACTGAGCTATCGGGGCGTAGCGGTGGACGGGCTCGATCCGTCGACCTCACGATTATGAGTCGTGCGCTCTAACCAGCTGAGCTACACCGCCACATCATTAATACGTGCTCTCGCATGAATTAATGAGAGAGCCCCGACCGGGAATCGATCCCGGGACCTCCATCTTACCAAGATGGCGCTCTACCACTGAGCTATCGGGGCAACAGGTAAAACTATACAGGTCTTCACGAATGCTCGCAAGCGGAGAAGCTATGGCATGCGCCACATTTTATGATTGATTGTTCTCCACTCTGCCGTCTGAGAGCCCAGCAAGGACCAGGAGCCCCAGCATCGACCAGGCGCCACCGCAACAGCTGATGCAAACACATCAACACACAAGTACATAAAGACCGACAGGAGAGTTCGTCACTCCCCTGCCGGTCTTTGAATCATATGCAGATGACAAGGCTGCTAGCCGATAGCCTCAGCAAGCCCCTCATACCGCAGATTCAGGCTTAGCCGAAATCTTAGTAGCGCTTGCCGCGGCCGCCGAAGTCACGGCCACCGTCACGGTTACCGCGGTAGCCGCCATCGCGACGATTATCACGGCCACCGAAGTCGCGACCGCCAAAGTCACGGCCACCCTCACGGTTGCCACGGTAGCCACCCTCACGGCGGTTATCACGGCCACCGAAGTCGCGACCACCGAAGTCACGGTCATTGCGCTTGCCACCGAAGTCACGACGCTTGAAGTCGCGGTCACCGCCGAAGTCACGGCCACCGTCACGGTTACCGCGGTAGCTACCTTCACGACGACCACCCTCGCGGCGATCGAAGTCGCGGAAACCGCCCTCACGACGACCACCACCGAAGCTACGGCCACTGCCGCCGCCCTTGGGACCGTTGTCCTTGCGGATGTTGATGAACTCGCCAGCAATCTTGGTGTCGCGCAGGCGATCGAAGAAGTCGCGGGGCAGGTCCTCGGGCAGGCCAACAATGGTGAAGTGCTGGCGAATGTCGATGGAGCCAATCTGGGAGCCCTTAATGCCACCCTCGTTAGCCAATGCACCCACAATAGCGCCTGCGGTCACGCGGGAGGAACGGCCAACGTTCAGCTTGTAGTTGACCATACCCTCATCGTTGTGCGCGCGCTTTGCCTTGCGGCCGCCGCGATCCGAATCTTCGTCAGAGAAGGGGCGGGACTTGTTGGCGATATCTTCGCTCTCATCGAGGAAGAAGGGGCGACCCTGCTGGGCGATAACAGCCAGTGCGGCCGCAATGTCCTCAGCGGTGGTGTCGTGCTCGTTCTCGTAGTCCTCGATAATCTGGCGGAAGAAGCTCAGGTCCTCAGACTCGATGGTCTCGGTAATCTGCTGTGCGAAGCGCTGCTTACGGGTCTCGTTCACTGCCTCTGCGGTGGGCATGTGCATCGGCTCGACCTTCTGGCGGGTTGCCTTCTCGATCTGACGCAGCATGTACTTCTCACGCGGGGTGACGAAGAGGATTGCGGCACCTTCGCGACCTGCACGACCGGTACGACCGATGCGGTGCACGTAGGACTCGGTGTCGTGGGGGATGTCGTAGTTGACGACCAGGGAGATGCGCTCAACGTCCAGACCGCGTGCCGCCACGTCGGTTGCAACGAGGATGTCGATGCGGCCGTCACGCAGGGCGTCAACGGTGCGCTCACGCAGCTGCTGGGGGATGTCACCGTTAATAGCTGCTGCCGCGAAACCGCGTGCCTTCAACTTGTCGGCAACTTCCTCGGTTTCCTTCTTGGTGCGCACGAAGACAATGATGCCGTCGTAGTTTTCAACCTCGAGCACGCGGGTCATTGCGTCCAGCTTGTGGGAGTGCATGACCTGCATGTAGCGCTGGGAGATGTTTGAGCTGGTGGTGGTCTTAGCCTTGACGCGAACCTCGCGGGGGTCGTTCAGGTACTGCTGAGCGATCTTGCGGATCGAGTTGGGCATGGTTGCGGAGAAGAGGGCAACCTGCTTGCTGTCGGGGGTGCCTTCGAGGATCTTTTCCACGTCTTCGGCGAAGCCCATGCGCAGCATTTCGTCTGCTTCATCGAGTACCAGGTACTGCAGGTTGGACAGGTCCAGGGACCCCTTTTCCAGGTGGTCAATCACGCGGCCGGGGGTACCGACGACGACCTGCGCACCGCGGCGCAGACCAGCCAGCTGCGGGCCGTAGGGGGAGCCACCGTAGATGGGCAGGACGGTGAAGTCCTCCATGTGGGTTGCGTAGGAGGAGAAGGCTTCTGCAACCTGCAGAGCCAGCTCGCGGGTGGGTGCCAGGACCAGAACCTGGGTGTCGCGGGAGACGCCGTTGATGTCGGCGAGTTCAGCCATGCGGGACAGTGCCGGCAGCGCGAATGCTGCGGTCTTACCGGTACCGGTCTGTGCCAGACCAACCACGTCGTGGCCCTCAAGCAGCAGGGGGATAGTCTGTTCCTGAATGGGGGACGGCTTCTCGTAGCCTACCTCTTCCAGGGCTGCCAGGACGCGGGGGTCCAGGCCCAGGTCGGTGAAGCGTACGCCTTCTTCTTCAGCCTTTTCGGTGGTTTCTTCTGCGGCGGGTGCTTCTGCAGTGGTTTCTTCTGCTTCTACAGCAGGGCTCTCAACGATGTTCTCGGCGATGTTCTCAGTGGTCACAACGGTCTCTGCCTCGGCGTTCAGTTCGGCCGGGGTAGCAGTATTCTCAGTCAATTTTTCCTCTATACGGTAGGGGTGGATAGCGCACGCTTTTCGGCGCTTACCGGGTGTCCCCTTCACGGCCCAGCCACACATCATCCCCTGGGGAGTAGAGCGTCCAGGGGTCCTCCGTTACCGGCGCATTCTGCAGAGGTGTTCTGCGGATGCTGCGGGTAGCGGCTCTTTGCTGGGGGTGGTCTTGAATTTCTCGGCACATTATCCGCACGCCTGTTCGTGCTCTACGCTCGGCGCGCAGTAGTCCCTGTGATTCAGGGGTGTACAGGGTGGGTAATGCTCACATGCAATGTCACGTATTCCTGGTGGTTCGCCTTCCCGCTCTACGGCGGTGGTGTGTCTGTTACAGCAGACGCAGCAAAGACGCTGGACCAGAGATCGTTAAGAGAAGCCCGCGTGTACGGTGTGAACCGCAAGTTTATGGGGCGTATCAATCGGTGATGGTGAGTACGGCGCACCTACAATTCCAGCACCACCTTGGGTGCCGGGTGCGCACAAGACCTTCATCGGGGGTTCCCGTGTTCTACCTAGTCTACCTTAGCGTCGCCCATTTAACCCCAAAAGGTGCTTAAAACCTCATCTCTTAACGGCGAGCGCCCACCCTCACACTCGGAGGGTGGGCGCTTTTCAGGCACGCATCGTGCCTATGTAGTCCTCGGATTAATCTACGCGCCGGATTAATCCACGCGGCGCACAATATCAATCGTGCCGACGGTCGCGTACTTAGCGTAGGAGCTGCCGTAGCGGTCAGCCGCGTACTGTGCGGCGTTGGTCGGCGGGTTGCCACCCCAGGAGTTGCTCATGCGGTCGATGACCACGTAGTCGGGTGCGGGCTTGCCGGTATGTCCGATCCAGTAGACGGTACGACCGGGAATCAGCTGGGTCAGAATCGACAGGTCAGATGCGACCGTCACCCCTTCGGGTACCTTCTTCACGGCGTCCTGCTTCATCTGGTCAGTCGTAGTCAACGCGGAGGCGGTGAACTGCGCATTACCCAGGGACGCGAGGGGCTGCTGGGATCCGGGCACGAAAATCGGGGACGCGGCTAGGAAGAGCGCCACGGCAGGCAGAACCCACACGGGCATGCGGCGCGCCGTGGCGGTCAGGCGGCCGGGCTCGGTATTGGTCTGAGGTTCCTGCGCGGAGGCGCTATCGGCTGCGCGCGCGCCCAAACGCGCCGGAATCGCAGCGGGAACCACTCCGTAGCGTATCCGCATGACAGCGTCGAGCAGGGCGAGGAAGACGACGGGCATGAGCACGAGCGAGTAGTGCCAGGTGCTTGCCCAGTAGGATTCCATGGTGGAGAGTAGACGCCAGGCAAGGGTCGGCAGGGCAATTGCCGCGAGCGGAGAAATCACCCAGAGGACTGCTCCGGTAATGAGCAGCAGGCCGAGGGTTGCCAGCTTGGTGTTGTTGCTGAGCATCTGCAGTGCCGAGCCGAAGGGGTCGCCCAGGGCTGCGGAGAAGTTCACCTTGTCGGCGTAGTCGAAGTTTCCGCCGCTATTGAAGTAGGGCAGGATCACGTAGATGGCGACGGCGGACCAGAATACGCCCCAAATCATGACCATGGTGGATTCGGCGACGGCGGGGGTGCGCGCCCAGGAGGAGTAGAGCTGATGCACGCGGATTCGCATGGGGGCGGGGGTGCCCGCGGAGAGGCGCGGCATCAGAATGTCTACGGCGGTGCTCAGCCAGCCGGTGCGGATAAAGATGATGAGGCCGATGGCTGCGACAGTAATGCCCATATCTTCTTTAACGAAGGCAATGGGTAGAGCCCACCAGCAGGCGTAGGCGAGGTAGCGTGCGCGTTCGGTGCCGCTCACTCGTGAGGCGAGCACCAGGTAGCCGAGGCTCATGGCCAGTAGCGGCACGGCGAAGGCTACTTCGTGGAATTGGGCGGCGATAGCTTGCTGAACGCCGAAGCTAAGGGCGAATCCGGCGCCGAGTAGCAGACCGGTGATGGTCGGGATAACGCCCTGAAGTTTTGCGGATTGAGCGTTCTGCGCGGGTTCACTCTTCTGCGCATCTTCAGTTTTTTGGGCGAGCGCGAAGGCACGCTGAGTGAAGCGCACAATGGCGAAGCTTGCGAAGGCGACCAGGGCGTTCTGCACGACCAGTAGCGTGGTCGGTGAGGGGAACAGCGCGTAGACGGGTCCCAGGAGCACCAGAATCGGGTGGAAGTGGTCACCCCAGAGGTTAAAGTCGGGCCCTTTAATGGGCACGATGGGCACGGAGAAGTGCGAGTACGCCTGCGCCATCTGGGTGAAAATCGCCAGGTCCCAGGAGGGCGTAATCCAGTGCTTCACCTGCTGCAGCGAGTAGTAGGTGTACAACGCCATGACGGCGGCGGCAAGCAGCAGGCCGGGTAGTAGTTCGAGGGGGCGGATGCTCTTGACGCGCTCGGTGAGGGACTGACGCGGCTGTTTCTTGGCGCGCTGAGTACGGCCCGCGCTGGTGTCGGTGCTGTTCTTCTGTTCAGGTGCGTCAGTATTCGAGGATGCTTCGTGTGCTTCCGCTGCCATAGGCGTCCTTCTCTCGGGGTGTGTGTCCGGGCTACAGGCGCCCACAGAACGGGTGGAACGCGTCGCCGTTGTCGTTGCCGGTGGCGGAGTTTGCGTTCGTTCTCGCTCTACCCTTTAGGGTATCGCATTAGCGCTGTGCCTGCCCTTCCTGCGCTTTTTGTATCTTGTCCCTCAAATATCTGCCCCGGATGTTGTTGCCCGGTTTGGGCGCATAGACTGGTGTGGTGAGTACGTTTCCTTCTTCAACCCCCGGCGGTGTCACCCCCGACGGCACGATTCCCGGTAGCCGCCCGGTAGCGGGTGCGCGGCGCATCCGGCATCCTTTGGCGGCAGCTGGTGTGCCCTATGCGCCGGCACTTGCGGATGTTCTTCACGAACCGCGCGTTCAGATTCGTACTCTCTCACCCGCTGTTTCGTCTCTTCCGGGTACTCTGAGCCCGGAGGTATGCGAGGTTGTGATTGAGCCGCATGTTCCGGTGCAGTTGTCGCAGACGTTGGGGTCGTTGCGCCGCGGTGCTCAGGATCTTTCGTATCGTGCGCTGAGCCGCGCGGATGGTGCCGAGAGAATCTGGTTGACGGCTCGCACGCCGTTTCACGAGTTCCCGGCGGTGCTGTACGTTGAACGAGTTGCGGAGACTGCTACGCTTCCAACGTCTCTCCCCGCTCTTCACCGTCTGCTGATGCGCCCGGTGCGTATTCGTATCTGGGTTTCTTATAGTGCCGCTGATCAGCAGATGCAGGCGCGAGCCGACCTTCAGGCGCTAGCGCAGGAAATGACGTACTGGCTGGGGTTGCACGACCCCGCCGAACAGTTCGGTGCTCTGTCTTCTTTTGAGTCTCTTCCGCCGCGTGTTCAGCAGGCGTGGCGGCAGAATCCGGGGCTCCGTCTCAGTGCCTCGGGGCAGCTGGACCGGCAGATGCTCAACGCCATTGTGGAGCAGCGCATCACCCAGACCGAAGCGTTCAGGACCTTAGGCTGGGTGCTGCGAAAGTATGGCTCCCCCGCCCCTTCGACCGGGTTGGGGCATCAGCCGGAAGGGATGCGCGTCTACCCAAGCGCCCGGACCCTGGCGACGATTCCTACCTGGGATTGGCATCGGGCTGGCGTTGATAAAAGCCGCTACGATGCCGTGTACGCTTACGCTCGTTCCGCAGAGTCTCTAAAAAACATTGCGGCAGAAGGCGACGTCGCACTTCTGGCGCGGAGCCTGCACGCTGTGCGCGGCGTGGGCCCGTGGAGTATTTCCGAGGCCCTGCAGCGTGTGTGCGGGTACCCGGACGCCATCAGCGTGGGCGACTACCATCTGGCGCACGCGGTCGGTGAGCTGTTCACCGGTCAGCGCACCGATGATGCGGGAATGCTCGCCCTACTTGCGCCCTTTAGCCCGCATCGGCAACGTCTGGTGCGGCTCATGCACGCTTCGGGCTTCTCAAAGCAGCGCTACGGGGCGCGCATGACCATTGAGGATCACCGCGACCGCTAACGTTCCTGCACCCTCACGAGGTTAAAAGGGGACGGGGCGCACCTACCGGTTGTGCCGGCGGGTGCGCCCCGTTCAAGCTCTTTTGTGGTGGTGAGCTTACTTCTTCTCTGCAGAGCCCTCTGCTGCTGCAATCTCTGCACGGACCTTATCCATGTCGAGCTCGCGAATCGAACCGATTACGGTCTCCAGCTGGTCTTCGCGCAGTGCGCCAGCCTGCTGGTATACCAGGATACCGTCACGGAAGCCCATGATGGTGGGGATGGAGGTGATGCCTGCTGCCTGAGCGAGCTGGCCCTGGTCCTCGGTGTCGACCTTGCCGAAAACAATGTCGCTGTGCTTCTCCGAAGCCGCCTCGTAGACGGGGGAGAACTGCTTGCAGGGACCGCACCAATCTGCCCAGAAGTCCAGGAAGACGATGTCGTTGCTCTCGACGGTAGCAGTCAGGTTCTGCTGAGTAATTTCATTAGTAGCCATGAGATAAAGCTACACCCTCAAGACCCCAATCGCTAATTGTTCGCTCTGGGATTCAAACATGTGAAAGATATGACAAATTGCGGTCATAGTAAATACTTTTTGCGGCTGTTTCAGCCGGTTCACGGGCGTGTCGCGAATACTCTGGCGAATGCCCTCGTAGCCGAATGATGGAGGCGCCCGACCCGGCGGGCGAAGCCCCATGGTCGTCCCCTACAGCATCCTGAGGAAAGCACCCAATGCGGGCACCCAGAAAATACGGGCGCAACCATGAAAGACCGTTGCTGTGGAAGACCACTGTGGTGGAAGATTACCGCGGTGGAAAGCCGCTGGGCTGGAAAGCGGCTGCGGAATCCGCTATAAAACTGGTTTTAGATACACAAAAGCCCGGTTACTTTCGTAACCGGGCTATTTGTGGCAGGTGAGGGATTCGAACCCCCGTAGGCAGTGCCAGCTGATTTACAGTCAGCCCCCTTTGGCCGCTCGGGTAACCTGCCGCCTAGCTAGGTGCTAGTTGCTCGCTCACGCGAACAGAGACTACTCTACAGCAGTTTTAGGGACTTGTACACTTCACATAGGGTTTTGTGACGAAGGTTATATATCTGGTTGTATTTATCGTCTTTTCGTCACACAAGAGCGTCAGCACACGCTCACCGCGCGCCCATATCTATCGCAGCGCCCACGCTCTCACCTTATGAATAAAGCCGTGAATAAAGCCACCGCCTACAGCAGTTTTAGAAGGAGCGGGAAGGAGTATCGCCATCCTGCTCAAGCAGAAGCACAATCTCCAGGTGCTCCAGGTAGCGGCGCGCCTGCTCCACGGTGCACATGTCACCGGCAATCTCACGCTCCAGGTCACGGCGAACGCCACGGAAACGTGCCACCAGCGAAGGTTCCGTCAGGGTGATACCGATACCGTCAAAGAGAGAAGGCTCAGCATCTTCCTCGTGCAGGTCAAGGTGAATATCGTGGTGGTCAGACTCGCTGAGGCGCTCAGCCTCAGGAATATCTTCGGGCTCAGCGCCCAGAGAGGTATGCAAGTCAATGAAGAGCAGGGTTTGCAGGTCGTGAGCTTCCTCGCTCGTGTGTGCGTCCGTTGCAGACAGGTTATGAATGGTCATATCTCTATTGTCCTCTTTTTAGGTTGGTAACGCCTGTAAAACAGGCCCGTATTTCTGTTAGTTAGCTGTGAACAAGAGCCCCAACCCGGTAGGCTAGTACTAACCGGTGCCAGTAGCACCTCATTCACGAAAGGAAAGCCCATGGCTAGCGAATCCTCATTCGACATTGTGTCCAAGGTGGACAAGCAGGAAGTTTCTAACGCACTGCACCAGGCGCAGAAGGAAATCTCCCAGCGTTACGACTTCCGTGGCGTTGGCGCAGAAATCGACTACTCCGGCGACAAGATCCTCATCAAGGCAAACGCCGAAGAGCGCGCACTGGCAGTGCTGGACGTTTTCCAGTCCAAGCTAGTCAAGCGCGGCATCTCCCTGAAGTCCCTGGACTCCGGCAAGCCCTACGCATCCGGCAAGGAAACCCGCATCGAATGCTCCATCAAGGAAGGCATCGCGCAGGATCAGGCAAAGAAGATCTCCAAGATGATCCGCGAAGAGGGCCCCAAGGGCGTAAAGGCGAACATCCAGGGCGACGAGCTGCGCGTCTCCTCCAAGTCCCGCGATGACCTGCAGGAAGTCATTGCAATGCTCAAGTCCGCCGACCTTGAGATTGACCTGCAGTTCGTCAACTACCGCTAAGCTCAGGCGAGGCTCTCACCCCTATCCCCGCCCAGCGATGGGTGAGGATAGAGGACTAGAAGCCGAAACGTAAAAATCCTCGGGGTGGCTACTTCCACAGTAGCCACCCCGAGGATTTTTGTCTGCCAACCCGTCATCGCGGGTCATATTCACGCCCAGAGATGAGGGCGACAAAAAGACTTAGTACTGACCCATCTCACGAGCCTGCTGCTGCAGACGCGCAATACGCTGATCCATCGGCGGGTGAGTAGAGAGCATGCTCTTCAGCGAACCGAAGGGATTCGCAATCATCATGGCGCTCGCCGCCTCAGCGTTGCGGTTGTTCGGGTCCATCGGGTACATGGACACGCCACTCTCCAGCTTGTGCAGTGCCGAAGCCAGAGCCAGCGGGTCGCCGGTCAGACGTGCGCCGTCCTCGTCGGCATCAAATTCACGGGTGCGGCTAATAGCCATCTGGATGACCTGAGTAGCAATGGGAGCCAGCATGGCAACCACGAACATGGCGAGGGGGTTGGAACGTTCACCATCGCGGTTGGATCCACCGAACATCGCGCCAAACGAGAGGAACTGAGCCACAGTACCGATGATGGAGGCGATACCCGCCGCCACCGAAGAGGTGAGGATATCGCGGTTGTACACGTGCATCAGCTCGTGGCCGAGCACGCCGCGCATCTCGCGCTCATCCAGCAGCTGCAAAATACCCTCGGTGCAGCACACCGCCGCATTCTGCGGGTTACGACCGGTTGCGAACGCATTCGGGGTCATGGTCGGCGCCACATAGAGGGCGGGCATGGGCTGACCCGCGCGGGAGGACAGCTCCTCCACTATGTCGTAAAGTACCGGAACCTCTTCACGGCTGACCGGGTACGCGTTCATGGAACGCAGGGCGAGCTTATCGGAGTTCCAGTAGGTGTACGCGACCGAAGCCAAGCTCACCAGACCCATAATCCAGATGAAAAAAGAGGTGCGGAAGCTCGCCGAAAGCAGGCCACCAATGAGTAGCATCATGCCCACCATGGAGCCCATCAACAGGGCAGTTTTCAGTCCATTGTTATGGCTGTGCATGGGTATCCTCCTGAGCAAATAGGTCAGCGCGTACAGCGGGTACTTGACTCTATAGAATACGTGCAAGCACCCGCGGGCGCACCTTATGGCGCGCGGATTCACCCAGAGCGTCTCCGGCGCACCGAACTATGCGGGAGGCGTTAGGGAATAGCGCCCGGGATATTCACCAGGGGCACCTGCTCCATCACCTGCGCCGTAGCAGTCGGGAAAATACCGAGCAGCAGAATCGTGCCGTAAGCACCCAGGAAAAGGGTGAAGAGCAGACCGAGCATCAGCTGCCCCTCCAGATCAAAACCGGTGGTAGTACTGCGGTATTGACCGTAAATTACGGGGGTCACAATGGGTACACCAAAGAGCAGGACCATCAGCAGAATGTAAATGGGGTTTGTGAAGTCGTACACCATGACCCTATCCTCCTTGATGGTGATCGCCGGTGCGGGTTACTCTAGGTTCTTTGATTGTACGGCATCTTTTCACACCCGAGGCAGGGGTGAGGAGGGGTGCCACAGAGTGGATGAAAGGGACACTCCACCGGCTTATTATGAGTTTTTCATAAGATAATGATGAATTTCTCATAATAACGTGTAGACTTATACCTATGACCGACGCAAAGACAACCTCCGATACGAAGAAGACCCAGCATCCAGACCACCATAATACTGGTTGCGCCCACACCACCGGCCTACCCCTGCTCTCCGCAATGAGCCCCGAACAGCTCGAAGAAGCATGGACCACCGGCCTGCGTGCCAAGGGCCGACGCGTCACCAAGCAGCGCCTCGCCGTACTCCACGCAGTACAGGATCACCCGCACTCCACCGCCGACACCATCGTGCAGGCAGTCCGCGAGCGCATCCCCGCCATCACCGTTCAGTCGGTCTACGTGATTCTTGCCGATCTGACCGACATCGACCTGTTGCGCAAGTTTGAGCCGCCGGGAACCCCCGCGCTCTACGAAACCCGCACGGGCGACAACCACCACCACGCCTTCTGCGTACGCTGCGGCAAGGTCGAAGACGTGGACTGCGCGGTCGGTTCCGCACCCTGCCTGACCCCCAGCAATTTTCACGGCATGGCGCTCTTCAGCGCAGACGTGCTCTATCAGGGCGTGTGCGTAGACTGTCAAACTGAGGCAGAAGCAGAACTGGCGAAGAGCCAGGTGCAAGCCGCAGCGAGCGTTCAGCACTAACGAACCACATTCCCACACC
>ERZ773214.1855-NODE-1855-length-11868-cov-14.137476_pt1 | contig 11868 bp, 9 predicted proteins | sample MGYA00511238_ERZ773214 | MGnify/ENA primary metagenome ERZ773214 (study PRJEB29015, sample SAMEA2738157) | human oral metagenome | biome: human oral; feature: human-associated habitat; material: saliva | place: China | collected 2259 ...
AAACAATACTGTCGTTATGAATAATAAGCAATTGCCCATCTTTTCCAAACCATTGCTCAACGAGTGAATCTATTCGCATCTCCTCTGCATTTCCTGCCTTTTTGTGAGTTATATGCATACTTCTATCTATGCAACGATGCGATGCAGCAAGTGGAAAATGAAACGGATTGTTTCCTTTGAAAATAGTGTCTTGTTCCAACTTCTGATATTCATATATATCCGGACCAGAAGGACCATCGAGTGTGAGTCCACGGAATACGCTGCAACTACTGAACAACAACATAGCTACAATAAATAGAACGTTATATGCTTTTGATGCCATAATGACAATGTATTTAAGTTTTATAGTACAAAGTTACAAAAAAATATTCGGCTCTATAACGAATCGTGTGGGTAATTAAGTTTAAGCTCCCCTGTTATGAAATAGACCATATACTTAAAGTTTTCTGTATTTACGAATCCCCTTGCCCTCCTTTTAAGAAGTTGCTTCTGATAGGCTCAAAGCCTGTGTAAATATCTCGGTACTATTCATAAGACAAAGGTAATATTCTTATCTGAGTTTTCTATAATTACCCACACGATTCGTTATAGATCCATACTTGTTTATCAGCAAGTAGCCTAAAAATATAAAAGCTATCACTTGAAATTCCAGAAGACCCTTCTTTTATTGTAGAAAATCATAGATGATGGAATGAAAGTGAGAAATAGCGTATTCTGAGACGGACTCGTTCTTGATAGTAAGGAGTTTGGAACTGTTTTCACAGTGACGGCACATCTTATTTTTTCTCCATAGTGTATGAGCCACAATAGCCCTTTTTATCATGTCATATCATCGTGCGGATACTTAGCACCAATGGTGCGGTTGGTGAACACCAATAGTGCGGACGGTTATGACACGTAGAATCACTAAAGATAAGAAAACTTGTTGGTTACGAAGAAGTCTCAAGGAGAACAGAGGTTTACCTCATAAAGATTTATAGTAGTATCACTTGAAATGTCCGATGAAACAAAAAAGGAGTGTGTCAAATGACACACTCCTTTTTTATATTAGTTTCTAAATACTAAGCCTTCGCCGAAGCTGTCGATGATGACAGGCTTGTCACGGTTGACTGTACCTGCAAGCAATGACTTACTGAGGTCGTTCAATACGTAACGCTGGATAGCTCGCTTGACAGGACGTGCACCGAACTCTGGATCGTAGCCAACATCTGAAAGATAATTGATGGCTGGGTCAGTCCACTGAAGTTCAATACCCTGTGGCTCTAACATATCCTTAACTCTTTCGAGCTGCAAACGAACGACATCACCAATCTGCTCTTTTGTCAATGGCAAGAACATGATAGTCTCATCGATACGGTTGAGGAACTCTGGACGAATCGTCTTCTTCAGCATATCCATTACGGTATGTTTAGCTTTGTCTATCACCTCTTCACGGTTTGTATCGTTGAGATGCTCGAACTCCTGCTGGATATATTGTGAACCAAGATTTGATGTCATGATGATAATCGTATTCTTGAAGTTCACTGTTCGTCCCTTATTATCTGTCAGATGACCATCGTCCAACACCTGCAGAAGGATGTTGAATACGTCTGGATGTGCCTTCTCAATCTCATCAAAGAGTACAACAGAGTAAGGCTTGCGGCGTACAGCCTCAGTCAACTGACCACCCTCATCATAGCCTACATATCCAGGAGGAGCACCGATGAGTCGAGTTACACTGAACTTCTCTTGATACTCACTCATATCAATTCGGGTCATCATAGACTCGTCATTGAAGAGATAATCAGCCAATGCCTTTGCCAACTCGGTCTTACCGGTACCCGTTGTACCTAAGAAGATGAAGGAAGCAATAGGCTTCTTTGGATCTTGCAATCCTGCACGTGAACGACGAACAGCATCTGCTACAGCTGTGATAGCCTCATCTTGTCCGATGACACGCTTGTGTAGTTCATCCTCCAAGTGGAGCAGTTTATCCTTCTCACTCTGTAACATTCGTGTGACAGGAATACCTGTCCAACGGCTCACAACCTCAGCGATATCATCTGCTGTAACCTCCTCGCGCACCATTGCTTGCCCATCTTGTGTGGCTTGCAACTGCTGTTGGATGTTCTTGATATCGTCTTCTAATTGCTTTAGTCGTGAGTATCTAATCTCGGCAACACGTTCGTAATTACCCTCACGCTCGGCACGGTCAGCCTCATATTTGAGCTGCTCAATCTCTTGTTTGTCCTGCTGAATCTTATTCACCAGTCCACGTTCGCCTTCCCACTTTGCACGGAATCCATGTTCCTGCTCTTTGAGTTCAGCGATTTCCTTGTCGAGTTGTGCAATCTTCTCTGTGTCGTTCTCGCGCTTGATAGCCTCACGCTCAATCTCAAGCTGCTTCAATCTACGACTGATTTCGTCCAACTCCTCTGGTACAGAGTCACGTTCCATACGCAGTTTTGCAGCAGCCTCATCCATCAAGTCGATAGCCTTATCTGGCAAGAAACGGTCTGAAATATACCGCTCAGAAAGCTTAACAGCAGCGATACAAGCATCGTCCTGAATACGAACCTTGTGATGATTCTCATAACGTTCCTTCAATCCACGAAGGATAGAGATAGCATCCAACTCGTCTGGTTCATCTACTAACACGGTCTGGAAACGACGCTCAAGCGCCTTATCTTTCTCAAAATACTTCTGATATTCATTGAGTGTTGTTGCACCGATAGCTCTCAATTCGCCACGTGCTAAGGCTGGTTTAAGGATATTTGCAGCATCCATGGCACCTTCGCCACCACCTGCACCAACCAATGTGTGAATCTCATCAATGAAGAGAATGATGTTCCCATCAGCCTGCATCACTTCCTTAACAACACTCTTAAGACGCTCCTCGAACTCACCTTTATACTTGGCGCCAGCCAACATCGCACCCATATCCAATGAGTAGAGTTGCTTGTCCTTTAAGTTTTCTGGTACATCACCACGAACGATTCTCTCTGCTAAACCCTCAACGATAGCTGTCTTACCAGTACCTGGCTCACCAATGAGAATAGGGTTATTCTTTGTACGACGAGAAAGAATCTGTAATACTCTACGAATTTCCTCATCACGACCAATCACTGGGTCGAGTTTTCCTGCACGAGCATCTTCTATGAGGTTGCGTGCATATTTCTGTAATGACTGATAGTTCTCATCACCACTTTGTGACTGCAGCTTCTGTCCTTGTCTAAGGTCATTGATTGCTGCTGTCATTTCTTTCTCTGTACAACCCGCATCTTTCAATATACGGCTTGCTGTTGAGTTCACAGCAAGTAGGGCAAGCAGCATTGGTTCGATACTAACGAATTCATCCCCCATCTTCTGCGAGATATCCAATGTACGCTGCATTACCTGATTGGTATCAGAAGAGAGGTAAGGCTCACCACCAGATACTTTTGGTAAGTGGCTCATCTCATTCTGGATAGCGTTCTCCACAGCTTGTACGTTGACGCCAATTTTCTGGAAGACGTAATTTATTACATCCTTTCCTTTATCCATTACACCAGCTAATATATGTACTGGCTCAATGGTCTGCTGTCCATTACGCTGTGCAATGTTTATCGCACTCTGAACAGCTTCTTGTGCTTTAATTGTAAATTTCTCAAATGTCATATTCAAATCTCCTTCCTATAGCTCCTTTACCCTTATAATAGGCTTCGGAACTTGTTCTTATTTTTTGTTTCTATTGCCTATATATCAAATCTTGTGCCTATAGGTGTTTTGTGTCAATTTGTCGTTTGTTTTGGACAAAATGTCAGTCGTATTATTCTTGAAAAAGGAGGGAAGGGTGGTGGGGACGGTACTTTTCAATGATTCTTCCGTTAAATGCGTGGATGCTTTTCGTATTGCTTTAACGGAAGAACCGAAGTTACTCATTAAACAAAAACACGGCTAAGATTGTCAACTACCTATCCTATTAACATCCTCTTTCATTGAAAACCTTTTCACTTTAAGACTTCGAAAATCCGCAGGCAAGGGATTGAAAAATTATTACATATTTTCAAATAAAAGCTCTATAAATAATGGCAAAAGCATATACACGAAGTGGGTTCGTAAACACAAGGAAGTCAAATAGTTACAAAGTAACAAAGTAAAAGGTGCTTAATTGGACTTCAAAAGGGCGTTAGTAAGAGTTCAAAAGAGTACCTATTGCAAGTCAATTGGGCGTCTTTTAGAAGCCCAAAGAGCACGTATTGGTTTTGAGTTGCACGAAAATAGTTTACAAATGTCAATTAACAAGAGAATAAACTGTTTGTAGAAGACAAAAAGACATGCTAATGGATAGACATCTTTTTATTTGCCTTTTCAACATTATATCTTGTAGTTTATCCCCTTTATATACTAATGGGATATATCTATCCATTTGACGGAAGAACCTTTTCAATGTTCAGTTCTCTTGGTGTTTACAGCATATAAATGCACAGATATAAATAAGTAAGCCCCAAAGAATATAGAAAACCCTTTCGTAAGGCATCTCCGTTTGTTCCATCCAAAGATAAATGTAGTAGAGTAAGGACAATAGGGCAATTATAAGAAATGTATATTTCCTTGTTTTACTTATTCCGTATACTGAGAATGAAACTATAAAACTAATAACATAGAGTAGGGTACTATAAAGGTACAGAATACCAGTCCCAACATCGTGTCCATTCCTACAGGTGCCTTGTACAACACTAACCCCAAGGATATAAATGAATGTTAATGTAGATATTAATATGCCTTTACTAAGTTTATTCATTAGTCAGATTGTTTTTTATTTTTCAAATTCTCTTTCATTTTACCGTATATAAGCGCATAGATATAAACGAGTTTGCCCAAATAATATAGTAAATCCTTTTATAAGGTATATCTGTATGTTGCATTCAAAGATAAAGGACAGATATAATAACAGTCAGAAGACTGAATCTATTGTTTATTATTTCTTACATAAGCTTCACTGTTACTGGGGTTATTTTTTTGATAATAAACGGTGATAGTATCACCAATATGCAGACTTTCATATTCTCCATATTGTTTACCCCTACCTTCATAGGTCTTCTGATCTACGTTATATGAATAGGAGTAGTAAGGAGTTGCGCGAATTTTATAAAGCTTGTTGACTACACCTTTAGTGTAAGCTGGGTTCTCAGCAATCTTGCTACTCTTCCATACATGCCATAAAGAGATTCCTAACAGTGCGATAACAAGATAGGCTATTGAGCGTTGATGCTTTCTTTTCATTTGTCAGATTGAGCATTATTATTCAACTTCCCCTTCATATAGTTATGAAGGCGGTGTGTAAACTCATAGTTTTTCAGTCCCCATTTGGGTGCTATGAGGAGGTCGGGGGGGCTCTGACTGACAAAGCGTTCGAGTACAAGGTCGGGGCGAAGAAGGCTAATGTAATCTGCTATGAGCTTGATATACTCTTCAACCGTATAAAGGTGAAATGGCTTTTCAGCGTACATCTTTGCCAGACGAGTTCCACGAATAATCTGTAACTGATGAATCTTCAATGTCGTTAAGGGAAGAGAAGAGATGATTGGAGCTTGTCTTAAACTCTCTTTTGCATCTTCACCAGGTAGTCCGAGAATGATATGTGCACCGACACGGATGCCACGTCGGGCAGTCTCTTCTATAGCTTTACGTGCACAAGCAAAGTCATGCCCACGATTAACCAGTCGTAATGTCTCATCATTGCAGGTTTCCACACCATACTCAACGATGAGGAATGTGCGGCGATTTAGTTCTTCAAAGTAATCTAAGAGGTCGTCATTAATACAGTCGGGACGTGTACCGATAACGAGTCCAACCACATCCTCCACAGCAAGTGCTTCCTCATAGAGCTTTTTAATATGATCATTAGTGCCGTAAGTGTTGGTGTATGCTTGGAAATAAGCAAGATATTTCATTTCAGGATACTTACCTGAAAAGAATTGTTTGCCATCCTCAAGTTGTTGGGTCACACTCTTTCCATTATCGCAATAAGCAGGATTGAACGTCTGATTATTGCAGTAAATGCAACCACCACGGCCAATCCTTCCGTCTCGGTTAGGGCAAGTAAAGCCAGCATTAACCGATATCTTCTGTACTTTATAAGGGAACTGAGAGCGCAACCAGTTCCCGAAATCGCAATAATATTGTTCCATTCTTTTGCAAATATACGGAATATTTTATATTTTTGTGCTGTTAAAACTTGAATTTATGAAACGTATATTACTTCTGTTTGCAACAATGCTAACCGTACTTCAGTTGATGGCTGGAGAACCTATCTCTTTGAAAGACATTACTAATGGTGCTTTTGCAACTAAGCGTATCTCGGGTGTTAATCCTTTAAAAGGAACTTCTGAGTATGCACAAATCTCGTCTGATGGTCGTCAGGTGGTTAAGTATTCTTTTAAAACAGGTAGCTCTACAGGGGTTATCTTTGACCTCGCTGATGCCAAGGGTGAACAATTAAAATCCTTTGATGATTATCAGATCTCGTCTGATGGAAGTCGACTGTTATTACAAACGAATACAAATCGTATCTATCGTCGTTCGTTTACAGCAGACTTTTATCTCTATGATGTAAAGACAAAACAGTTAAAGAAACTGTCAAAAGATGGCTCTGAGCAGATTCCTACTTTCTCTCCAGATGGTCGTCAGATCGCTTATGTTCATCAGAATAATATCTATATTACAGATGGAGAGAGCGTAAAGCAGGTTACAACGGATGGTGAGTTTAATAAGGTAATCAATGGTTTACCTGACTGGGTGAATGAAGAGGAGTTCGGCTTTAATAATGCACTTGCATGGAGTGCAGATAGCAAGACGCTAAGTTGGATTAGATATGACGAGAGTGAGGTAAAGAGTTATACCCTACAGTTTTACAAAGGTTCTCACCCTACATATGATATGTTTGATATCTATCCTGGTGATTACAGCTATAAATATCCAAAGGCTGGCGAAGCAAACTCAAAGGTTAGTGCATGGTCTTATAGCTTGAGTGATGGTGCTGTGCGTAAATATGATTTACCATTAGCGGCAGATGGTTATATTCCACGCATCAAGTCTACCTTTGATGCAAATAGAATTATCCTCTATACAATGAACCGTCATCAGGACGAGTTGAACCTCTATGCTGCTAACCCTCTCACAGGTACATGTAATCTACTGATAAAGGAGAGTGTACCTAAGTATGTGAAGGAAGAAGCTATGGAGGGTATTAGCATCATGAAGGATTATATTCTTGTTCCTTCTGATCGTGATGGCTATATGCACCTTTACTTGTATAATAAGGATGGAAAGCTTTTACGTCAGATTGATAAGGGGAACTATGACGTAACAGAAATCTATGGTTATGATGAGAAGACGGGAAATACCTACTTCCAAGCAGCAGCACGTAAGCCAATGCAGCGTGAGATATATGTTGCAGATAAGTTGGGTAAGTTGACTTGTCTTTCTACTCGTCCGGGATGGAATGTTGCTTCGTTCTCTGGTGATTATAAGTATTTCCTCAATACATGGAGTGATAGCAACCACCCATACGTATTTGCTATCTATGATAACAAAGGTAAGGAGATACGTGAGGTGTTGAATAATGACGAATTACAGGCAAAATTGGCAAAGTATGGCAACACTGGTGTTGAGTTCTTTACATTTACAACCTCTGAAGGTGTGAAACTTAATGGTTGGATGGTGAAGCCTGCTAACTTCGATACAACAAAGAAGTATCCTGTAATTATGCACCAGTATAGTGGTCCGGGTAGTCAGCAGGTCGTTGACAACTGGAGTGTTGGCTCTATGGGTAGTGGTGCGATGTATGATTACTACTTGACACAGAAAGGCTATATCGTCGTTACTATTGATGGTCGTGGTACTGGTGCACGTGGTGCAGAGTTTGAGAAGTGTACTTATTTGAAGCTTGGTGACTTGGAGTCAAAGGACCAGACAGAAGCTGCTTTATGGTTGGGTAAACAAAGTTATGTTGATGCTTCACGTATTGGTATATGGGGTTGGAGCTTCGGTGGCTTCAATACATTGATGAGTATGAGTGAGGGACGCAATGCCTTTAAGGCTGGTGTCGCAATTGCTCCACCAACGAACTGGCGCTATTATGACTCTGTTTATACTGAGCGTTATATGCGTACACCACAGGAGAATGCTGCTGGTTATGCTATAAATCCAATTAATCGAGCAGAGAAGCTTCATGGTAAACTCTTAATATGTCATGGCCTAACGGACGATAACGTACATCCGCAGAATGCCTTTGAGTATTCTGAGGCTTTGGTTCAAGCTGATAAGGACTTCAAAGAGAATCTTTATACCAATCGTAACCATGGTATTTATGGCGGTAATACACGTAATCACTTGCTGAGACAGGTTGCTGAATGGTTTATTGAGAATCTATAATAGGAGCTGATAAAAGAACTTTGCGGTTTACTAAGCACTCTCATGTATAAGTGAACCATGCGTGTCTTACTACATATTATGATGATGACAAGGGTCTTTTAACTCATCTTTTAGTGATGTGTTAATACCCAGCACATAGTGTGCGGATGCTTAACACGTCATGTGCGGATGGTAAACACCAATGGTGTTGAATGCTTAGTACAGTGAAATATGTTATTAGATAGGTAACAAATTATGGGTAGAAACGAGTTGTTATATCAAGTATTTGTAAATTAAAGGTGATGTCGTATGAGCGAGTATATTATACAAAGTCCTATCAGATAGCACTAATAAAGAAAAACTCGGACACTGATTGATATAATCAGTGTCCGAGTTCTTTATGTATAATTCATTTTATCTTGCTCCTTAACCAAAGAGACGCTCAAAGAACCCTTTCTTTTTAGGCTTTTCTTCGCTTGTAGCTGCCTCGAGGTGTGTAGATTCAGCTTTCTCAGAGATTGTTTCCTTCTTAACAGCAGAATCATCTGCAGGGATGTCTTCACCCTCGATGATACCCGCAGTACCCCACTGTGCAGCAAGTATTGTAGCATCCTTGCGAGCCGTATCCTCGTCAATTTCATATTGACCGCAGATTAGCTCTACGAGGTTATCTACTGTAAAAGAATCCATCTTCTGCACCTCTTCCCATAAGTATGCAGAACTTTCGTTCATAGATATAATATTGCTAAAGCATGCACAATGGAGGTGTGATTAAGGAATATAAGTAAAAACATACAATATTTGACCTACAAAAAAGATAATTTGAGAAAGACCGCCCAATGAGGGCGGTTTTTTATGAGATAATATAGGAAATTTAGACATTAATAGTGAGATGGTTTAATATATCGAGAAATTTTATTAATATATTGACACTCGCATGAAGAAGTTTATAATTGTACTTGTTAGTTTACAAATACTAAACTAATTACTTATTATAATGTATAGCAGCAAATAATATTACATGAGGATATCCTTGTGAATATGTTGCAAATACTGAAGCATTTAGATTGGATGATAGATGGAAATCGGAGAGAAGATTAAGGAGCTTAGAATAGAACGTGGACTCACGCAGGAGGAACTAGCAGATAGGGCAGAACTATCGAAGGGGTTTATCTCACAGGTAGAGAGAGACCTCACCTCACCGTCAATTGCGACACTCGAGGACATAGTTATATCTCTTGGTACGGACCTAACGGCTTTTTTCTCGGAGAAGGAGAGGCCTCAGGTCGTATTTAGCGAGGATGACTACTTCATAAAGGAAGATGAGCGACACAAGAACACAATAGAATGGATTGTGCCTAATGCACAGAAGAACAACATGGAACCTATAAGGGTGACAATAGGAGTTGGCGGCACGACTATACCGGATAACCCACACGAAGGTGAGGAGTTTGGCTACGTTGTCAAAGGAAGTATAGATGTGCATATCGGTAGCGATACATACCATGTGGAGAAGGGTGAGTCATTTTACATATATCCTGAGCAGGAGCACTATATTAGCTCTAGCAAGGGTGCGGAGATAATTTGGGTGAGCTCGCCGCCTAGTTTCTAGGGGATAAGGTAATGCTTTGAAATAGCTGCATTGGAGGAAGATTTTGAACGAGTTAATCAGACTTGACAACATAGGAAAGAGCTACGGCGACCATGAAGTGCTAAGCGATATTTCGCTCTCAATAAAGGAGAACGAATTTGTAACGCTGCTTGGCCCATCTGGCTGCGGCAAGACCACAACGCTGCGTATCATTGGTGGATTTGAAACTCCTGATATGGGAAGGGTGCTTTTTGACGGAAAGGACATAACCAATGTCCCACCTAATCAACGTCATGTAAATACAGTATTTCAGAGCTATGCGCTGTTCCCGCACATGACGGTGCAGGAGAACATCGCTTTTGGACTGCGTGTAAGTGGAAAGTCAGAGCAGTATATAAAGGATAAGATCGCATACGGACTTAAGCTCGTTAATCTTGACGGTTATGGAAATAGAAGAATAGATAAGATGTCGGGAGGTCAGCAGCAGAGAGTTGCTATGGCGCGTGCGATAGTTAATGAGCCGAGAGTACTTTTGCTCGACGAGCCTCTAGGGGCGCTTGATCTTAAGCTAAGGCAGGAGATGCAGTACGAGCTAGTTAGACTCAAGAAGGAGCTCGGCATCACCTTTATATTCGTAACTCACGATCAGGAAGAGGCTCTAACGATGTCGGATACTGTCATCGTTATGAACAATGGATACATTCAGCAGATGGGAACACCTGAAGAGATATATAATGAGCCTGAGAATGCCTTTGTTGCCGACTTCATCGGAGATAGCAACATCGTCGATGCCAAGATGGTAGATGATAAGCTGGTTGAGATAGATGGTCATGTATTTAAGTGCATAGATGGCAGGGATAATGGATTCAATATCGGACAGCCTGTCGATGCAGTAATCAGACCTGAGGATATCGAAATCCGTGAGTATGGTGAGGGTATTATGAACGGTAAGATAATTAGTAAGCTGTTTATTGGCGTTCACTACGAGATGCTTGTGCAGAGCGAAGATGGCAAGGTGGAGTGGCTACTTCAGAATTACGATTCACATGAAGTTGGTGAAACTATAGGCATGTACGTGAGACCTGAGAATATTCAGATTATGCACAAGCCTACATCAGAGGATGAGGAGGCACAGGAAGTTGATATCTAAGAGAAAGTATACAGCGCCTTTTGCCATTTGGATCGTTGCGGGAACCGTAATCCCGATTTTGACTATCGCCTACTATGGCATAACCAATAGAAGTGGTGCTTTTACGTTTGAAAATATCACGGCGATGTTCAATTCGCAGCATCTGCAGGCACTCGGTATGTCGCTACTGCTCTCCGTTGTGAGCACAGTGGTATGCCTCGTTTTGGCTTTCCCTATGGCTCTAATTCTGAGGGAGAGCAGGTTCGGAAAGCAAGGATTTATGATATTTGTATTTATACTCCCGATGTGGATGAACTTTTTGCTCAGAACTATGGCATGGCAAGTGCTTCTCGAGAGACAAGGCGTAATAAATTCAATTATAACGTCCATTGGGCTTAACAGGCAGGAGATGATGGGAACGCCGGGAGCAGTCGTACTCGGCATGGTATACGACTTTTTGCCTTTTATGGTTCTACCTATCTATAACGTCGTATCAAAGATCGACAACCGACTAATCGAGGCTGCGTACGATCTCGGTGCTGGTAAATTCTATGTGTTTAGAAGAGTAATCTTTCCGCTCAGTATCCCTGGAATTGCTAGTGGAGTGACGATGGTGTTTATCCCTGCGCTCACAACATTTGTAATTTCGAATATGCTTGGCGGCGGCAAGGTGAACCTTATTGGAAACATCATTGAGCAGGAATTCACAGTTAATTCCAATTGGTATCTAGGCTCTGGACTTTCACTAGTTATGATGGTATTTATCATCGTC
>ERZ773214.1860-NODE-1860-length-11859-cov-2.879024_pt1 | contig 11859 bp, 15 predicted proteins | sample MGYA00511238_ERZ773214 | MGnify/ENA primary metagenome ERZ773214 (study PRJEB29015, sample SAMEA2738157) | human oral metagenome | biome: human oral; feature: human-associated habitat; material: saliva | place: China | collected 2259 ...
GGGACCGTGAAGTCGACGAGCTTTTCCTTCGCCTTCATCCCCTTTTCCGCAATCGGACAAGAAATTCGAAGATAATTTTCCCCGCCCAAAAAGTCTTCGGGGATTCCCTCCGGAAACACCAAGGCTATGCTTTTCTCATTTTCACCCGCGCTTGCCTCCATCGGCACTTCCGCAAGCACTTCTCCGCCATCCCGCACCAATACGGCGCGATATGTCCCTTCACTCGCAAATGCGCAGTCCAGCTGCCCCGTTGCGAGCTTTCCGGCAACGCGGAGCGTACCGTCCCAATACGCGTACCCGGTCCCCAGCGCTGCCAGACAAAGTGCCAGAACAGCGCAGGGTAAGAGTTTTCCCCCCTGTCTCCTCATCTCTTCTTACCTCCTGTCCGCGTCGTCCTGTTTTACACGCTGAGTTCCGAAAGACTGTCACACTTTCCCGCAAACAACACGGCCTCCACACGGCTCTTAAAGCCGAGCTTCCCGAGTATGCTGCTCACATGCTTTTTGACTGTTCCGAGCGAGATAAACAATAAATCGCCGATTTCCGCGTTGGAACACCCCCGGCTCATGAGACGCAGAACCTCGATTTCGCGCTCCGTGAGCTCCTCGAGTTTTCGATCTTCCTCCGCCGCCTGATTCAGCTTTTCCACGAGCGCGGCGGAATAGAACTTATTGCCTCGCTGCACCGCGCGGAGGCCGAACATAATCTCGTCCACAAAGGCGTCTTTTAAGATATAGGCATCCACCCCCATCTCCCGTGCCCGAAAGAAATCGCTCTCCCGCGAAGAGGAAGTGATGAAGATGGTACGCACGTTTCTCTGACTTTCCTTGACCCATTTGAGCACATCGAAACCGCTCTCAGCACCGAGGCGGATGTCGATAAAGGCCACACTGACCGAAGCCTCGTTCATGCGCGACAGCGCTTCGCGTACCGTTCCGGCCTCCAGAACCTCTTCCTCCGGACAATACATATGAATGATCTGCTCAAGTCCCTTCCGCGCCAGCGGATGGTCATCCACTACGAGATACATACGCTTTTCCCCCTTTGCAAAGCGCTCACCGGAAGGGTGAGTGTGATTTCTGTTCCCTGTCCTTCGCCGCTCTCCACGCGAAGCGATGCGCCAAGGAGTGCCGCAACCTTTTTCATACTCCGAAGTCCCTTGCCGCCGGAACCCGGGACCCTTTTTTCCTCAAAGCCGCTTCCGTCGTCCTTTACATTCAGGACAAAGCCTTCTTCCTCTGCGCGAATCTCCACTCGAATTTCTTTGGCGCCTCCGTGTCGCGCGGCATTGTTGACGGCCTCGCAGGCCACGCGGTAAAGCACTGTCTTCTGCGCCGCCGAGAGTTCTTCGATGCCGTTTGCAACCGAAACCGGAATACGGACAGCGTACTGTCGCTCCGCTTCCTCCATGTAGCTGAGGAGCCTGCCCTCAAAACTTTGCTCCCCGCTGCGCGCAAAATTTCGCCCGTAAACCGTCTCCCGCAGCTCCCGCATGGTGAGTGCCGCCGTCTTTTGGAGAAGCACAATCCGCTCCAGTGCGGCCCCCCGCTTTGTCTCCTCCTTCTCGACAAAGAGTTCCAGTTCCTTCAAACCGCAGTTTAAACCGAAGAGTTTCTGGATAACCGTGTCGTGAATTTCGTCCGCAATCCGGTTTTTTTCCTCCGCGGAAATATACGCCTCCATCTGACCCTGCATATCGAGCCCGCGAAAAATAATGCCGCAGAGCCGTACGTAAAACTCCCGCTCACGCCGAACAAGCTCCTTAAGACCGCTCTCCTTTACCGCAGTGCTTTCCGCATCCGCTGCCCCTATGATGAGCATGCCGTCTCCGCTGCCGCTCTCGACGGAAAAGAGCTGATAGCGCTGACCGTTCACCCGCACTTCCCCTTCGCTTCGGCTCATTGCCGTAGCCCGGGACACCAGTTCTTCCCCCTGTTTTTCCGGCATACCGCGGATGATGATTTCGCGTATCATCTGTTCCTCGTTGCGCCGTATCAAGACGCAACCCTCGGGTGATACACTCGCCGCAATCAAGGTGGCAAGTTCCCCGAGCACCCGCTCGGCATCCGTCATCGCCATGAGGGCGAAGCCTTCATACATGTCCGCCACGCGGGAAAGCGCGTACTCGCTGCGCCGATTTTCTTCCACGAGGCAGCTGTTTAAGTCGCGCAGCTCTTCCCTTCCTTCCCGGATGGACTGTACATGTCGCCGCAGCACATAGAAGTTCCCGAAGGTGCAGAGAACCCCCACCAGAATGTTGCTCTCAAGCCTTACCGGATTTCTGTTCTGCTGCCCCACCAAGGCGCAGGCCACACACCAGATTGCCGCGAGCAAAGCTGTGCTCCCGTCGAACTCACCGCTTAAGCTGATCATCATGCAACAGAGTACGTACCAGAGATAAGGACTCGAGAGCCCTCCGCTCAGGTAAATAAAAATACCGTAGGCCGCGAGCTCCACACCGAGCACGGCTCTCATCGCGTCCTTGTTCTTTTCCGCTCGAACATAGATAATTTCCGATGAGACAGGACAGAAACATACCGAAGATAATGCCCCAGCCTGTGGGAGAAAATCTCTCTTTCTCCCACATACCCGATAAGAAGACAGCCGTCGAGAGCAGAAGGGAGATGATGCGGTAATGAATGCACAGTGTCAGATAGTCGTATTGCTTCTCTGCCTTTTCTCCCATAAGTCCCCCGGTCTTCGCTCAACAGTCTTTCCTGGGAATAAAAGTACACGGCAAATAAACCAAATCACACTTGCAGCCCATCCACGGTGTCCGAGACAGACGCGCTTTCACGGACGATAAGCGCTTCTCTGCCACACTTTTTGTCCCACTCTGCTTTTAATTATTTATGCAATAATTGCGCAAATAAATCGATTTAACTTTTCTTTATCCACACTTTATTTTCACTAGTATAGCGCAAATCCGAATTTCTTACAAATAAATGAAGATGCGCTGCAGTATTTTATTGAACATCAAACTGGGTTAAAGTCGTTTATTTCAGCAGTTTTGCACACAATTCTTAATTTAAAGCAAAAAATGGTACCAAAGTCCCATATAAAAAGAGGAATCCGACGACAGTCCTCGCAGACCGATTCGAATCCCTCTACAATTACTTATGATAACTATTTAATTCGGTTCGCTCTTCTTTTGCACTCTGTGTAGAGCAGAGGCATTCTCGCGCGCAGCTCCTTATAAAACAGGACTTCCCAGCCGTACTTTTCGAGAAACGCCCTATATTCCTCAGCTGTCCATTGATTCGTAAATCGGAGCCCCGCCAGAGCAAGCAATAACTCCCAGCAGCGCCCCGCCAAGCGCTCCCGCTTTTTTACAAAGTTCGGCGCAATCAAGATACCGTCCGGTCTTAGCACACGGGCTATTTCTCGCAGCGCGCGCTCGGGCTCCGGCAAAAGGTGCAGGGCATTCACAATGATCACCGCATCGAAGCTCGCGTCCGCATAGGGCAGGGATAAGGCATCCGCTACCTCAAAGCGCAAGTTTTTCGGGCAGGCACCCTTTTTAGCCTCCGCAATCATTCCCTCCGAATAATCGGTCGCGAGCATGCGCTTGGTGACCGGCGCAATGCGCTTTGCGAGCAGCCCGGGTCCGGTAGCAAGCTCCAGCACTTCCTTGCCGCGAATCAATTTCGGAATGCGGCGATACAGAAACGCATAGCTTCTCTCCTCCGCACGCATGGCCCGCTTATAAATCGGCGCATACCAATCCCAGATTTTTCCCTTCATGCGCTCCTCCTTTCCGAATGTGAAAACAAGCTTATCTGTGTATAAATCTGACCTGCAACCGCGTTTTCACCCGGCCGATCGGCTTCGGCATCGATCCCTCAAAAGAGATTATCCGTTTTACACTTCTTCTTCGTTGCGTGGCTTCGTTGCGATGGAAGGCAACGTGAGCTTCGGCATCTTGTCGAGCACGGTCGCTCTGCCCGCCTCGGCGAGACTCCCGAGCGCCGCCGTCAGTTCATTCTGTTTCTCTTTCGGGAGCTTCCCAAGTCCTTTTATGATGAGCCCGGTGTTCTTAAATAAATTTTCTCCGAATTCCAAGAAAGTCTCTGCCTCTGTCACCTCAATCATGGAAAAAACAGTTTCAACCAAGGATTTCCGCGTCTCATCATCCATGGTTTCAAGCCAAGTTCCGAGTGATTTCTTGACAAAATCACTGAAGGCGTCCAACTCCGCGCCGACAAATTTATCCTTCGTCACTTCCCAAGTCGTCACATCGTGCTGAAAGATACCGGCCGCTGTGCTCTTTACGACAGTATGCGCCGCCTCGTTGGAAAGTAACTGCCCTATGATAGAGGTCTGCGGGAGAACATTCGTTACCTTTGGCAGCAGCTCTCGGTACGCCGCGGTGCGCACAATCTCTTCCCGAAAGCCGGGACCGTCGTTATTATAGACTTTGACAATACGGTCTTTGACCGCCTCCTCGCAAAATGCGGCAGCATACATCGCAAAGTTGCCGCCCTTGGAATGTCCGCCGAGGATGAGCTTACCCTCGACACATGCGGCGACTTCGTTCAGATAGGAAACCGCCTCCTTCGCGCCCTCGGTTTCCGCGGTGAAGCTCATCAAAAAGTCCTCTTTCCAACCCGTGATACTCGAATCCGTGCCGCGAAACGAGACATACTTGGTCCCATCCGGAAGCAAAAACACAAGGGCCGCAAATTGCTGCACCTTTTCCTTGTCAAAAACCTCTCTGAAGTGCGCAACTTTTGTCCCCCGAAAGCGCGCCCCGCATACCATGTCTTCGAGTAACAGCGGCGCTCTCTCGATAAAGTGCTTGCTCTCCCGTACTTCCGCCAGGTCATGCTTTTCGCAAAAGCGTTTGAAGCAGGTTTCGATGCTCACATGCCGCTTCGGTTCATGCAAGAGTGCACCGAAGTCCGCATAGGCAAGATAGGACAAAATGACGTTGTCGATTTCATTAAACGGCGCTGCACGAAAGCTTACATCATTTCTCCATTTTAAATAGTCCATGAGTTCCATATGATGTCACCTCTACTCTCATCCATTGTTCTTTATTCTTATGACTTCTTTTCCAACAGCGCCACACACTCCAAGTGTCGTGGGACCACGCCGTTGATGTCAGAGGTTTTCAATTTTTTGTGTTTAAAAACTATCCGCAAAACCGCATAGAAAGTGTAGTCCCGACAACTCCGATAAGCATATATATTTTCAACTTTGTTTATCGTTGACTTGCCAGTATTTACATCTTCATAGATTGCAGATATTGTTTGTCTTGATACTCCTAACGCATTACCTAATTCATCTTGTGACAAACCTTTTGACTTACGAAGTTCAATGAGCTTTTCGTTAAAATTCATATTACACATTTTATAGGCAACCAACTACTATTGGCAATTTGTCAACCAGTGATAACATCTATAAATATTCAAACCTTCCGCCTCTGCAAGCCGGAAGTTGTTTATAACCCTAAAATGTAGAATCCGTTATATCTTCTTGACTTAATCAGCCATTCTATCAATACTTCATAATCTACCGGTTTTTCTCTACGAAGTCTTTCTATAACAGAATCTATTAAAGCTGGTGCATAGTAGTTGATTCCGTATATATCTACCGTTCCGCATTTCAAATTGTTATATATACCACAATCAAAAACACTACTGTATTCTTTGTAAAATACATTTTCGTCATCTATATACAAAGAATCATCTTGCCAGTTATTTATACTATCGACTGCAACTAATCTATCTGTGGCAGTTCCACTTGGCAACTTACAAAATTGTATTTCAACGAATGCAGAACCACCATAGTTCCTTCGTTCCTCCTGAGAATTAAAAATGTGAAATAACACCGTATCACCTCTACAACTTCAAAGTTATCAGAGCCCGATAAACCCTTGACCGTCTCTTATATTTCTATTTCAGATGGCAGCATCCGATCGGACATAGTGCGTTTTTCTTCCTGCTCCCAATCGTGTAAGGGTTCCATCCTCGACCAGTTTTTTTAGGGCTGATTCCACAGAGGAGCTTCCGAGACTCGGACATGCCATCATCGCTCCCTGCCGGTATGGCATTATAATCTTCATGCACCAAAGCTAAAACATTTCGACAGCCGAGAATTTCCTCTTCATCACGATTTCTTGGCGTGGTCTTATCGTCCATAAGCTGTTTTAACCTTGGATTGGTTGTTACAATCCATTCAATACGGTTAGAGCTTTCCGTACTCTGTATCCTGGCTATCTCAATAAGACGTTTAAGCTCCCTCGGCTTTTGCCTTGTAAATAATTCCTGCTTGCCTTTATACTCCTGTATCTGTGAGACTTATGACAGTATTCCATTATCCCATGTTCTATCTTTTAATATGGAGTAATCAAATTTTCTAATTGTCTTTTGTCTTTTTCTTTCTCCCAATCGCTTTTATTTACTCCCAATTATATCAACGTTTTGGGAGAAAACCAATTGCTTTGGGAGACTAATTACTCGACAAACGAAATAAAGACACACGATCATCGCCGAGTGCCAGATAGTGTCAATACACAGGAAATCCTATTTACAGAGATTTCTTCACACACTCCCCTTCGGGGCAAAAAAAAGATCCCGAACCTTTTCTGGTGCGAGATCTCAGTAAAAGCATATTCAGTTTTCTTCCGACAAACTGGGATTTTTTTATTCTCCCGTCGCTTCACGGTATTCATCTGTACCTACATCACTCCAGGCATGTCTGCCTGCCATGATGACTTTGCCACTGGCGTATTCATATGCGTACATCTCCATGATCTGCGGATCTGAATCTCCTTCCTTATCCGTTGCTGACTGATAGAGTACATACAGTGCACATTTCCCATTCGTGGATTCGCGATCATACAGGATATAGGTATACGCCTCCGAATCTGATGAAATCACGAACTCCGGCGTCCCTTTCGCGGTATATGTGACATTCGCCTCATCTACATCTGCATCACCAACTGTACGTGCTACAGCCAGTAGGCCGTTAATAATCTGCAGCTCTCCTTCATCAGGATATTGATCTGCCTGTTCAGCATCAGCTGATCCAGATTCTGTTTCCTCATTTCCAGAGGTTTTTTCCTGCTCATCCCGCCAGTCAGGTCTGCCATCCGGATAATAGCTATATGAAGCCAGCACTTTACCGTCATCTGCCATATCCAATTTCACACTCTCCCACAGGTCATCATAATTCTGATCGACAGACAACGTTACCACATCTCCTACCCAGGAGATCTCATATGCACCCCTTGCAATAGCAGCAAAGCCGTCATCCGGGAATAGGGTGGCATCAAGCTCCCTGATGAATATCGGTGAAGTCCGTTCATAAAGCCGGATATTGCCGAGGAGCAGAAATGTAGACTCTCCCGCGACCAGCGAATACTGCTGATCCGGTGAATCGAATTCGTGCCAGGTCGTAACTGCATGACGTCCCAACCAGATCAGACTCCCCAACAGCAGTCCGGAGATAACCCCGATCCAGCCGCAGACCAGCAATGCTTTTACCGACTTCCGTACCGTTTTGCACCATGTACGAATCAAAAAGGAAACTGCACCGGCACAGAGAAGACATAGCAGGACGAACAGAAAATCATCCAGATTCAGTCTGACTGACCTTATCAGAACGACCTGCCCGGTCACCCGCTCTGCAATGAACAGGCATAAACAGAAGACACCCCACCCGGTCAGCAGATATCCAAAAATTCTCCTTCTTACATTCATGATTACTCTTAATATAAATTCTGATTTTTTATGTTCCTAATTTTCATTGCTGATTTTGCTCTAAAATGCGGTTGATCTCACTTTCCAGCTGCTCCCTGTTCGGCAGGTAAAGCTGATATCGGCTGACAAATTACTGATTGATTGAGTGTGTGAAGGAATCTCTGTAAATAGGATTTCCTGTGATAGGATTTATGTCTGAGGGCTTACAAAAAGCAGCGTTATCGACCTTCAGACGGTTGCTTATTTTATAACGGATACAGGTTGACATGTCTACAGCGGACGGAGAAATCCGCCCATTTCGGCTGTTTATCGTGTCATTCGGGAAGCCGGTCTTCGTACATGATCGACAGCTCGCCGTAAACATGCCCCCAGTTCCGGATTGTCATGCTCCATTTTTTCGTAGCTTCAAAGGTGGCCAAATACAGGGCCTTCAGAAGAGCCTGGGCACTGGGGAAAACGCTTCTCTGACGATTCAGCTTGCGGTATGTGGCGTTCAGACTCTCGATCGCGTTCGTCGTGTAGATGATGGTTCTCACATTTGCGGAAAACTTGAAGATCGGAGTGATGACATCCCAGTCGCGTTCCCAGCGTTTCATGGCGTTCGGATATTTCTCCGACCACTTCTCTGTGATCCGGTCCCGGTTGGCGCACCCCTGTTCCTCGTTGGGAGCATTATAGATCGTTTTAAGGTCATTGGCGAAGGCCTTGCGGTCTTTGTCTGACACGTATTTTAACGTGTTCCGGACCTGGTGGACGATGCAGCGCTGATATTCTGTCTTCGGGAAAGCCGTCTGGATCGCCTCGCGGACCCCAGTCAGCCCGTCAGCGCAGATAATCAGGATATCCTTAACCCCACGGTTCTTAAGGCTGTTGAGGACGGCCAGCCAGTACTTAGCACTCTCGTTATCGCCGACCTCGATTTTAAGGACATCTTTCTTTCCTTCGCAGCTGATCCCGAGGATGACGTAAGCCGCCATCTTCCGAATGATCCCATTATCCCGAACAGAGTAGTGGATTGCATCGATGTAGAGGATGGGGTAGGCAGGATCTTATCCGTCACGTCCGATATGAATCCCTCAGAGGCCTCAAAACCATAGATATCCATGAGCGTGTCAGAGATCTGGCGGGTGGTCATCCCCTTGGCATACATGGAGATGATCTTCTGATCGATGTCAGAAATGTCTTTCTGCCGCTTCTTTAAGACTTTAGGCTCAAACGTGGACTTGCGGTCCTGCGGGACGTCGATTCGCATAGAACCGTAGCTGGAGTTGACAGTCTTTTCCTTGTAGCTGTTACGGTAGTCATCCATCTCGGCTTCCATCATCTCCTTGATGGTGCCGCCGAGCAGGTCTTTGAGAGCATCATGGATATCCTCGGCAGTCTCAATGTCGTATTCCTGTAGGAGTTGCTGGATAATCTGGCGTTTGCCTTCGGTCATCACGACTTTGTTGACGGGTTTCTTTTCTCTTTTTGCCATAGTAAAGGACTCCTGTGATTAGTGTATATCACAGGAGCCCTGAAGGTATTTCTTATTCCGTTTTTACAGAAAAACTTTCATACTCTCAATCATAGGATGCAAACCAATTTGCGCATAAATCTTGACGGTCCCTGCACCAACCGAACAGTCAACGAAACCATCCTCGAAGAAATAACCGTCAAAGCGCTCAACCAAATCCTAAGCAGCAGAAAAGTATTCCTGAAACAGCTGCAAGAGAACATCGCCAGAGCGGTTGTCACGACCGACACACTCTCGCCGGACGGCATACAGGCCAGACTGAAAGAACTACAAAAAGACCTCGTCAAAGCCGTCGGCGACCAGAAAAACTACGACGCCCTAACCGACTAAATTCTCCGACCCCAGCATATGAAAAAAGACTCCGAAGTCGATGACTACGATTGACCTGCGGATCGATTCCTGCAGGACTTTCTTCTGAACCGGGTCCCCGAATACTGCCGAAAGCCTTTCAGAGATATGGCTGGTCAATCCCTTGAATCGCTTCATCAGGATATCCAGAGTCTGCGTGATAATGCTTTTCTGTTGCGGCGTGTTTCTGGTGTTATCGGAAGTCAGTGATCTCTTCACCTTTTCGATCTCGTCAAAGTCCGCGTTATGCGTTTCCTCGATCACCTTGTCCGTGACCACTTCCACCGCAGTCTCATAAGCGTTCTCGGAGACTTCATCGATGAACTTCTCTGTGTCTTCGATCTGGACCGTGAGCCTGTCCACTTTCTCTTCCTGTCCGGAGATCTCTTCAGCCTGTTCCGCGAGTTTTTGTTTCTGCTTCATCAGGATATAATCCTGTTTTTCCAAATAAGCCCTTCCGCCGTATTCCGGTTCCTGTTCCAGATGCAGGCCGTGCCTCTTAGCGATATCAAATAGCATCGCGCGGCAAGCAGCGTCAAAAGTCATCTTCCTGTTGTTCAGCCTGCTTGGTTTCTGATCCGGATCCGGCAGGTCGAAGCCCAGTGCTTCCAGAGCTTTTTCCTGTTGTGGGGCGATCTCACCGTATCGGTTTTCACAATCAAAGACATTTCGCTCGTGGATATGTGGGGTCGCTTCACCCAGATGCAAAGCCCAGCCCAGGATATGGATGTTCTCGCCGAAGCGGCGGTAAAATTCTTCAAAGAACTCTGTCGCGATCTGCGCCAGAAGGGCAGGCGAAACAGATAATTCCATCGTGCCGATCTGGATCAGGGATTCTTCCGGACAGGTCTTTTGTCTTTCCAGAAATCATCCGTTGTGCGGTCACGGCTTGAGTGTCCGGTCTTCCGATTTCGTTCATGTTGCGCTTCACAAAAATCATCGTAGCGATCAGAATAATAAGCTCGCTCAATCTGTTCAAAGGAATACACGACATTATCTTCCTGCTCCTAATCTTTCGGGAAATGAAATCCCTGATAACAGTCCCAGTACACGTTCTGCTTCGCACGTTCCTGATCGATATGCTCACTGTTGGCGATATCGAATCTGCGGTCATTGTGTTTCGGATTGTAAGTTCCATTCTTGCCATGCCTTCCGTTGTGTCTTGTAACTCTTTGTTTTTCCATTGACTACCTCTCTTTCTTCTGAAAAATGAAAATCATGCTGAAGACCTGCCTCTCCAAATCAGTAAAAACTGAAGAGTGTGTTGGCAGGTAATACCCACTACTAAGTGACGGTTCCCATCACTTAACTGGGCGGGGCTGTCTGCCCTCGACTTGATCAGGACGCTTCGCCCCTGAACCCAGATAAGAGCCTGCCGTCTCTTAACTCTGCCAAAGGGAATTGCATCCCCCTTGACCTCCACCCCGGCAAACCTGAACCCCGCTTGTGTCCCGACAGCGCATTTCAGTTTCTCCGGATTTTGAGGAACCGTTCACTGGAAGCTTCCACAAAAATAGCCGCTGAGTATTTCGCTGCCATCCGCAAGTATGCGGGGAGCGAAGCTCAACGGCTTCCTCATCTGACTCAGCCAGGGCGATGCCTTGGCTTTCGTCATATTCTAGAGCAAATCAAAGATGGATTTTGCTCTATCTTTAATACTGTAGTAGCAGTATTATTTCTTTCTCATTTTTAGGATTGGTGAATCTTTAGGTATTCTCCATGGGCTTCCTATCGCGTCTTGTTCAACTCGAGGGTCTTTCTTTTTCTCTCGACACCATTTACAGATTGTTGCCTGCGAAAAGCCGGTTATAAAGGCCGCCTCTTTGGTTCCAACAGAATCTGCCATAATCCCTCCTGTAAAGATGTTTTGAGCTACTTTTTCGAATATGTTACCTTTAAGCCATCATCTGGATGATATGTCCATGAAACTTTATATTTATTTGTTTCTTCCGTTTGTCGTCCCATCAAAGCATTCGTATTTAACATATCAGAATAAACCGAACCGGGAAATCCCAATTCATTATTTGCGTATTTGATGGCTTCCAATGCATGCTTTTCGTGAGAAGGTAACATGATTTCACGGAATGTTGAATCCATATTATCCCATGAATCAGGGATTGTTTCAATTGTAAAATACCCCTTTCCTGAGCTAATCATACCTGCAATATGCTCACATTCATTCTCGACTCTTTTGAATTTTGATGGAATAAAACTGATTATAGCAATAACGGCTGCTATCGCTACTATTGTTCCAATAATCTCCATCTTATTCTTGGATATTGTTTTCTT
>ERZ773214.1875-NODE-1875-length-11805-cov-22.220426_pt1 | contig 11805 bp, 9 predicted proteins | sample MGYA00511238_ERZ773214 | MGnify/ENA primary metagenome ERZ773214 (study PRJEB29015, sample SAMEA2738157) | human oral metagenome | biome: human oral; feature: human-associated habitat; material: saliva | place: China | collected 2259 ...
ATTATCTTGTACACGTAAATTGCATGCATGGTAACGACTTGTTTCTATCTGAAAGCCGTTTGTTGCATAAGGAAGAGTAAAATCTGTAATATGAGTACCAACTGTTTTATTAGGATATGGAATATTATGGATTTTACAAGCTAATGTAGCAAAATAATATGCAGATTTAGAAATTGTTGTAATATTCTTTGAACCAATTGAGGAGGAACATAAAAGGGTATCATTCATTGGCTTAATCCATTTTTCATTGATGTTTTCTAGTCCGACCATCATTGCTATGATGGAACCTACATTTCCTAAATTACAATCTGTATCGCGACCTGCTTCAGCAATCAGTTGCATCGTTAAATCGAAGTTGTTTTTACCATATAACATGCCATACAGCATGATTGCAGTATTCGGTAGGATATGACAGAGTCCTTCGTAGCGATCATAGCTATGCTTGTCTTCAATATACGCAATGCATCTAGCAGGGTCTTTAGGATATTGAAGGTGAAAGTCTAACATTTCTTGAATTAAATGGGCGTAGTTAGAGGTTTGATTGAGGTACTGTAGTGCTGTTTGAATTAGTTCTCTTGCATCATGAATATTCCAAGCAAGGGAAATACATATAGCTATAAATTTACCACCCTCAATACCATCAAGGTCATGGGTGACACTACTCATTTTTTCTGCTAAATCTTTTGCGATTTCTGGTTTATCTAATGCAAGGTATCCCCAACAATCACTAAATATTTGACCCCCAATTTGTTCGGAAACAGCTTTTGAGTTTCGTTTACAAGAACCGGATAGTGGAGCATCTATGTGATTCATTAGATTTAACCATGCGGTGTGCTCTGTTGAAATACCTTTTCCTCCCCACCAAAAGAAGCCTTTTTCATATGGAACAACATTTAGTAGATTATTTGCCATATCTTGTACAGTTACGTGATTGAATGAATGATGCTTCATGACATCTGCAAAAAACAATGGACCATTGGCATCATCGTCAGCCGCAAACTGTGAATAATCTGTTAGATAATCGGTAATAGGTTGATAACATTTACGCACTTCAGGACCAGTCCATGATTCGATTGGGGCACCTAAGCGTATGCCAATATTTTTTCCTAACCAAGAAGCATATATTCTCTTGTAAATATCTTGAAATGTAGTCATAAGGTCACCTTTGTATGGAAAATATTATAACGATTATTTCATATTTATGGAATGTTGGCATATCAGTTATAGTCTTTTCGAAAATTTAATGCATCCTACATGCATATTGATAAAAGTATGTTATATTTAAAAATAGAAATGAGGAGGAAATTTTCGACTATGAGTGATATTTTAAATATCATCGCAGATGAAACTTTGACATATCATCAGCAAGTTTTAGCACTTGCTAGATATGCTGAAAATACTGACCATACACTTGCATTAAGTCCAGAATTAATTCAAGCAAAAGCAGATCGTATTATCTGTGATTTAGGTGAGGGCAACGCTCCGTATCGTCCACGCTATATCTGTCCAGATTATGAGTTGCTGATGGAGAAGGGTTGCAAGTTTTTGCAACTAGAAGCACCAAAGAATCTTTATGAGGCATTAAACACACTATTGATTTTCTATCATAGTGTTCCAAGTATTACATCGTTCCCTGTATATTTGGGTGATCTTGATGATTTACTTGAACCATTTGTATTAAAGGAAAGTCGTGAGAATGCAAAGGCAGCAATGCGTTTATTCTTATTGAATATTGACCGTACTTTAACAGATTCTTTTGTCCACGCAGATGTAGGACCACAGGATTCTGAAACTGCACGTATCTTATTTGAATTAACGGAAGAGATGCAGTTGGCAGTTCCTAATCTTACTTTGAAGTATGATCCTGATATTACACCGCGTGACTTTGCGGCTTTAGCAGTCAAATGCATGATGAAGACATCTAAGCCATCTTTTGCAAACCACAAGATGTTTACAAGAGAATGGGGCGAGAAATATGCGATTGCTTCATGCTATAACGGATTAAAAGTATGTGGAGGTGGATTTACTTTACCACGTCTACGTATGTATGAATGTTCTTTAAAGGCGAAGGATACAGAAGATTTCTTAGAGAATGTTTTACCTTACTATACTTCTATCATGCTAAAGATGATGGATGACCGTATTGAATTCTTAGTTGAAAAGACTGCATTCTTTAAGTCTAACTTCCTTGTTACAGAAGGATTTGTGAAGTTAGATAACTTTACAGGTATGTTTGGTATGGTTGGTTTAGCTGAATGTGTAAACCACTTACTTGGCATTAAAGATCCTAAGAAGGGCTTTGGTAACAATGCAGAAGCAGATGCTTTAGGTTTACGTATTATGGACCGCTTAGAGTCACTTGTAAATGCGCATGACTCAAAGTACGCAGCAGCTTTTAACCATAAGTATCGTTTACATGCACAGGTTGGTATCGATAGTGATGGACGTGAAGATTCACCTGGTGCACGTATTCCTGTTGGTGCAGAGCCAATTATCCCATTACAAATTAATCACTCTGAAAAATTCCATAAGTATTTCCCTACAGGTATTGGTGATATCTTCAAGTTTGAAGAGACTTGGGAGAATACACCAGAAGCTGTATTAGATATTATCGATGGAGCAATCAGAAATGATATGCGTTACTTCTCTGGTTATCTTGAGAATAACGATGTCGTTCGCGTTACAGGTTACCTTGTTAAGAAGAGTGAACTAGCAAAACTCGATGCTGGTAAACAGTCTTTAAATAATGTCTCTATCTTCGGTAAAGGTGCACGTGATTTCGGCGCGGCATTAGACCGTACAATTGTGAATGATGGCGACAGCTCCAATCAATAAAATCATCGAATTTTCAAATGTCGATGGTCCGGGTAATCGTACATCGATATTTGTCCAAAAGTGTCCATTCAAATGCCTGTATTGCCATAATCCTGAGACGATTCATATGTGCGTACATTGTGGTGTATGTGTAGAAACTTGTCCTAAAAAGGGCGAGGCTTTAGAAATCATCAACGGTAAAGTCGTTTGGCATAAAGAGAAATGTATTGATTGTGATACATGCATTCATGTCTGTCCGCATTTATCATCTCCAAAAATTACGGAGATGACTGCGGATGATGTTATAGAGCAAATTAAACCGTTGTTTCCGTATATTCAAGGTATTACGGTATCTGGCGGTGAATGTACGAATTATCCTGAATTTTTAACAGAATTATTTACAAAAATACATACGTATAACAAAACATGTTTCTTAGATTCTAATGGAGCATACTTATATGAACAGATGCCTGCGTTAATGGCTGTGACTGATGCAGTGATGCTTGATGTAAAGGCGTGGAATAAGTCCTGGCATGAAAAGTTAACGGGTATATCCAACGAAAATGTTCTTCGTAACTTAAAATGGTTACAAGAACATAATAAGCTCTATGAAGTTCGTACTGTATGTATGCCGAACATGCATGAAGATAACTTATCGACAGCATTAGGTGTTGTCGCTAACTTAGACCCTAACATCCGTTATAAACTGATAAAGTATCGCCCATTCGGTGTAAGAGAAGAGGGATTACAGAAGTTGGGTAATACGATTACAACGGATGAAGAAATTCATTTATTGAAAGTTGCATGTGAAGAACATGGGGCGAAAAACATTATTATTGTGTAATAGTTACAGATTTTGAAATAATGATTCATGATTTTGTTGTTGCATTTTCTAGATGATTATGAAAAAATAAATCTGCAGATGAGTTCAACTGCTTAATAGAGGAATGCAAAAATATGACAAATCAAATGCATCTACAACTCACTGAAACACTCTTTTAACAAGTTGTTTTAGTGTCGGTTTGGGTGCATTTTTCATTTTTTGATTCACTCGATGTTTTAAGAACTATCTTATTTAATTCAGGAGGGAAAAAATATGAATAAGATTTCCAAGTTAGTGCTTGGGTCCGTTGTTGCTTTATCCATGGTTGGATGTGGTAGCAAAACAGATTCTAAGTCATCAACAACTGCATCAGAATCAGGAGATAAGACAAAGATTTCATTGATCTTGCCATATATTGGTGACCAGTCTTATTTCGACACAACTTACAAGGGACTACAGTTGGTTCAACAAGAACTTGGCGACAAGGTTGAAACAAAGTTAATTGAAATGGGTACAGACGCTGCTGGTTGGGATACAGCATATCGTCAAGCTGCGGATGATGGCTATCAAATCATTATCTCTGGTAACTTCCAATATGAATCTTACATGTTGGCTGTTGCTGAAGAACATCCTGAAATCAAGTTCTTAAACTTCGACTATAGTGATGCTAAGGCAAACTCATTAGATAACGTATATTCAATTACTTATGCTGCTAACGAAGCTGGTTATTTAGCTGGTGTTGTTGCTGGTGTTAAGACAGAATCTGGAATTGTTGGATGTATCGGTGGTGTAGACTCACCTGGTATTCGTCAGTTCTTAGCTGGTTATATGCAGGGTGTTTATGATGTAAATCCAAATGCTAAAGTAATCTCTGGTTTCGTAGGTGGATTTGGTGATCCAGCTACAGCAAAGGAAATTGCATTAAATATGAACAAGCAGGGTGCTGATGTTATTTATCACGCAGCTGGTGGTTCTGGTAACGGTTTATTTGAAGCTGCTGCTGAAGCAAACTTCTGGGCAATCGGTGTTGATGCTGACCAGTATGCTTCTATGAGTGGTAAGCCTGAATTAGCTAAGCACATCTTAACTTCTTCTGAGAAGAAGTGTGACGTTGCTATCTTACAATCTATCAAGTTAATGTTAGATGGTAAGGCTGAATATGGTACACAGAAGACTTTAGGCTTCGTTGATGGTGCTGTTGGTTTAGCTGAGAATGAAAACTATAAGGCTAATATGACTGCTGATCAACTTGCTAAAGTTGAAGAAATGAAGAAGAAGTTAGCGGCTGGAGAAATCAAGGTTAACGATCAGTTAAAGGATGATAAAGCCTACGATACTTGGTTAGATAAAGTTGGTCTCAAGTAATTCACGTTTTGAATACCAAAGATGCTCTATCGAAAGGTAGAGCATCTTCTTTAAAAGAGGTAACAATATGGACAATACGATTTTGAAGTTAGATGGAATCACAAAGATATATCCAAATGGTACTGTAGCAAACCGTAATATCAGTATTTCCTTTAATAAAGGAGAAATTCACTCCATTTGCGGTGAGAATGGTGCGGGTAAATCAACATTGATGAATATTATCTTTGCGATTGAAAAACAAACAGAGGGTAAGATTTCTTATAAAGGACAGGAAATCAATTATTCCTCTAGTTTAGATGCAATTGAGAATGGTATCGGTATGGTGCATCAGCACTTTATGTTGATTCCATCCTTTACTGTTGCGCAGAATGTTGTGTTAGGTGCAGAGCCTAAGAAGGCAAACGGCTTTATCGATATGGATAAAGCAAATCAAATTACGAATGAATTAGCAAAAAAATATAAGTTTGATGAAATTAACGCTACTGATTTAGTCAGTGATTTGACGGTTAGTGCAAAGCAGAAAGTTGAAATTCTTAAGACACTATATCGCAAAGCAGAAGTCATTATTTTAGATGAACCAACTGCAGTTTTAACACCACAGGAAACAGTTCAGTTATTTGAACAATTAAAGGGATTTAAGGAACTTGGTCATACAATTATCTTTATTTCTCATAAACTAAATGAAGTAAAAGAAATTTCTGATCGTATCACGGTTATTCGCTCTGGTGAAACAAAGGGCACATATGATACGAAAGATGTTTCAATTGAAAAATTGACAGAATTGATTATTGGCCATAGTCTTGAAAGTTCATATGATTCTTTACGAAAACAAGCTAAGAATAACGATACGATTTTATCTGTTGAAAATTTATCGTTTGAAGTTGGCGGGGTTAAGAAAGTAGATAATGTTAATTTTGCGGTACATGCGGGAGAGATTTTAGGTATTGCGGGTGTACAGGGAAATGGACAGGAAGAGTTGATTAAAGTAATTACTGGTATGGAAGCGTTCCAATCAGGAAAGGTGATTCTTGGTGGTGTAGATATTTCTACAAGTGATATCTTGCATAAACGTGAAGCCGGACTTGCATATATCCCAGAAGACCGTATGCAAGATGGTATCGCAGCTACTGCAAGTATTCAAGATAATGCGATTTCAACATATTATCGTAAGCCAGAGTACTCTGGAAAAGTCTTTATGAAGGGTAAGAATATTCGTAAGATTGCCCAAGAGTTAATTCAAAAGTTTCAAGTAAAAACAAATTCCGAAAAACAACGTATTAATTCTCTTTCTGGTGGTAACATTCAGAAGGTGGTGGTTGCACGTGAGTGGCAAACAAGTCCTAAGTGCATGATTGCCTCACAACCAACTCGTGGTATTGATATTGGTTCAGCTAACTATATCCATCACCAGTTAATTGATATGCGTAATAATGGGGCTGCAATTTTATTGATTAGCGCAGACCTGAATGAAGTAATGGCAGTTAGTGATTCTTTAATTGTCATGTTTGAAGGAAAGATCGTTGCGTACTTTAAGAGTGCAAAGGATGTTTCCGCAAACGAATTAGGTTTCTACATGTTAGGAACTAAGAAACAAAGTGAAGAAGAGATTAAGGAGGCGAGCAAATGAGTACGATGAAAAGAAAGTTTCGTATTACTGATGATGGACCTTTTGAAGCATTACGTATTCTAGCTTCCATTGGTATTGCATTAATTGTTACATTTGTAGTATTAGCGTTCGTGTCAAAACAACCGCTGACTGACTTTATTCGCTTACTTACATATCCACTTAGTAAGCCAAGTTATTTTGGATATGTACTTGTAAAGGTTATTCCTTTAACATTTGCAGGCCTTGCGACATTACTGTACTTTAGAACAAACTTATTTAATCTAGGTACAGAAGGTGTTTTCTATATCTCTGGTATTGTTGCGACAGTATTCGCTATCAATCCAGCGTTTATGACAGGGAATACTGTCATTGACTCTATGATTCCAATTTTAATGGCTACTTTATTTGGTGGAATCATTTCACTTATTCCAGGTCTTATCAGTATACGTTATAAAGCTGATGAGATGGTTATTTCACTCATGATGAACAGTATTCTATTTGGTATTGGATATTTCATCTTGAAGAATTTCTTAGCAGTTGGAGGTGTCAATGGTACAGCTTCTCCAAACTTTATCAAGACGGCTCGTTTACAGAACTTGATTCCAAAGACACAGGTACATACTGGTTTTATCATTATGATTATCGCAGTTATCTTTATCTATGTTCTTCTCTATAAGACAAAGCTAGGATATGCGATTCGTATGACAGGTATCAATGCGAATTTCGCGAAGTACTCTGGTATGGGTGCGTTTGGTATGTTTATGGCTGTTCATTTCTTAGCTGGTGCACTTGGTGGTATGGGTTCATCCGTTGAACTTTTAGGGATGTACCAAGCATTTACTTGGACAGTACTACCAGGACTTGGATTTACTGGTGCATTAATGGCAATGCTTGGTAAGAATGATCCGATTGGAGTATTGATTGCGGCGTTTGGTATTAGTTACTTACGTGCTTCTGCACAGTTGCTCGCAAATGACTTACCATATATCGATATTAAAATGATCTCTATTGTAGAAGTTATTCTAACGTTACTCATTTCATCTCAGTTCTTCTTGAGAAAGTGGCGCTCAAGACAACTTCTAAAGGAGGAAAAGAAGAATGGCTAATCTATTCAAGGACTTATTGAATGCAAGTTTTATCTTTATTGTCATTCGCGTTGCGGCTCCACTTGTATATGCATCACTTTCTTCCTACGTAGCTTCACTAGCGGGTATTCCTAATATTGCTATTGAAGGTGTCATGAACTTTGCGGCTTTATTCGGCGTATATTTTAGCGCCGTATCTGGCTCTGCATGGATTGGTTTATTAGGCGCGATAGCGGTAGGTATTGCCTGTGGTCTAGTACTTTCATTCTTCACGATTAAGATGAAAGCTAGTCCTATCATGGTAGGTATTGCGTTAAACTTATTCTCAGCAGATTTTGCGATTTACTTATTGTTACTGTGGACTGGATCAAAGGGAACTACAGCTAGTCTTCCATCAAAAGTGTTACCTACAATTGATATCCCATTCATTAAAGACATTCCAGTTCTTGGTGAAATTCTTAGCGGACATTATTTCTTAACTTATGTATGTTTGTTGTTAACAATTCTCTTATTCATCCTTGTCTATAAGACACCGTTTGGTTTACGTATGAAAGCTTGTGGTCTTGATGCGCATGCGGCTGAATCTGTAGGTATCAAGGTGAATCGTGTACGTATGATTGCGGCATTGTTGTCATGTTTCCTAGCTGCTTTAGGTGGTGCATATCTTTCTATGGGATATATGTCATTCTACTCCAGTAACATGGTGGCATCTCGTGGATGGATTGGTATAGCGGCTGCAGCCGTAGGTGGTAATAACCTTGGGGTTGTAGTTTTTGTAACAATGATTTTCTCGGTAGCACAAGCGATTGTAAATGTACTATTGTTAGAAGGTTTACCTTCAGAGTTAGTAAATATTATTCCTTACGTTTCCGTATTAGTAATTCTGATTATTATCGGTATTCGTACAAAGAAACAACTAAAAGCGAAAGCATAGTTTTTTGATTCATTCGTTATGAAGGCAGACTATAAAAGGTCTGTCTTTTAGTTGATTTCTATATTCCGTTGTTTCAACCTTTCATGTTTTAGTTTAAAATGGAGATACATAATCGGAGGGTTAAAAATAATGGATTATAAACAAAGATATGAAGAATGGGTGCAAATGTTACCTGAGGGTGACCCCCTGAAAGATGAATTGTTGGCTATCAAGGATAACGATAATGAAATCAAAGAGCGTTTTTATCAAAATTTAGCATTCGGTACTGCTGGTTTACGTGGCATTGTTGGTGCTGGTACAAACCGCATGAACTTTTATACAGTTGGTAAAGCAAGCCAAGGTGTAGCAGAGTATATCTGTGCACAGGGACAAGAAGCGATGGATAAGGGTATTGTGATTGCGCATGACCCAAGACATTTCTCCAAAGAATTCTCACAGTTATCTGCTGGTATTTTTGCAGCAAATGGAATTAAGACTTATGTCTTCCCAGACTTACGTCCTACCCCTGAACTTGCGTTTATGATTCGTAAGTTAGGTACTACATCTGGTATTAATATTACAGCTTCCCATAATCCGAAAGAATACAATGGTTATAAAGCATATTGGAATGATGGCTGTCAGGTTAGTAGTACTGTAGCAGATGGCATGGAAGAAAGAATCAACGCAGTTGATATCTGGAATGGTATTAAAAAGTCAGATTTCAATGAAGGTGTAGCTTCAGGAAAGATTGTTGTATTATCTGAAGAATATGACCGTGCATATCTAGATCTTGTAGAAAGTCTAGCAATCCATAGTGGTGATGAAATCGACTTAGATATTCCACTTGTTTATACACCACTCAATGGTGCTGGTTCTATTCCATTTGCGACAATGATGAAGGACCGTGGATTTACGAACTGGCATATCGTTCCAGAACAGAAAGATCCAGATCCAGACTTTACAACAGTAGGTTATCCTAACCCTGAAAGCCCTGCAGCCTTCAAGATGAGTGAAGAACTTGGTAAGAAGGTTGGCGCTGAACTATTAATGGCTACTGACCCAGATAGTGACCGTTTCGCAATTGAATTACGTGATGATGATGGTAACTATATCCCATTAAATGGTAACCAGACAGGATACTTATTGGTTAATTACATCTTAGAAGGTCACAAGAGCGCTGGAACATTACCTGAAAAGGGTGTCATGATTAAGTCTATTGTTACTTCTACAATGAGTACTGTCATGGCAAATGCGTATGGTGTTGAAATGTATGAAGCATTAACAGGCTTCAAGAATATTTGTGGACGTATTCCTGCATTACTTGAACAAGGATATACTTATCTATTCGGTTATGAAGAATCCGTAGGTTACGCAGCTAGTGTTGATATCCGTGATAAGGATGGAATCTCTGCTGGTATGTTAGTAGCTGAAGCTGCAGCATACTATCGTAAGCAAGGTAAGACATTATGGAATGTATTACAGGAGTTATATGAGAAGTATGGCTTCTATGCAGAAGATGAACCAAATCTTGTATTAGAAGGTATTGCAGGTGCAGAACGTATCAAGCGCATGATGGTTTCTATTAGAAACAATCTACCAACAGAAGTTGCTGGATACAAAGTAGAGAAGGTAATTGATTACTTACACGGATATGAAGATATTCCTGCATCTAACGTACTACGTTTCTACTTAGATAACGATAGTTGGTTTGCGGTACGTCCATCTGGAACAGAGCCAAAGATTAAGTTCTACTTCTATACAAAGCAAGCCTCTCGCAAAGAAGCTCTTGCAGTAAATGCGAAGATTAAAGAAGCTGTATTAGACATCGTAAATGCAATTGAATAAAGATACCCTAGGGTATCTTTTTCTAAGTTATGCTAAAATATTAAAAGGTGATAACTATGAAAAAGAAAACAAAACAAGTAGAACGAATTGAAACAATGGAAGCAAACATGAACGAAGTAAATGCAGTATTAGAAGAAACAATCAAGGCAACAAAGAAATTAAAGCGCGTTATGAAGAAGTATGATGCGGTTAGCAAATATTATAGTAGCCAAGATTGGTTTGATGATGCACAAGCATATAGTGAAGGAAAACTTCCTGAGGATTTAAACTGTGGTGTTCTATCGGAAGATCTTGCATATAACATGATTGGTGATATGTATTACTATGCATTATCACAATTGGAATTTGTAACAAACTTCTTAAAGAAACACTAAAGTATTTGATAGGAGGATGTTAAAATGAGTAACATGAATAAAAATTCAACACATACAATTTTTCAAGTTGGTCAAAAATATCCTTCTTGCGAAAATGGAATTTGGATTGATTTTAAAGATGATACATTCTTGTTTGTGGTAAAGGATGATATATGGACGACAGAGGAAGTAAGTAGATTAAAGACATCTGATGTGACAGTATCCTTTATTCAAAAAGGGATTATCGATGCATTTATATTAGAGATATTTGATTGCTTGGAAGCTAGCGATTTACCATTCTATGCAAAGGATGGAGATACTGACTTTATTGAGTCAATCAAATCAAAAAATCCATTTGAATTTGAGATTGTCTTTGTAAGTGGTAATGATGAAGTTGTGGCTGTTCGCCATGAAGTATTTGGTAAGGAAGAATCAACTGTATTACATGAAAAACTGCAAAAAAGATTATTGGAAGAAACAGAAGGTGCAATGTTTGAAGCAGCATATGAAAAGTTAACTTCACGCTTTGAACCATTCGAACTGTTAGAGTTTGCTGTATTTACAAACAAGTGTAGTTTACGAAAGAATTGAGGTAGTTATGATTTATATCGGTGTTATTATCGTTACGGTATTAATTGATTTATGCACAAAGATGTGGGCAGCTAGCTTTGGCTTGTTCCATGATATTCCAGTAATAGAAGGTTTCTTTCATATTACATATGTTCAAAATACCGGTATGGCTTGGTCCTTACTATCTGGACAGCAGGGATTACTAGCACTCGTTGCGGCAGTAGCGATTGGCCTTATGGGCTGGTATTTATTTGTTAAGAAAACTGATTTTTTAACTGGGATTGCACTTGCGTTAATGATTGGTGGTGCTGCAGGTAATCTTATTGATCGCTTATTATTGAATTATGTAAGAGACTTCTTAAATTTCTATATTTTCGGCTATGATTTCCCAGTGTTTAATGTTGCGGACATGGCTTTATGTATTGGTGTAT
>ERZ773214.1881-NODE-1881-length-11796-cov-98.024529_pt1 | contig 11796 bp, 7 predicted proteins | sample MGYA00511238_ERZ773214 | MGnify/ENA primary metagenome ERZ773214 (study PRJEB29015, sample SAMEA2738157) | human oral metagenome | biome: human oral; feature: human-associated habitat; material: saliva | place: China | collected 2259 ...
CGCACAGTTCGCGGTCCAGGAAGGAGTTCAGCAGTGCGCCGCCGTAGTTCTCAACAGCAATCTGGTGCCAGCCCTTCGTGGTGATGGAGGAGGAGGGCTTGACTTTCAGGGAGGGCGAGTCGGTGTGTGCACCCAGCACGCGGTAGCCGCTTGCCTTCTGTGCCTTTGCACCGCCAGCCCAGGCGATAATCGCACCATCGCGAACGACGAAGTGGCGGCCGGTTGCCACCTGCGGGCCCCATGCTTCGGTCTCTACGAGCTCGGTGAAGCCTGCTGCTTGCAGGCGGCGCGCTACCGTGCGCGCGGCGAGGTAAGAGACCGGCGAATCCGCCACGAATGCGGCGAGGTCTTCAATATTCTTTACAGCATCAACAGTCATGGTTTAACCCTACCTTTTCTTGGGTGTTGACGGGGTGACCCGGGCCGATAATCCACGCGGTGTGGAGTATGAGCCCTGGTGAGGCTCGCATGGAGCGGGAGGGGCGGGTTGGGGTAGCCGATTTAGGGCAGACCGCCGCGCCTTTAGTTATCAACCTTGAGCGGTTGTGTTTCACGTGAAACCTCGCCACGGCGAGCGCGTGCGTTGAAGATCAGGCAGGCGAGCACCACGTACAGGCCTTCCAACGCGATACCCTGTAGCGCATCCACGGGGGTCACGCCCTCGGAGGCAAAGGGATCCATGCCAGCCACCATGGACAGCAGCATCAGGATCACGTTATTTGCCACGTGCAGGCTGATGGAGGCTTCCAGGCCGCCGGTGTACCAGCAGAGGAAGCCCGCATAAATACCCATCGCAAGAATCGTGCTCTGACCCCAGGGGTCGTAGGCGTGGGAGAGCATGAACAGCACTGCGGGTAGCACAATCGGCAGCCAGGGGGTGCGGACCCAGCGACCAAGCATCTGCATCATGAACCCGCGGTAGGCGAGCTCTTCGGCGTAGCACTGCACGGGCACGAGGAGCAGCATCATCGCCACATAAACCCAAAATTCAACCTGTGGAGGTTGAAAATAGCGGTATTCGGGCAGGCTCGCACCGCTCACCGCCAACGCCACGGCGTAGTAGATGCCGTAAACCGCAAAGCTCAAGCCTAGATACGGAAGCAGCAGTGAGCGGCGCAGGCGGCCCGCCACCGAATGAATCAGACCCCAAGGCTTAGGGCCCACGACCAGGCGCGCAATAAAGAGCGAAGGCACGATGGCGATCAGGGAGAGGAAGGTCAGCGCGAACAGCGCCGGGTGTTCCATGATGACGGCGCGGTTCGTCGCTACATCCTGGAGGGAAAGTCCCGAACCCATAATCGCCGCAGCCAGGGCGACTGAAATCATCAGGTTGAGGCCAATAAATACGGCGACGCCGAGCAGACCTTCCAGCAGGGGTGAGAACCAGCGGGATTTCGGGTCGGCGTGGGAGAGACGGTGGTAGGCAAGGCCGGCAGGCGCAGTAGCGGCGGGGGTTCCGGTGGCTACCTGCGGGGGCACGGGGGGCGGTGTCGTGTTCATTCTTTAATCCTAGCCTCAGCCTTTAATCCTAGTCTCAGCAGGTTCGGGGGTGACCAGGCATGCGGAAACCTTCAAGTACTGATTGATACAGAATGTTTCAAAACCATTGAAAAAGCCGTGAATAAGGTCAAAAACCCACCATTCACGAGGTTCATTTTCTGAACCTATGCCATAATTTGTAGCGATAATACGCTCATATACATAGTCGCTGATGACCGCTCTTCCGGGGTGTTTTTTCAGCACCAGAAAGGCTGCTTTCTTATGGCACTCGTCTTCAATCCGCCGCCCAACTGGCCCGCTCCTCCTGCCGGATGGGCCCCCACTCCCACGTGGCGTCCTGACCCCGCGTGGGGTCCCGTTCCTGAAGGTTGGCAGCTGTGGGTCGAAGAGCCCGAGCCTGAACCCATTCAGGTTGAAGAGGCTACTATTGAGCCGCTGATTCCCGAGGAGCCCGCTGCTGAGGCGGCTCCCGCTGAGCAGCCCGCTGAGCAGGTTGTTGAGGCACCCGCAGCTGAGTCTGTTGAGCCCGCTGTTGAGGCTGAGCAGCCCGCCGAGGTTGCCGCACCGCTGACCGTTGAGGACGTTGACCTGGAGCAGCTCGCCGCTGAGCTCGAAGGTGAGCAGATCGTCGAGGTTCCCGAGGCGGCAGCACCCCAGGCTGAGGCATCCCACGCTGAGGCGCAGCAGGTAGAGGCACCCGCGGCGGAGTCCGCTGAGGAATCCTCCGAGCCCAAGCCGATGCGTCACCTGACTCAGGTTCCGCTGACCGGCACCACTCTGCCCGAGCAGGTTCTCGCATCCCAGTCTTCCGCTGAAGAGCCCGTAGTTGCTGAGCCCGCCGCTGAGGCTGTTGAAGCTCCCGTAGCGCCGGTTGTCGAGCCTGTTGTTGCTGAGCGGGCTGCTTCCGAGCAGCCCGTTGAGGCGCACGTTGTTGAGGCTCCGGTTGCTGAGCCTGCACTGTCCGAGCCTGCTGTTTCCGAACCTGCCGCTTCTGAGCCGGTCGTTTCCGAACCTGTTGCAGAGCCCGTTGTTGTTGAGCCCGTCGCCGAGGTTGCCCCCGAGGCACCGGCGGCAGCTGAACCGGTCGCTGAGGCTCCCGCAGCTGAGGTTCCCGCCTCCACCGAAGGGGCTCCGCACACCATCGAGAGCTCCCCGCTCGTTGAGTTCCACACCTCGGAAACCGAGCGCACCGTCAACCTGTCCGAGCGTACCGTGAACCTGTCTGAACAGCCCGGTCAGAACGTGCAGGGCAGCCAGAACGCTCAGTTCATTCCGGCGGGTCAGGCACCGAACGGCTTCCAGCCGAACCAGGCTGATGGTTTCCAGGGCCAGGGCTTCCAGGGTGGCCAGTACCAGGGTCAGAATTTCCAGGGTCAGGGCTTCCAGGGCGACCAGAACGCGCAGGGCGGCCAGAACGTCCAGGGCGGCCAGAACGTCCAGGGCGGCCAGTACCAGAACAGCCCCTACCAGGGTCAGCCGTACAACGCTCAGCAGCCCTACGCGGGTCAGGTGTCCGATCAGGACCAGGCAACCGTGGCGCTGAGCAACCCCTACGTCACCGAGCCCGCAGATCAGGGCGAGGACGGCTCCGAAAAGAAGGGCCTGTTCTCCGGCACTAAGATTTGGGGTGTTATCGGTGGTGCGCTGGCTCTGCTGATTGTTCTCATCCTGGCGATTGTCATGCTGATTCCGCGTGGCGGCTCGACCTCCGCCTCCGATGCTTCCAAGTCGGCGAGCGCGGCGGCTACTTCCGCTGAGGCGTCCTCCGCGGCGGCATCCTCTGAGGCTTCTTCCGCAGCACCCGCATCTGAGAGCGCGGCAGCGGCTTCGGCTTCTTCCGCGGCACCGGTCGCTGCTGCTGAAGCGAAGATGCCCGAGGGTGAGTTCAAGGAGTACAAGAAGACCGTCACCGACAACAAGGACACCATCGAGATTGAGAAGATCAAGGGCGATGTGTCCGCAGGCCTGCTCTACTACGAGTTCAAGCCCGCAGAGGGTGTGGTTAACGCCTTCATCTCCAGCCGTGACGAGAAGGGCAACAGCAGCGCAGGTGTGAGCGTTATCGACTCGACCCGCGACGGCAAGGAGCTCAAGGGCACCGCGTGGATCGACGCGAGCGGCCACTCCACCCCCACCCGCAAGCTGGACCTGACCGGTAAGGGCGAATGGACCATCCGCGTCTACGATGCAGACTCCGCACCCAACTACAAGAAGGGTGAGAAGTTCCAGAGCACCATGAACCACTACGCTTTCACCTACGAAGGCACCGAGGCGACCATGGAGTTCCAGACTAGCGGCCCGACCACCCGCGGTTTCAGCGTTCTGAACGCGACTAAGAACGACCCGTTCTTCTCCTCGACCCTGTCGCCGGTGAAGAGCAGCATTCAGTGGGTTCAGAGCAACAAGAGCTACCTGCAGGTTCGTACCGACTCCAACGTTACCTGGAGCATCGGCACTAACTAGCGGCTTGGCTGACTAGGTCAGCAGGCTGGGTATAAAAGTATCCCCCGCATCCGTGATGGGTGCGGGGGATACTTCTATGCCGGGATACTTCTATGCCCGGATACTTTTATGCCGGGAGGCTATGCTTCTGGGGTTCTGCCCGGTGGGCTGACGCCCTGCTGGAGGCGCCCGCCGCCATGAATGAGCAGCCACCGTAAGCGGGTAGCAACCTTGAGCGAGCAACCGCCGTGAGCGAGGCTTCCTTAGCGGGAGTACTTCGCCTCCGCCAGTTCGGCGCCTGCGGCACGTGCCGCACGCCCCACCAACTGACGATTCGCCAGGTACACGAAGAACGTCACCAGAATAAACAGGTACATCAACTGGTACGGCATGGTACCCGCCATCAGGCCCAGGGAGCCTTCGGGCACCATCAGAATCTGATCCGAGCTGAAGTGCGGGGAGAACATTATCACAATCCAGAACGGCGAAATGTACATGCCCACCAGCGCCGCGGTCGCCAAGACAACAGCCAATGTGAAAACAAAGGAGCTGACCCGCTGGTACATGAGCGGGAAGATCTCCATAACCACGGCGGCGAGCATCAGCGGGTACCAGGTGTTGTGGTGCGACCAGCTAATCGGCGAAATCTGCAGCATCATGAACGCGGTCAGCGCCAGCTGCGCCATGAGCGCGCGGGCACGAATCAGCGGAACCAGCAGAACCGCGGTGACCAGCACAATCAGCAGGGTCAACGCCACCTGCACCACGGACAGGGCGGTCGCCGTCAGGTGATGCTGCAGGCCCGCGTGGGTCAGCGCACCCATAATCGACACGTTATCGAAGTAGCTGAACCAACCCACACGCGAAGTATCACGCAACGCGTGGAACCAGAACGTCAGCGACTCCTCACGAATCACCAGGAAGCCGATACCCACGGTCGCGGCGAAGCTCGCACCCAGGGTCGCAATGCCCTTCCAGTCCTTACGCATGAGCAGCAGCAGACCGAACGCGAGCGGGGTCAGCTTAATACCCGCCGCAATACCCAGCAGCACACCGCGCGGAATGCGGGTTGCCGGGCGCATAAAATCGGCAAGAATCAGCGCCAAAATGATGGCGTTAATCTGCCCAAAATGTGTGGTCAAACGCCACGGGCCGCACATCCAAATCAGCGCCGCAATCAGCGACACCATACCCCAATGACCCAGGTGCTTCTGCAACGGCAAACGCCACGAACGGCTCCGCGCGTAGGAGTACAGCAGGTACGCGCACCAGTAGCTGAGCGCGCAAATAATGGCGGTAATCAGCAGCATGCTCTGCGGTTCGGTGAGGAACGCGAGCGGGTAGAAGAGCAGCGCCGCAAACGGCGGGTAGGTGAACGGCAGGCCGCGCGTGCGGAAGGTGTACAGCTGGTAGCCGTCCGGGCCGTCCGCGAGGGAGACAGCGCCCAGGCGGTACACGTAAATATCGTCAGCCGCCGCGTGCGTCACGTAGTCGAAGGCGTAGAGGGCGACCAGGATGAACAGCAGGTGCGCCCAGAGAGCGCCGCTACGCAGACCGGGGATGCGGTCGAAGAATCTGGGACGCGCAGGTTCTGCGGTTTCCGCCGCGGGTTCAGTAGAGGGCTCTACGGCAGGCTCCGCGCTTTCTGTAGCGCTCTCAACAGCCGGTTCCGCAACCGCGGTAGAAGCCCAGGGAATCCCCGAAGCCCACGGAATCCCCGGCGCAGCCGCCTCGGTATTCTCAGCAGTATTCTCCGGGGTCTTCACCGCGTTTGTAGCGGAGCTCTTTTCAATATTCTTCACAGGAGTCTTTTCTAGCTCCTTTTCACGGCTCACGCAGTTGCCTCACGAGAAGCAGCGGCACGCACAGACGCGGCGCTCTCGGTCACCAGGGTGCGAGCGCCCCACCAGCCCAGGGGCGCATCGCTACGCACGGAACCGTACTGCACGGGCTCAACCTTCGCGCCACGCACCGGCGCGCTCAGAGCGGCAACAGACCAGAGCGTCATCGTCACCCACAGGCAGAACGCCGGAACCGCCGAAACCGCCAACGCCCCCGGAGCCAAATGCTCCAAACCATCAGCGCTACCGTGGAACCACGACGCAATCTTTATCGGAGAAATATACAGACCCAGCACCGCAACCACCGCGAACACGGTCGCCGTCACGCGCAACCACGCAGGCTGAACCGCAAAATAGGTCGGGAACGCATCCAGGATGAACACGAACGCCAGCAGGGGCAGCAGCACGTTGTGGTGCGACCAGCTAATCGGCGACAGCTCCACCATCAAGGAGGCGGTCACCGCCACCTGCGCCAGCGCGGCACCGCGGCGTTCCAGCTGGTACAGCAGCGCGGCGGTCAGCACAATCGTGACCAGCGCCAGGACGTAGTAGACGGGCTTCGCGGCGCTCTCAGAGAGGCCGAAGTGCAGCAGCCAGCCCTGAATCGAGACGTTATCCACAAAGTTCAGGCCACCCACACGCGAGGGGTTCGTCAGCGCGGAGAACCAGAACTGAGGCGCGTCCTTAGGCATCAGAATGAAGCCCAACGCAATGGTACCGAAGAACGTCGCGCCCAGGGTCGCAATGCCCTTCCAGTCGCGGCGGACCAGCAGAATTAGACCGAACACGAGCGGAGTCAGCTTCACGCCGCCCGCAATACCAATCAGCACGCCGCGCGGCACGCGGGTCGCCGGGCGCACAAAATCGGCAAGAATCAGCGCCGTAATGAACGGGTTAATCTGAATCAAATCCAGGGTGCGCTGCCACGGGCCAGCCGCCACCACCAGAATGGTCAGCACCGCAATCGTGCCGGCACGACCAAAGTACTGCTGCAGGGGCAGCTCACGGCCGCGCGCATTCACGTAGTTGTAAATAATCGTGGAAATCCACCACGCCACCACAGCCGAACCGACAACCATAATGACCATGCCGACTTCCAGAGGCATGAACGCGAAGGGCAGGAACAGCATTGCCGCGAACGGCGGGTACGTGAACGGCGGCTTGTTCACGCCGTGATCGTTCAGGGTCGGGGAGTACAGGTCCTGGGTGAAACCCTCGTTATCGAAAATGGTCATCGCACCCAGACGGTAGATGGAGAAGTCCATACCGGCGAAGGGGTTAGTGAGCAATTTGACGACGTATCCACCGCCAATGATGAGGATGAGTGCCGCAATAGCAATTTTTCCCCAAATGGGGGTGGTGGAATCAGTCCTTGTCACGAGGTGCTTGTCCTTACCTTGGTGCCGGCGGATGCGCGCTTAGGGTGGGCGGGCATCTGATTTTGGAATCCTAATAGTTTATCGCGCGCATCTGTGAAGGGTGCATTGGGGAGAAGATTTACAGGGGCAAATTCGCTCCAGTGCACAAGCACAACTGTCACGGTATGAGCCGCCTTCATATGCACGTAATGTCTTCAAAATTGGTACTACCGGGGCAATATAATGGGCTTGTTGGCACTCCGCCTATCCTAGCGCAGGGCCCACCCCAACGCAGGGGCAAGCGATGCCACCCCGCACACCGACGTCCACGAACAACCAGCAGTGAAAGCAGTGATCACGTGAGTGAACATCTCGGCACCCCACCCGAAGGTGAGAACACGAGCGGCAAGCCCGCAGACGCGAACGTCTCCGGAGGCGGCTCCTCCGGCCTGAGCATTGGCGCGCGTCCCACTGAGGCGCCCGGCGCGAACCTCACCCCCGAAGAGATTGCACGCCGCGCATCCGGTCGCGGTACGTGGCATCGTCGCGCCTCCAAGCCGGTCTCGCACTGGATGTTTACCCTTATCGCCGTGCTTCTGCTGCATAAGTTCATCCCGAATAGCGGCTGGCTGATGGTGCACATTGTCACCCTCGGCCTGATTACGAACTCGATTCTGATTTGGTCACAGCACTTCACCGAAGCGCTCATGAAGATCAAAATTCCGGACGAGCACCGCGGCACTCAGGTGCGCCGCATCTTCATTCTGAACGCCGGTATTCTCGTGCTCATGATCGGCATGGTCGGTCAGCTGAGCGTGCCCGGGCTGTACGCCGCCACGGTGGTGGGCGCCCTCATTGTCGGTTCGATGGTCGCCTGGCACGGCATCTACCTGCTGAAGCAGGTGCGTCAGGCTCTGCCGTCGCGATTCGGTGTGACGATTCGCTTCTACATTGTTGCGGCGTTGCTGCTGCCCCTCGGTGCGGCGTTTGGCGGCATGATTGCCTACCCGAACCTCTCCGGCACCCTGCATTCGCAGTTCCTGCTCGCCCACGAGGCAGTGAACGTGCTCGGCTTCGTCGGTATTACCGCGGTGGGTACGCTGGTGACTTTCTGGCCGACCATGCTGCGCACCAAGATGGTCGATAAGGCGCTCACCCACAGCCTGCGTGCCCTGTACCTGATGTGCGGTGGCCTGGTGTTGACCCTTGTCGGCGCGATTTTTGGGATGCGCCCGCTCGCCGCCGCGGGTCTGGTCGTCTACCTGGTCGGCCTGCTCATTGTCGTCTGGGTGATGGTGCGTACCCTGCAAACCAAGCGCCCGAATGAATACCCGCCGATGAGCGTGGGTATGGGCTTCCTCTGGCTGATTGTTGGTGTAGCAGCGACCGCGTACATGGTGGCAACCACCCCCTTCGCGCAGCTGGACATGCGCGCCGTCACCCCCATCTTCGTGGTTGGTTTCCTGCTGCAGCTGCTGCTCGGCGCAATGAGCTACCTGCTGCCTCAGCGTATGGGCGGCGGCCCGGCGGTGGTTCGTGCCTCCAATAAGGAGTTCAGCCGTTTCGCGGCGGCACGCGTGACCGCAGTGAACCTGGCGCTCATTATCTTCATGATGCCCGGCTCCGTGGTCGGTCAGTCCATTAAGATTGCCGTCGCTATCGTGGGTGCGCTGGCGCTCATGGCGTTCATTCCGCTCATGGTGCGCGGCGTGAAGGCGTCCGTGAACACCCGCAAGGAAATGATGGCGGCACGCGCCCGCGGCGAGAAGCCCGTCTTCACCCCGGAGGCGCTCACCCCCGAGCCCGTCCCGCACGCCAAGCAGAGCTTCCAGGCGGCACTCGCGGTGGCTATGGCGTTCCTGCTGGGCTTCGCCGTGAACCCGTCCGCACTGAACCTGCCGTCGGTTTCTTCGTCAGGCTCCGTGGCGGCGACCGGCCAGACCACCACCGTCAAGGTGAAGGCAACCAGCAACTACCGCTTCACCCCCGCCGAGGTGGAGGTGCCCGCCGGTAACCGCCTGGTCGTCGAGGTCACCAACGACGACCAGGGCATGACCCACGACCTGACCTTCGACAACGGCGCAACCACCGGCACCATCAACCCCGGCGAAACGAAAACCGTCGACGCCGGCATCATCAGCGCCGACCAGGAAGCCTACTGCTCCGTAGCGGGTCACCGCTCCCTCGGCATGGTGTTCAAGGTGAAGGCGACCGGCGCCTCCGCAAACCAGGTGGCGCAGGGTGGCCACAACCACGGTTCTGCGGGCGGCCACAACCATGCTGCATCGGGTAGCACGCCGACCCTTATGACCGTTGCGAACAGCAAGATCGACATGTCCGCAGCGCCCGGCAGCGGCTACAAGTACCGCGACCCGAACATCCCGGCACCGAACACCGCCGAGCGGGTGAACGGCAAGACCGTCCGCAAGGTCACCCTGGAAGTTGAGGAAGTCGACCGCGAGGTGGCGCCCGGCGTGACCGTTCACATGTGGACGTTCAACGGGCAGAACATGGCACCGATTCTGCGTGGCAAGGTCGGCGACATTTTTGAAATTACACTCGTCAATAACGGCACGATGGGCCACTCGCTGGACTTCCACGCGGGCATGGTCTCCCCCGATAACACGATGAAGACCATCGCCCCCGGTGAGCGTCTCGTCTACCGTTTTGAGGCGAAGGCCGCCGGCATCTGGCTGTACCACTGCGGTACCGCCCCGCTGAGCCTGCACATGACCCAGGGCATGTACGGTTCGGTTATTATTGACCCGGCAGACCTTGACCCGGTCGATCACGAGTACGTGATGGTCCAGGGCGAGGCGTACCTGCACGACACCGGAAAGACCGCCTCCGACGGTAACAAGCTGGCGGAGAACTCGCCGGAGCTGATTGCGGCAGGCACCCCCACGCTGACCATGTTCAACGGCCACGCAACCCAGTACAAGGCGAAGCCGCTGCAGGTGAAGAAGGGCGAGCGTATCCGTGTTTGGGTGATGGCTGCGGGCCCGAACCACGGCACGAGCTTCCACGTGGTCGGTTCGCAGTTCGACACGGTCTACAAGGAGGGCGGCTACCTGATGCGCCGCGGTGTGGATGCGTTCGGTAGCCGTGACGGCCACAGCCAGGCACTCGATTTGGCGCCCGCTCAGGGTGGCTTCGTGGAGATGCAGTTCTTGGAGTCTGGCACCTACGTGTTCGTGAATCACTCCTTCTCGGAGATGGAGCGCGGTGCCGCCGGCAAGATCGTGGTCACTGATCGCTAAACCCTCACGCTAGGCGCTTCTAGCGCCCGTGAGAGGTCGACCCCGCCCGGTGCATCCTGTGGAATGGATGCGCCGGGCGGGGTCTTTCTGCACTGTCTTTCTGCGCCCGCTCATGGCCCCCTACAGAGCCCGCCCGGAGCCCACACAGAGCCCCCGCACGCACCCCGGCAGGAGCCTGCACGCGCATCGGCAAACTATGCTTATAGCCTCATGGGCGAACTTTTCTTAGCCAGGAGCGGGCATGGTGCGCTAGTCTATAGGAATGGCAGATAGCACTTCGAGCGCCTCTTCCGAGCGCAGCGCTACGGGCGCCACCAACCACACCTCCGCTTCGGCGGACGAACAGACTTCTCCTCGGCAGCGTAAAGCTTTCCCGCTTCGCTTTCTCGCCGGGGCACTTGCGCATTGGCAGATTATTGCCTCTGCGGTTCTTTTGGGTGGCGGTGTTGCCGGCCTGGCAGCCACCTATGACGACTATTGCGGCATGACGGAGCTTTCGTATGTTCCGGCGGCTCTCCGACCCGATTTTGAGGAGGGCTCTAAGGTCGCGGGTTTCCGTCCCGGCGTGCTGGCGGCGCAGATTGAGACTGAGAGCCACTGGCGTGTGGGCGTTGTGTCCAGCCAGGGCGCTAAGGGTATTGCACAGTTCACCGATGATGCGTGGAGCGGCGGGCATTACAGCTTCGGTAATGGCGGTAATGTTCTGAACCCGCACGATGCGATTGCGGCGCAGGCACGCTACCTGGGTGAGTTGCGTACTCGCTTGGCGAAGTATGCTTCCAATGAGGATGAGCTGCAGGATGTGGTTCTCGCCGGTTATAACGCGGGTCCGGGTTCTGTGGAGAAGTACGGCGGTGTTCCCCCGTACGAGGAGACTCAGAATTATGTGAAGACGATTCGCGAGCTGGCGAATTCGAAGTACAAGCTGACTTGCTCCCCCGAGTACCAGTTCAAGCAGGCGAAGTTGAGCTTCGTGAATGGTGTGACTCCGGCGATGGCTGGTGTTCATGCGGATGGTACGGCACTGTCCCCGGAGGAGTCGGCATCGGCTGCCGCCGAGGCGTCTGCTTCGGCTTCTGCGAGTGCTTCGGCTCGTGCGTCTGCGAGCGGTTCTGCGGGTTCTTCGGTAAAGCCTTCGGCGACGAGTTCCGGCCGATAAATTCAGCTTTCTAGATAACCCACTAGGCTATATATCCGCTAGGGAATATAGTCTCTAGGGAATATTCCGTTTTATCTATAGTGGGCGGCTGATACCGGCCACCACTACCCTACTATTCACTCTTATATGTACTCTTAACAGCGCGAGGCGCCGACCCCCATTCTCGGGGTTCGGCGCCTCGCACTTTTTAGGGCTGGAGCGTGCCTAGTTGAAGATGGCGCGCACGACCGAGTAGC
>ERZ773214.1886-NODE-1886-length-11771-cov-54.386309_pt1 | contig 11771 bp, 6 predicted proteins | sample MGYA00511238_ERZ773214 | MGnify/ENA primary metagenome ERZ773214 (study PRJEB29015, sample SAMEA2738157) | human oral metagenome | biome: human oral; feature: human-associated habitat; material: saliva | place: China | collected 2259 ...
TCTTCGAGGAAATGACGGCAGGTAAGATTACCGGCCGCATGGTGCTGGATTTCGCAAGCCTCTAGGAGGTGCGAGCCCGGTGCGTGCGACGTGAGCCGCGGCTGATCGGGCAATGAAGCGTCTAGGGCGCATCCCGTGTGGCGGGGGAGTAGGGGTACTTTCTCGCGGTGTATACGGCACGGGGTGCGCCCTAGTGTGCGTTGCGCTCCGGGGCCCCGAAACCCGCGGCGAGGGATGCCGTAGGAGAGATTTCTGGATGGAAAAGCTCGGCGTTACCGCTGAGAGTGCGAAACACCTAAACGTAATATATCCATAAAATTATTTTGAAATAATCGAGGATTATCTCAAAAACTCCAGTAAATCACCCGAAAAATATGCACTATTAGACATCCAAAGAATTCAAAATATATTTTTATCAGGTAGACTTTCAATCAACGGTTGAGACGTAATATTTTCCGAAATGATGGGCGAAAAGCCCTCCTTCGACCTATCCTTGAATGAGGGACACGGCGTGTGAAGGAACCGCCCTCCTAGATATCGGCTCCTTCCCCGGAACGCCGCATCCCGAGTGAATTTCAGCATCTTCGTACCGTGCCGTTATTCGCCATGAGTCCTACTTCCGGTCAGGCTGCCCCTCTAGACACCTCCTGGGACTAGGCCTCACAGCGGTTAGTGTGGGCCCCACGGACGTAGTCAAGGGGGATTGCGTTCGCCACACTAATCCGGGGCCCGCCTCGCGAGATGACTCAACTACCTTCTCGGGTACGACATAAACTTACCTGCCGGCACGGGTAACATAGCCGGGTTTCTTTACTCACTCGGTAACCCACCCCGCTCGCGGCAGTGTGTAACCCTTCTGCCCACACTCGGCAGAGGCTTAGCATCCTCGGAGCGGAAACGGCGAGGGGCACCTTCTGTGGCAGAAGGTGCCCCTCGTTCTCTATATCCGTGATGTTTGCTAGGGCGTAGGCCTAGTAGATGCCGCGCTGAGCGGTCCAGCGGATCGTGCCGCGCTCAAAATCCATGTAGTACACGCCGTTCGCGTAGGACTCATTGCCGCGGGCCGCACCGTAACGGGCCGTGTTGCGAGCCCAGTGGTTGTAGATCGCGCCGTTACCGTTAGTCTCGTAGGCGCCGTACGCATCCGACCAGAGCAGCATCTTGCCGGAGGCGAAGCGCACCTGCGCGCCCGTGGAGTTAGCGGTCTCGTCGGTTGCCGGGGCGCCCCAGGCATTGCGGTGCTCCAGGAAACGGTAGTAGAACGCTCCGCCGGTACGTAGAAGGTGGGTGCCGGTCTTCTCGCTCCACACGAAGGTGCGACGGCCGGAGAACTCCTGCTTGGCGATGCCGCCGCCCAGGTTCTCCTCATCGGTGGTGGGCGCACCCTGGGCGCCGGAATTGCGCCAGGCCCAGTAGATGCCGCCGCGCTCGTTGAGCGTATGGGTTCCGGTGCTCTCGGTCCAGTAGGCGCCCTCCCCGTTGGCGAAGGAGACCGCCACGGTCTGGAAGCGTCCCCCCTCATCGGTGGTCAGGCCGCGGTAGCGGGCCACGTTAGAGCGGAACTTGTGATCGAGGCCGCCGTCGGTCACCACCCAGTGGGCCCCGTTCGCGTTCGTCCAGTAGATGGTCTTGCGGTTGCTGAACTTCTGGGCGTACACGCCGTAGCCCAGGCTATACTCGCCGCCGACCGGGTTGCCGTAGAAGCTTCGGTTACGGTTCCAGGCCACGCCAATGCCGGTGCGAATATCAATCGAACCGGTCGGGGTGACGACCACGTTCGGGTTCTGGGTCGGCTGGTTGTCCTTGGCCCAGTTGCGGTGTTCAGCCTTCGGGTTCTTCGCCAGAACCTTCAGGTCCTCGACGCTGCCGGGGAAGAAGTTAGAGTCACCCACGAACGGGCCCGAGTCGGTGAACTGCCAGATGTCGTAACCGTTCCAGCCGGCGGGAATACGACCCACGACCGTGGAGTAGCTGGCCAGGTGCAGCGGCAGGGAGCCGAACTCCTGCGAGCCCACGCACTGGGACCACCAGGAGGTTGCGGTGTACACCATGGGCGCGCGACCGGTCAGCGCGCGGTAGGTGTCCACGAAGTCGCGGGTCCAGGCGGTCAGCTGCGCCGCGGTCATGTTGTAGCAGGTGTTGCCGTAGGCGGGGTAGGGGTTGAACTCGATGTCCAGTAGACCCGGGAGAGTCTTGCCGTCGTCGGTCCAGCCGCCGCCATTCTGCACGAAGTAGCGGGCCTGATCGGCACCGGAGGAAGTGCGGGGGTTGGCGAAGTGGTAGGCGCCGCGCACCATGCCAACGGAGGCCGAGCCGCTGTACTGCTGCCTGAAGTAGGGGTTGGTGTAGTACGCGCCCTCGGTGGCCTTCACGTAGGCGAATCGGGAACCGGCCGCCCAGGCGCTTGCCCAGTCCACGTTCTGCTGGTGCGAGGAGACGTCCATGCCGAGGGTGCCACCGCTGGGGGTCCAGGCGGAGCGGCCCGGGGCCAGCGCCTGTGCTGAAGAGCTACCCGCGGCGAGCCCGCTCAGGGTTGCCGTGGGGGCGGAGGTTGCGCCGGTGCGGGCATTAGCGGTGCCCATGCGTTCGCGCTCGCCGGCACCCATGGCGGGATTATCGCGCTCGACCTGCGAGGGATCCGGGGCGGGTGCGTAGGTGAGGTTCTCGTACGAGGTGTTCGCATCGACGGACTGCACGCTGGCGGTAGCCGCGGGGCTTGCGGAAGCCTCGGGGGTCGCGAAGGCCGCGGGAACTGCGGTCAGAGAGGATGCCAGGAGTGAGAGGGCACCGGCCGATGCCATGAGGGAGCGGGCTGCCGCGGGGCGCCCGGCAGTCTGGAATATCTTCATATTTATGCCTGTGTTTGAGATGACTGTGAATGGTGCGGTACCGGCGCGCGGTGGAACGCGTTGATGCAGGACGAACGGGTCGTTCTGTAGTGGGCGTTCGGGTACGGTCGCCGGTGATGTGAGTGAAACAGCGGCCGCGTTCGGGCGCGACAATCCGTTGAGGGCACAGTGGTCCCTCATGGATTCGTGGTTGGATTTTGCCACCGGAAGAAGATGCGCCACCGCGGGGTGGCTGGCCGGTGATAGGGTGGCAGGCGCCGACGGGCACAGCTAAAAGGGTACGGTACGCGCGCCGCGAAACGCAACGTTTCCGAGGGGTTTTGGACGGTTATTTTTTCGTCCGTGCGCATTTTTCGGCGTCGTGCGGAGGAGGGGGTACCTCGGGCCGGTGGAGAGGGCATGAAAGAAGGGGTGGGCCGCACACACAAAGACCCACCCCTCGGTTTCCGGGTACTGTTTTTGGCGCGGCCTCGCACCGGTACCCGGAGTTTCATGGTCGATGCAGGAGAGATGAAGTCATCGACCACTCTATGGTGCCAATCGGCACGTTTTGAATCGCGTATCCCTCACCCGAACGCAACTGTCTCAACCGTTGAACGGGATACCCGGTGCGTTCGAGCGGGGTACACACGAAAGCTAAGCGATTCCTCAGAACGGCTACGTTAGCGCAATCCTAGAGGAACTTGGCAATATCCTCGACCAGAGGCTTGAGGCTCTCGCGGTCGATGTACTCTGCCTTGCCGGTCTTGTAGCATTCGAGCATCTGCTTGATGCCCTCGTTGGGGTTCGGGTTCGCCATGAGCCATGCGCGGACCGGGCCCTTCAGGGCGGTCTTGTGAGCCAGCGAAATCTTATCGAAGTCGATGCCGCCACGTAGGTGGTAAACGGGACGACCCTCGGTCAGCTCGGGGGTGTAGCTCTTGGCCACAGCCTTGTCCAGCAGCTTCTTCGAGTACTCGCCGGTGAAGGACACGGTGAAGAACGCGGTGCGGTTCTTCTTCGGGGCGATGACCGGCAGAATCTTCTTGCGAAGGGCCGGGGCGCCGTTGAGGAATCCACCGTAGTCGCTACCGGCAATCACGAAGGCATCAAATGTCTCTGCCTGCTCGGGGGTGACCTTGGAGGCGGGGACAATCTCAACCTCGGGGGCCTGCGGGAGTGCACGCAAGTCTTCTGCCAGCCAGGTGGCGTACTGTTCGGTGTAGCCGTAGGTGGAGCCGAAGATAATCAGCACGCGAGTAGTCATCTGTGTACCTTCCAGATATATTTCGCATTTCAAATACTAATTATTGCTTCCAATATATGCTAGGCGCGCGAAAATGTGAAATCGCCTAGCCTTGGAAGCCTCATATATTTTCTCATAGGTCCTCACAAGAAGGGACCCTGAGCTCACAAACACGCCCGAAGGTTAATGGGCGTGACCAATTGTTACATTGCTTATCTTCTCGGGGTGGGGAGTGCCTCAAATGCCGTATACCGCGACTTTGTGCGGAAGGGATGCCGGGGGTGTGCGTGAGAAGATTTTGGGGTGCGAGGTGAAACACTAATTCCCCGGCAGAAAGACCGAAATAGGCATACCCAAGAGGCTGTAAAACCCCTATAATTGAGAAAGAATCCTACGCCTTCGGCATGTTCCATTTTGTTGGAAAGCGTGGGAATGAGTGGGAAATCAGTAGTGACCTTCCCCGAAAAACCGGCGTTTCCCCTCATGGGGTGCGCGAAACAACACACAAAGGTTAGGTACATGAGGCGCGCAAAAATCGTTGCAACCATCGGTCCGGCAATCGAGTCCCCCGAGAAGATCTCCGAGGCAATCAAGGCTGGCCTGAACGTCGCCCGTCTGAACATGAGCCACGGTGACCACGCCGAGCACCAGGCACGCTACAACACCATCCGCGAACAGTCTGCAAAGCTCGGTAAGGACGTTGCTATCCTCGCCGACCTGCAGGGCCCCAAGATTCGCCTCGAGCGCTTCGCAAACGGTAAGGAATACCTTGAGCCCGGCGCCGATTTCACCATTACCTCCGAAGACGTTGAGGGTACCGCAGAAATTTGCGGCACCACCTACAAGGGTCTGCCTGGCGACGTCAAGCTCGGCGACAAGCTCCTGCTCGACGACGGCAAGATTCGCCTCGAGGCTATCGAGGTGACCCCCACCCGCGTGCGCACCCGCGTTATCGTTGGCGGCCCCATCTCCAACAACAAGGGCATCAACCTGCCCGGCGCTGCGGTCTCTCTGCCCGCACTGACCGAGAAGGATTCAAACGACCTGCGCTTCGCCCTGAAGATGGGTGCGGACATCATTGCACTCTCCTTCGTCCGTACCGGTGCAGACGTTGAGCCCGTCCACAAGATCATGGAGGAAGAGGGTATCCGCGTACCCGTCATCGCCAAGATCGAGAAGCCCCAGGCAGTGGACAACCTGCAGGACATCATCGACAAGTTCGACGGCATCATGGTTGCTCGTGGTGACCTCGGTGTTGAGCTGCCCTTCTCCGAGGTTCCCCTCGTTCAGAAGAAGGCTATCGACATGGCACGCCGCTGGGCAAAGCCCGTCATCGTGGCAACCCAGGTGCTCGAGTCTATGACCGACAACCCCGTTCCCACCCGTGCAGAGGTTTCTGACTGTGCTAACGCAATCCTCGACGGCGCAGACGCAGTAATGCTCTCCGGTGAGACCTCGGTCGGTAAGTACCCGATTCTGACCCTGCAGGCTATGGCTGCCATCATTGAGGACACCGAGAAGGGCGGCCTGTACCGCGTGCCCGAGCTGGATCGCAAGCCCCGCACTCGCGGTGGCGCCATCACCCGTGCGGCAGTGAACATTGCCGATCAGCTGGATGCGAAGCTCATCGTGACCTTCACCCAGTCCGGTGACTCGGCACGTCGTCTGGCACGTCTGCGCCCCGAGACCCCGATTGTCGCGTTCACCACCAGCTCGAAGGTTCGCTCCTTCCTCTCCATGCTGTGGGGTGTTGACGCCGAGCAGGTTGAGATGATCACCGATCAGGAAGGTCTGTTCCAGTTCGTGGATGAGTACCTGCTGAAGAATGGTCTGGCAGAAGCTGGCGACCTGGTTGTCGTTGCTGCCGGTGCTCCCGCAGGCCGCGCGGGTACCACCAACATGGTTCAGGTACACCGCGTCTTCGGTGCTGAGGGTGAGCGTGAGGCTCTGCGTCCTTACGAGGAGGACGAGGTCAAGCGCTAAGCCGCTGACCATTCTTTCCGATGCATGCGTAGCTGAGGGTAATCCTCAGCCTGTACACTCGGTGCATAGAGACCGCCGCCCGGTCGTGAACTATCACGGCTGGGCGGCGGTTTTGTTATGGGGATTAGGTAGCTTGCGCGGCAACGTTGGGATGCGCGGGTATAGAAAAAGCGGCGGGAAAGCTTCAAACTTTCCCGCCGCTTTTGCGTTGGTGCCCGAGGTGGGACTCGAACCCACACTCCGAAGAACCTGATTTTGAGTCAGGCGCGTCTGCCAATTCCGCCACTCGGGCGCATCGCACGCGGAGCGCGACACTTCTAAGATTCTAACCCAGGCGGTCTAGAAAATCTAATCATTAACGGGGTGCGGGGGGAGTGGTAAAGAGTAGCCCCGACCTCATTGCGGGCAGTCCCGAGCGTCGGGTGAACGTCTGGCAACCCGCACGCCGAAGACGGATTCGGATGCGCTCGCCGGCGGCCCTTTGCTGAGCTCGCGGTGAACCCCGCGCGTTATCCACAGGCATTAGCGGGGGAGAAAGCGCGCATCCTGTATCCTTAAGGACTGACTAACCATCCCCGCACGCCCCCGCGGTGGGGGCCACCTCAACGTTAAGAAAGTGATCACGGATCGTGTTCAATTCTCTCTCCGACCGCTTGACGGCAACCTTTAAGAACCTGCGCGGCAAGGGCCGCCTCTCCGAGGCAGACATTGATGCAACCGTCCGCGAAATCCGTCGCGCCCTGCTCGACGCCGACGTCGCGGTGCCCGTGGTCCGCGAGTTCGTCGCCCACGTGAAGGAACGCGCCCTCGGCGCGGAGGTTTCCGAGGCGCTCAACCCCTCCCAGCAGATCGTCAAGATCGTGAACGAGGAGCTGGTGAGCATCCTGGGCGGCTCTACCCGCCGCATCAATATGGCCAAGAGCGGCCCGACCATCATCATGCTCGCGGGTCTGCAGGGTGCCGGTAAGACCACCCTGGCCGGCAAGCTGGCCTACTGGCTCAAGGGCCAGGGTCACACCCCCATGCTGATTGCCTCCGACCTGCAGCGCCCCAACGCGGTGACCCAGCTGAAGGTCGTCGGCGAGCGCGCGGGCGTGCCCGTCTACGCACCGCACCCCGGTGTGACCAGCGAGTTTGACGTGCCCACCGGCGACCCCGTGCAGGTGGCGCGTGACGGTGTGGCCGAGGCTCGCGCCAAGCTGCACGACGTGGTGATTGTCGATACCGCGGGTCGTCTGGGTGTTGACGCCGAGCTCATGCAGCAGGCACGCAATATCCGCGACGCCATTGAGCCGAACGAAGTTCTGTTCGTCATCGACGCGATGATCGGTCAGGACGCCGTGAACACCGCCAACGCCTTCAACGAGGGCGTGGACTTCACCGGTGTGGTCCTGTCTAAGCTGGATGGCGACGCCCGCGGTGGTGCGGCCCTGTCGGTGGCTTCGGTGACCGGCAAGCCGATTATGTTCGCCTCCACCGGTGAGAACGTGACCGACTTTGAGCAGTTCCACCCGGACCGTATGGCAAGCCGCATCCTGGATATGGGTGACATCCTGACCCTGATCGAGCAGGCCGAGGCTCAGTGGGATAAGGCTGAAGCCGATCGTATGGCGAAGAAGTTCATCGATCAGGAAGACTTCACCTTCGAGGACTTCCTGGCTCAGATGCAGCAGATTCGTAAGCTTGGCTCCATGAAGAAGCTGCTCATGATGATGCCCGGTGCGGCTCAGATGCGTCAGCAGCTTGAGGCCTTTGACGAGCGCGAGATTGACCGCGTGGAGGCGATTGTTCGCTCCATGACCCCGCATGAGCGTGTGGCTCCGCGCATCATTAACGGTTCTCGCCGTGCCCGTATCGCTAAGGGTGCGGGTGTGACCGTGTCCGAGGTGAACCAGTTGATGGAGCGTTTCGCCCAGGCTCAGAAGATGATGAAGAAGCTCGCCTCGGGCAAGATGCCCGGCATGCCCGGCGGTATGCAGATGCCCGGTATGGCGGCTGCGGCGGGTGGCGCGCGCAAGAACGCGAAGAACAACAAGAAGAAGAAGGCCCGCTCCGGCAACCCGCAGAAGCGTGCGGCCCAGGAGGCGGCAGCAGCGAAGGCGCAGCAGGCACGCGCCGGCGCTGCCTTCGGTCAGCAGGCTCAGAACCAGGAAATGGATCTGTCCAGCATGAACCTGCCGAAGGGCTTTGAGAAGTTCCTGCAGTAGTAGCAGACGCAACCCCGCAAGGGGCGGTACGGGTGCGCATCGACTTTACGGTGCGCACCCGTACCGGTATGGCGCCCGATGAGGGGGCCGAAGGGAGGGACAATGACTCAGAACGAGCAGAACGGGGAGCGCGAGAACCCGCGTACCGGCGAGACTCAGCACGATGAGACCCAGTACGGCGAGATTCAGCCTGACAAAGCCCAGCACGGCGAGGTGCGAGGACTGTCTGGCGGAGGCTCCCTGCCCGAAAGCGTCCCGGCTCGTGATACCGCGGGGGAGGTCGCCTCGGACGAGACGGAGTCGGAACTCGGAGCGGTGCTCGAGCCCTCGTTTGACGGCCACGACGAACAGCTGCCCGGGCTCCCCGGATACGTTCCTCTCTGGGTGCGTCTTGCCCTGGACTACGGTGAGAACTCCGCCGACGTCACCGGCGATCTCGTTTACTCCAGCGAGAGCGACGAACCGGCCGTCGACGACGTGACCGCTACCCTGCTGCGGCTTATCCGCGAGGCTCGCAGCATGCGGGGAATCGACCGGGACTCTGCGGCGGACTCCTGGCAGGACCGCAGTCGGGTGGACCGCATTGCCGCCGACCTGGAGAGCGAGGAGTGGACCGTCGACAAGCTCTCGGGCCTGTGGGATAGCGCTCCCGCGCCCTCCGACCCGGACGAATCCGTGAGCCCTGAACGCTCGGGCGAGGGCGGCGAAACCGAACCGCGGGGCGAGGAGCCTAGCGACCGGAACCTTGAGCTGGAGGAAAAGATTCAGCGCCGCCGCATCATGGCGCGCTCCACCACTGATGAGGAGCTGATTGCCGCCCTCATCGAGGCCACGGCCGGCGACTCCGAGCTCATCGCCTACGAGCTGGGTGAGACGCAGGTGCAGCTCCACGTGCTTTGCGCGGTGGACCCCGAGGGGTACCTGAACGTTCTGGAGGTGGCAGACGGCACGCTGAGCCTGGGCGCCCCCATCGAGGATTACGTGGCCCAGCTGGTTGAGAAGCTCCCGGTCACCGGTGCCGCTATGGAGGGCGAGGCGACCGAATGGGAGGCGCTGCCCGGCACCGTGCAGGAGCTGGAGTTCTACGTGGACGGCGACGCCGCCATGCTCGTCGACCTGCCCATCGACATGATTACGGGCCTTCTCCTGGCCTACCTTCCGGCCGGTACCCGGCAGGTGGTGGCCGCCCCGGCGGGGGAGTGGACCCTCATCTCGGCCGACCCGGTGGACCTTATGGCCCTGCTGGGGCTGCTGAGCTGCAACGCCCTGATCGTTGAGGGTAACGTGAACCAGCAGCACCTGGTGGTCTGCGAAGAACCCGCCCTCGAGCCCTACTCCGATGACGAGTGGTACCTGGAGGCTTTCGGCGAGCCTCGCGAGAGCATCGTGGAGGAGTTCCGCTGGCAGCGCGTGCCCAAGCGCCTGAACCGCGCCTTCAGCGTGGAGGAGCTGGCCCGTTACGACGGCCTGCTGGAGGATTTGCTCGCGGGTCTTCCCGGTAGCGCCCCGGAGCTGTCGGGTTCGAAGATTTTTGGTTCCGATGAGGAAGAGATCGAGCAGAGCATCGCCAATGTGATGGCGATGTTCGGTGTTGAGGCTGAGTCTACGACCGGCCGCCGCCTGAACGCGTACCTTCGCGATACGAGCAACACCCTGGCGCTGGAATCGGTCCTGCAGCTTCTGGACGTGCCCACCGAGCTGGCGCTGGTGCCGACCGCCGGCTTTGACGTGGCCTCGATTAGCACGGCCCGTATCTTCGGCTCCGAGGATGAGGAGCTCGCACAGCCCGCGGGTTCTGCTGAATCAGCTGATGCGGCTGAAGCTACTGATGAGGCGCAGGCATCTGAAGCTGTGGACGTTACCTTCCCGCTGGAAGACTCCGTTGCCGAGGCTACCTTCTCCGAGAACACTATCTCTGGGAGCCCTGTCTCTGAGGACACTGCCGCGGAGGATGATTCCTTCGAGGACGACGAGGAGATTGAGCCCTACCCGGATGGCTACACCTCGCCTCTGGAGCGTAGCTATCAGCTGGTGGCGACCGGTCGCCGAGTGACCCTCGCCGAGTGGATGGATGCCATCAATAACGGGCACATTCCCTACGAGTACACCCATATGGGTTCGCCGGAGGGATCGGCCCCGGACTCTTTCGTGGAGGCTGAAGAAGGCCACCTGTCCCTCGACAGCGCCCTGCGCGAGGCCGACCCCGTGTCGCACGAGGAGCCGCACGAAGCATCGGTAATCCAGCGGGCTTCCGAGGGTTCCGCCGCGCTCGCGAATGATGCCGCGGCGAGCGATGAGCCTGCGCCGAGCACACCCCAAGACCCGGCGCCCCAGCCCCCTGCGCCGCAGGTCCCTTTCGTACAGGGCTCTGCTCCGCGTTCGCGCCGCAAGCGTCTGACCCCGGAGCAGATTCGCGCGAAGACCCGCCGCGTGGGGCTTGCCCTGGGTGCGGACGTTACCGCTCAGAGCGCTATCGCCATGACCCTGGCGGCCGTGGCGCGCCGCCGCCGCGCTCAGGGTAGGGCGAGCCGCAAGTTTTCGGTAGCCGCCGCCCTCTTTGCCCTGAACGCCACGGTTGAATCCGCGCTGATTCCGGCCGTCGTGCGTTCCTTCGAACGTACCCAGCTGGAGAAGCACGGCCACGAGGGTCGCCCCGCCGCGACCCCCGCGGAGGTCGTGCATCCTGGTGAGAGCGGGCGGGAACACCACCCCGCCAAGCGCACCCTGATTGACGAGCTGCGCGAGGGCAACTACCGTACCGCGGAAGAACCCGGGGAAGAATCGAGCCCGAACCCGAGCCTGCGTGAGCGAGTCCGGAACATGGTGCGTCGCGTGCGCGCGCCGAAAGAACGTTAAGGAGAACTACGATGAGGGATACCTACCTGAGCGATGAAGAGCTGAAGGCTTTTATCGCGACCCTGCCCACGCGCCGCCTGGCGGCTGGTGCTCTGATCCGCAACGAGCGTGGCGAGATGCTGCTGGTCAAGCCGAACTATAAGGACGGCTGGATTCTTCCCGGCGGTACCGTGGAGGCTGGCGAGGCGCCCAAGCCCGGTTGTGAGCGTGAGATTGCGGAGGAGCTGGGCCTGGATCTGAAGCTGGGCCGCGTGCTGCTGATTTTCCACGGCCTGGCCCTGGGCGTGTGGGGTGACTCCACCTACTACATGTATGACGGCGGCGTGATTGCGGCGAATACGAAGATTACCCTGCAGGACGCCGAGCTGGTGACCTACGAGTGGGTGGCCCCCGAGAACCTGGAGGGCTACGTGCGCCCCTCGATGGTGCACCGCCTGCGCGAGTGCTACCGGGCCTTGGATACGGGGGAGACCCTGGAGATGAGCAACCTCGACTAGCGGGGCTTGCGGGCCCCTCCGTCAGCCTTTTGCGGGCAATGGAGGGGCCCGCGGCGATTAACCGCAATTAAATGTGCACGGCCGCTAGCTTAAAATCTCGGGCTCTGATACCCTAGCTGAGTACCCGGCGACGCGCGACCCCTCTCTTCGCGCG
>ERZ773214.1888-NODE-1888-length-11769-cov-15.860338_pt1 | contig 11769 bp, 9 predicted proteins | sample MGYA00511238_ERZ773214 | MGnify/ENA primary metagenome ERZ773214 (study PRJEB29015, sample SAMEA2738157) | human oral metagenome | biome: human oral; feature: human-associated habitat; material: saliva | place: China | collected 2259 ...
TTGAGCGCTTGGGAGTTTGCTGAGTGACCTCGCAGTCTCACGCTAGTGGCCCAGCTTGCTTGCAGGTTGGGCCACTGCGGCTGTTTACTCCCGTCGTCTTGGCACCGATGGCAGGAGTGACGGATGCGCCTTTCCGTCGATTGTGTCGCATGTTTGGTGAAGAGGCATTGGGTGGGCCTTCGCCCCTGACTGGCACGCCCAGCCCGGCTGCTCTTCCCGGCACTACTGAAAGCGCTCGCCCGGCCGCGGCCTCGGGAATTGGGAAAGAAAGTGGCGCGGGCGCGGAACTGACGCCCCATGTCGATGCGCCTGCGGGCCTGTACGTCATGGAGATGGTGACCTCGCGAGCCCTCGTCGAGGGAAGCGCGCGCACGATGGCGATGATTCGCCCTGATCCTGCCGAGCGCGTGCGCTCCGTGCAGCTGTACGGCGTGAACCCGCAGGTCATGGCGCGCGCCACCCAGATCATGATCGAAGGCGAGTACGCCGACCATATCGACCTCAACTTCGGCTGCCCGGTCCCCAAAGTAACGCGAAAGGGTGGGGGAGCGGCGCTTCCGTGGAAACGGGACCTCTACACCGACTTGCTGCGCGCGGTTGTCACGCAGGCGCGCGTGAGCGGGGATGCGCGTGGCCGCGAGATCCCGGTGACGGTGAAGATCCGCATGGGAATTGATAGCGGACACGAAACCGGACTTGAGGCTGCGCAGATCGCCCAAGAACTTGGTGCGGCGGCCGTGACGATCCACGCGCGCACCCAGACCCAGCATTACGCGGGCCAAGCGCACTGGGATTACATTGCGCGCGTCAAGGAAGCCTTGGATGTTCCGGTCTTTGGTAATGGTGATGTTTTCGAGGCCGCGGATGCGATCGAGATGATGCGCCAGACCGGGTGCGATGGCATTTCGGTTGGCCGCGGTGCGCAGGGACGGCCGTGGATTTTCCGCGATATCGTCGCTGCCTACCACGGGAGGCCGGCTTTCCCGGCACCTTCACTTCGCGAGGTTGCCGCCATCATCGAAACCCACGCGCGCTGGTGCGTGGAAGAAGAAGGCGACGAAGATCGCGCGATGCGCGAAATGCGTAAGCACATCGGCTGGTACCTGCGCGGTTTCAAGGTCGGTGGGCCACAGCGCCACGCGCTGGGGATGGTCTCGACGCTTGATGAGCTTAGCGAGCGCCTGGCTGACTTGGACCTCGACCAAGATTTTCCCGAGGCCGCGCGCGGGCCTCGTGGGCGCGCTGGGGGAGAAAAGACCCCGCACCTGCCCGACGGGTGGTTGGATCACCGATACTTGACCGACGCCGAGCGGGCGTCGATTCATCATGCAGAAGTTGGCTACTAAGGGGTGCTGAGCAGAGGGGACATCATGGAGCCTGTTGTTATTGGACGCAGTGATTTGGGCGAGGGATTGCTTGACCCGGGTGCGATTCCTCCACGAGGCCGAGTGCTTCTGGGTGGTGGGCAGCCGGTAGTTTTCATTGTTCCCCTGATGGCGGGGGACGTGCGTGGAGTTGTTGAACAGATCGAGGCCGCCTCATCTGAGCCGCACGATATGTTCGAGTGGCGTGTGGACTACTTGGATGTTCTTGCGGGGCTTTCAGGTGAAGAACTGAGTGACCAGGCCCGCGAAGAGATTTCAAGGTCTGCGGCAGAGATCTTGGATGCTTCGGATGTTCCTGTTTTAGCTACTGTTCGAACAGCTGCTCAGGGCGGGAATGCTGAAGTTTCAACACCGGTTTATGGCCAGATCATTGAGCTGCTGGCCGGGTGCGGGATGGATGCGGTGGATGTGGAAATGGCTCCGGCTGCACCTGCACTGACTGAGAAGGCGCATGCTGCGGGTGCGAAGGTCGTCATGTCTTTCCATGACTTTGAGGTGACTCCTGAATCGGAGATCATGCGAGAGCTTCTGGAAACCATGGCAGCACTGGGCGCAGACATTGCAAAGCTTGCGGTTTTGGCCAATTCGGAGCGCGACGCGCTCAATGTTGAATTGGTCCAGAGGTGGGCGGCCGAGTACGTGTCGGCCCCGTCAATCGTCTTAGCGATGGGCGAGTTTGGTCGCCAAACGCGTGCGACTCAACCTGAAGATGGAGGAGTCGCCTCTTTCGTTGCCGTGAGCGGACGTGAGAGCGCGCCCGGTCAGTGGGGGGCGCGGGAATTGGCGGAGAAGCTCGGACGAAACTAGGTTTCTCCGCGGTTAGATTGCGCTTCCGTAGATCAGGTCTCCCAGCGCAAGGACGATGAAGATCCAGAAGACTTCAATGAGCCCAAGCACTGCGGCAAGCCATGAACGCCGATAAATTGCCCAAACAAGTGTCGGGATGCCCAAGATACACACCCAGATGACGGTTGCTTTGCCTGTGATCATCGAGAAGATGACGAGCGAGGCCGCAATGATGAAGGAGAGTGCGGTGCCGATGTGGGTTGTTGTCTTTGATTTCGTGGCAGGAATTGTGGACATGGCGAGCCTCCATCGAACTCCACTGAATCACGGTACTCGATAGTTTATCTATTTTTCTTGAAGACACAAGGTGTTTGGCTGAGCTCGTGATGAGCGTCTGCATAGCACGAGAACGCTGGATAGTGAGAGCGCGCGCGGGAGCTTAGTTTATGACAATCGTGCGATTCGGCTGATGACGATTGAAGCGGCCCCACGTGCCCAGTCGAGAAATGTTTGTTGTGTCAGGACGAGCTCACAACGAGCAGAATTGCCAAACGCACGTTTGGTGAAATGAGATCTGATTTTCTCAAGCCGTTTCGGCTCAGCTACGAGTGCACCAATACTCTCGCCTGACAACATGATCTTGCTCGGTCCGATCAGGCAAGCCAGAGTTCCCAATGCATCAGCCAATACCATGTCTGCTTGATCAATAATTCCGCGGATCTGCTCATCATGCGTGTAACGTGACAATGCTTGATCGAGAGTTAACTCCTCGTTGAGTGTTTCCTTGATTGCTGCGCGAATTGCTGGAGTGGAGGCAACAGCTTCGACGCATCCGTTTTTCCCACACGAACAATGACGTGAGACGGGGCCAAGGGGTAGGTGCCCGAGTTCCCCGGCTACGCCGAATGCTCCCGTTAGGATCTTTCCGTTTACATATATTCCGCAGCCAATTCCTTCGCCAATTGTTACGACTGCCCATGAACTGACGTTGCGTCCAGAGCCGTATAGGCTTTCGGCGTTCGTTAATGCCCTTACGTCATTGTCGATAAAGATCGGAATCTCCAACTGTTCTGCTAGCTTGTCTGCAAGCGCGAAATCGTGAATTCCTAGTAGATGTGAGTCTCGAACGATTCCCTGCTCGTTATCAACATCGCCGGATATTGAAATCCCAATGCCATCTGGATTAATTCCCCTAGTCGAGCACTCGTGTAAGAGAAATCGGCAACATTTGACAAGATCATCGATGAGCTGTTGGGACTTTTCGCCGGATCTTTCTGTTATATGCGAGAACTGGATGCTTCCGTCGAAATTCATGCCAATTGAATAGAGCGTATCTTGAGTAACTTTTATCCCCAGAGCAAAAACGCGATCTGCAACTAAATGGATAGGCTCTAGGGGACGTCCCTTGCGCGTAGGATCAGGCTCTATATCGTTGGCAAGTTCAACGAAGCCCTCGCTTAATAACGGACGGATGGCTTTCGTGACCGCGGCTTGGGAGAGCCCGAGTGTCTGTGCAATTTCGACACGAGCCATCGGTCCCCGGGTTAAAAGAGCGTGGAAGATCGATATCGACGCGGGAGAAGTTACCGGAATAAGCGGAATATCAGGCATGTCATGTTCATCCCTTCAGACCGGAGCTGGCGATTCCTTCGAAGAATTGTTTCTGGAGGAGGATAAAAATAGCGATTAATGGCAGTGAAGCAAGAAGGGAACCCGCCATAAGCGTCGGATAGTCTGTTCCGTGTTGTCCTTGCAAAGTTGCTAAGCCAACTGGCAACGTCATGTTATCGGGAGAAGAGGTAATAACCAGCGGCCAGAGTAGATCATTCCATGAATATAACGCGGTGAGCACAGTTAGTGCAGCTAATGAGGGTGCGGTAAGTGGGAGCATGATTGTGAAGAAAATCCTCAGCGCGCCCGCACCGTCGAGTCGCGCAGCTTCTTCAAACTCTCTGGGAACGGAGATAAAAGCTTGCCTGAGCAAGAAAGTGCCGAACGCGGAGAATATTCCTGGAAGCGAGATCGCAGGAATAGAATCCAACAGATGGAGATCTCTAACTAGAGTAAATTGCGCGATCAGGAACAGCTGGCTCGGAGCCATGAGCATGATGAGGAATAACCCGAAAAGCAAGCTTCTACCGGGAAAACGGAATCGTGCGAATCCATACGCAGCGAGTGAACAGACTGTCACCTGACCGACGACACGCATTATTAGCGCGAGAGAAGAGACCGTCAGGAGCCTTCCTAGCGGTAGAGCACTGAAGAAATGTTCGAACCCCTCAAGATGTAGCTCGCTCGGAAAAATAACCGGTGGAACTGCACGAGATTCTGGAACACTCTTAAACGCTGTCAATACTTGCCAAATGAACGGCGTAACCATAAACAGAGAACACGTCGCAAGTACAACGTGGAGCCAGAGTTGCCTGATTCCTCTGGAAGAAGTTTTACCCATAGAACACCCATTTCCTTTGTACGCGGAATTGGATTGCAGTAATCGTCATGATGAGCAGAAGAAGAGTTATTGCAATTGCGGCGCCGTAGCCTTGATCTCCTTCGATAAACGCTTTTCGAAAAAAGAGATAGACAACGGTTTGAGATGAAGATTCGGCTGGAGAGCCTTTTCCGATCATCACATAGATCAAATCGAACATCTGGAGAGAAGAAATAACTGAAAGTACTGAGACAAGAAAGATCGAAGGACTGAGCAGGGGAAGCGTGATCGAGAAAAACTGACGTTTGGAGCCAGCGCCGTCAATTGATGCTGCTTCATAGAGCTCGGTCGGTATAGTTTTTAGTCCCGCTCCCAGAATGATGATATTGACACCAAGGCTCATCCATATTCCGACAATTGAGAGTGCATAGATCGCCGTGTGAGGATTAGCAACCCAGTTTGCTCCCTTAATTCCGAAGATCTGGAGGAACTGGTTAATTAGTCCAAATTCGCCGTTATAGAGGTATCTCCAAACCATCCCGATCGCGACTGGAAGCGTAACAACCGGAAGGAAGAATAAGACACGGTAAATTGAAGCTCCGCGGCGAACGTTATGGATCATCACTGCTATCAGTACTGCGATCGGGATCCCGATAAGAACGATTGCAGAATAAATGATCGAGTTTTGAAGTGCGCTCCAAAACTCAGGATCTCTTGAGAGTTTTGCGTACTGTGAGAGTCCTGCAGGTTTTCGATTCCCGAACGGCCCAGTTTTCGAAAGGCTGACGACAACTGTTGTTAGCAACGGCCAGATGTAAAGGGCTAACAGGCCAAGGAGAGCGGGGAGGATGAAGGCTAATCCGGTCCCGGCTTCCCTTAGGTGGCGTTTCCTTTTCTGTGTAAGGGGCCGGTGCCCTGGCGCAGCAGGGGAGTGCTGCGCCAGGGACCTAACTGAACGCTGGTTCATTCTTTTGCCAATGCGTCGTTCATTTGATCGGCAAGCTTATCGGAAGCATCTTTGACGCTTTCCTTGCCCTCCCATGCGGGAGCAAGATCTGTTTCTTCAAACTTGTTCCAGACTGCAGTATTTGCAGAGACTGGGTAGACCACTGAATCAGGGATCTGATCGAGGAATGCTTGGAGGTTGAACTCGGGCATTGAAGATACCCATGCCTGCTGGGTGTTTTCGTATGCGGGGATCACAGCTCCGGTGCTTGCTTGAATCTCAGCGGCTTTCTTCCCTCCAAGGAAGACGAGGAACTTCTTCAACTCTTCGGGGTGCTTTGATTTCGAGTAGCCAACGTTCTGAATGCCATTAATAACAGTGGCTCGTTTCTCTCCCTTTGGCAAAATCGTTACATTCACCTTGGAACGGAGAGCTGAGTTTTCGTAGAAACGTTGGGCGTAGAACGACCCGCCGTAGTACATGGCTACTTTCCCATTTTCAAACTGGGCGACAGCTTCTGTATCTGCAAACTGCTCTAGGGTTGGTGATTGTCCCTTCTGGACAAAGTCGACCCAATACTGGAGTCCTGCTTGAGTCTTCGGATCGGAGTAGCCCGACTTCTTTCCATCTGCGCTGATGACGGAACCGCCTGCCTGCGCAATGGTGTTGTAGAAGCCTTCTTGTCGATTGAGAGGTGCTGCAATACCGTAAATTCCCTTGCTGGAATCCGTCAGTTTTTCAGCTGCAGCTTTTACGTCCTGCCAAGTCCAATCAGCTGTTGGGTATGCAACGCCTGCATTATCGAAAATTTCTTTGTTGTACCAAAGCCCGATCGTGTCAAAATCTTTCGGGAGTCCGTAATGCTTCCCGTTGTATGTGAACAGATCGACAAGTGGCTGCGGGTAGGCTTTGTAGTCGACGCCAGCTTTTTGGATTGCATCGTCGAGCTCTAAAAGCTGATCGTTTGCAGCGTAGACCTGGAAACGATCTCCAAGCATCCAGAATGCATCGGGCGCGGTTCCTCCCTGTGCGCCGACCTGGAGCTTAGTCCAGTAGTCTGTCCAGGGATCAACCTGGAGTTGCACCTTGATATTGGGATTCTCTTTTTCGAACTCATCAACGAGTTTCTGCATGGTGTCTTGTTGTGACCAGACGCCGTATGTCAAAGTAACCGTCGCATCTTTGCTTTCGGTTGATTGAGATCCTCCACTCTGGGAGCAGGCTCCCAGAGTGAGTACTGCGGTAAGGGTGAGAGCGACCGCGGATGCAGGGTGTTTCATCGCTCAATTCCTTTCTTGAGGTGTTGTGTGGTGAGTATGGGTTGACCTAATCAATTTCGGGTTAACCCAATCAATGTGTGCTTCTCGATCAGAATTCTGTCGTGTTTCGAGGCGGAGAATTTCTCCGCACAGATTCGGAAGAGAAATATCGAGTAGTTCTTTCGACTCGATATCCTTTTGGAGGAGCGGCTTGCCATCCACACTGATGTGGATTTCTGCCGATGTATTTGGTGTTTCGTCATCAATGCCAACCAGGCAGGTGAATGTGAATTCCTCCTGGCTCAGCGCGATTTCAATGAAAGCGCGATCGCTAACTCCCAAACCGCACGAGTATCGAACATTGTTGATCGTTAGTGGTGATCCATCGTTTGGATCGCCTCCGCCATTGGACTGATCCCTTTCAACAGGTCCGTTAGAGTTGGCGCACGCAAAGAATGTCGTCTTGTGAAGATTTGTGAGACTGTCGTGTGGAAGGAGGACCTTGATATGTCGGATTCTTCTTTCCGTTAAGTGCTTCCCCTGAATAAAAGTCATGGTGCTTAAATCACCTGGAATTCCATTTTCGGGTGCTTGGAGGGATACCTCTGTTTCTGATCGTGCAGTGATCTCCCAGCCGGGAGCGGGACGACAGATTTCTTCGGGCGTACAGGGAAGCGTAACTTTCCCGCTGCAATCTGCTTGTTTTAGTCCGGGACACACTGAAACGGGACTTAAAGGATGAGACGCCTTGCATGGAATGCTGCGCGGGCTATCACTTTCAAGGTCTATAACGATGATGAAACCGCCGTGTCCTGGAACGTCGATAAAGGTATCTTCATGGATTGGGAAGAGGGGCTCGAGGACTAGCGATGGATTCCCTTGGCCTACTGAGGGGACAGAATCACGCACCAAGGTTGACTCTGCAATGTGTAAGTCGCGATCTATTTCGATGATTTTCGACAGATTTAGGGGGACGCGTGAATCATTTAGACCGTTGATGCAAGCGACAAACCACTTAGAGCCAGTGCGGCGTGCGATGAGAGCGTATGAGTCAGGCGTCCCACCCAAAAGCTTGGTTTCATCCCAAGTGTCTGGAAGACTCTTCAATAATTCCAGTGCAACTGGGTGGGAGCGGTAAGAATCTGGGGAATCGGCGAAGTGGGTGATACCGCATTCAAAAGCGATCGAGAGCGCAAGTTCATGGACATTACTGGTTGTGCGGTTAGGAGCGCTGAAAGTCACCGGCGTGTAGTCCATTGATCCTACGACGTTACGAGTGAAAACCTGGCAGACGTTGTGGAGTGAAGAGAGCGGTTCCTTATAGAAGACGTAGTATTCTGCCCCGCGAATTGCCTCGTATCCGATCACCTGAGGATAAGTGCGTGCCCATCCTCGCGGAATTACACTCCCGTGAAAGTTAACCATTAGTCCTAACCGAGCGGTTTCAGACATAATTGACTCGTACCATTGATAGCGCTCGCGGCTCTCGGACTCCATGAAATCGATTTTTACTCCGCAGACTCCCCACGAATGCCAGAGAGCAAGCTTCTTTATGTTCTCGGGGCCATCAAGGTCATTCCATGCACTCCATAAGTGAATGCATACATTTCGTTGAGAAGCGTATGCGACGAGCTCCGGAACCCAGGCTGCATCCCATCCGCAATCGACTAGGACATGATGCCATCCTTGTTCATAAGCAAAGTCGACGAAATTCTTCTGGGTTTCGAGGTACGCCCCAGAGTATTGACTTGACCACCAAGACCATGCGGCGTGGCCGGGTAAAACGTACGAAATCGGGTCTGGTTCTGCGGCCTTTGTAATGTGCGCGCGAGCTAAATCGTCAACAAGCGTGGATTCAACGATCGAACTGAGCGAACCAATGACAAATACTCGCCAAGGCGATGCGAAGCGGCTGTCAGTCAAGATTTTTTCGTCGGCGAGGGTAAAAGTGAAGCAGTCGTCTGTCCATACAAGGTGTGCCCCGCAATTGCTGCCATCGATATCGGACTCGCTGATAAGGTAGTTTTCTTCTGCATCGGAGTAGATCAGTGTCGGTAAGCCGTACGCTCCGCGCGGTAACTCTGCAGCCGTATCGATTATTCGTGCTTCCTCGTACCAGGTTGTGTATGGGAGGGTACAGACCTTAGCGGCTGTGGGGCAGTGAATCTGCGTATCTTCTTTCAGAATTTTGAATGGGGTTGATGAGGGCAGGTCGTAGCGGAAGGCTAGTCCATCGGCGCATTCTCGGAGATAGAGATTCCATTCGATTCCGTTCTCTTCGAAGAATAAGCAGTGCTCCAGATGTCGAACACAACGAGTGCCTGTTTTCTTGCCGAATAGAGCCGTGTACTGCTCGTCAACTTCTCGCGACGTTGTTTTAATCAAAGAAGGGGTGAGACCGATAGTCCCTCTGTTTGTTGTCAGCCCGAAAGTGATCTCGGTCTGCGCGTATGCAGAATCGGGGTACAGGCGTAGGCGTAGCCGAGTATCGCATGAGAGTTCCCAACGGTCAGTTTGAATAAGCCGTTGGGATTGTGTGAGGGAGCTGCTGCCCATGGTGACCTCGAAATTAACGTTGAAGCATCTTTGCTGTGTTGACACGAAAGAGTAACGGTATTAATTTACGGTGTCAAGAATGATTTTGGAGATGCGCTATGAAAGCTCAATCAGACGGATACCAGGTACATTGCATTCATTCTGATCATGTCAGTTTTGCCATCGCGTTAGCAGATGACGTTCCCCCGTACGTTGTTCACTGGGGTAGACGCGTCAGCGATGCCCAGGTTCAGCAGATGGCTGATACCAGTTTTGCGTCAGTGATGAATAGTTCGTTCGACCGTCCGCGCATAAGGGGACTGCTGGATACCGTCTTTCAGGGGAACTCTGGAACTCCAGCAATTCAATGGTGTACGGATGAAGGAAAAGTCTTTCCCTTCTTCGTGGAACAGATAACGGTGGATTCCAGAACGATCACGATTGTCTACCGCGCGCGTCAATCTGTCAGCAAACGCGATGATGCGAGTGAAGTAGTTGCGGAGGTTACCCAGAATTTCGAGCTACATGATTCCGGGGTTCTTTCCGTAAAATCCAGTGTTCGAAACACAAACAGGGGTGGGCAAAAGCTTTTTGTCTCCGCTCTCAGTTGTTTGCTTCCAGTACCTCACCGGGCGCAAGAGTTGGTTGATTGCAGTGGAAAATGGGCGCACGAACGCGATCTTCAGCGTCAGCAGCTTCGGAATGGATCCTGGAGAAGGGGCGCCTTTCGAGGAAAGCCAGGCCATGATTCCCCTTACTTGACGGTACTTGGAACACGGGGATTCTCATTTAGGAGTGGTGAAGTATGGGGATGCCATATTGCTTGGAGCGGGAATTGTGAAGTTGTGGCTGAGCGCCTCCCTGAGGGGTGTGGCGTTCATTCGGCAGTCTTGGGTGGGGGAGAGCTTCTACAAGATGGAGAAATTATCCTCCTTTCCGGCGAGGAGTATGAATCTCCGATGGCTCTCTTCATGTGGAGCGATCACGGACTTGATGGGCTTTCAAAGTGCCTCCACGCTTACGTCCGGAGTTGGCATCCACTTGGGAAGAAACCGCGTCCCGTTTCTCTAAATACCTGGGAGGCTGTCTACTTTCAACATGACGAGGAACGGCTAATTAACCTTGCGCGTTCTGCTGCTTCTGTTGGCATCGAGCGGTTCGTGCTCGATGATGGGTGGTTTCGGGGAAGACGTGATGATCATGCGGGACTGGGCGATTGGTTTGTCGATCCTGAAGTCTGGCCGTATGGACTGACGAAGTTATCAAGCTGTGTGCACGAACTGGGGATGGAATTTGGACTCTGGCTCGAGCCTGAAATGGTCAATTTAAATTCTGATTTCGCCCGGCAGCATCCAGATTGGATTCTCGGCGAGTTGAACACTTTAAGTTGGAGACACCAATTTGTCGTTGACTTATCGCGCGAAGAAGTGAGCTCATATCTAGAAGAACGCATTTGCGCGCTCGTCGAGGAGTATAGAGTCGACTACATCAAATGGGATCATAATCGCGACTTATTCGCTGCAATTTCGCTTCCCTCAGGTCGTGTGAGTGTTCACCAACAGACCAATGCGCTATATGAGCTCCTGCAGCGTTTACGTTCGCGCTTCCCCTCTCTTGAAATCGAGAGTTGTTCGAGCGGAGGTGGACGTATTGATCTCGGAATTCTGCGCTATGCAGATAGAGTCTGGGCGTCAGACTGTATCGACCCCCTCGAGCGAGTGCGGATTCAGCAAAGCACTGAGTTGCTAGTCCCCCCGGAATTCATCGGGATGCATGTTGGCGATCGAATTGCCCATACGACCCATCGAACGACCGATCTGGCAACCAGAATGGCCGCTGCGCTTTTCGGACATGCAGGGATTGAATGGGATTTGTTATCCTGCTCGCCCGAAGAACTAGATGAACTGCGTAAATGGGTTGAAATCTACAAGTCATATCGTCATCGCTTACATTCAGGAATAACGATTAATGCTGATTTCGTCCCAGAGGGATGCATCTTACGAGGAATAGTTGCAGAGGACTCTGGATGGAGTCTGTTTGCTTTTGCTCGTCTCCAGACAAGTAGCGAAGGATACACGCCAAGAGTTATTTTTCCGGGGTTAGCTCCAGACCGTTGTTATCGGATTCGCGCGCTCGGCGGCAGTTTTACTCCCTCTCTGCACCAAATCAGTGGGCCGAGATGGTTGGACGAGGACAGCCGAGAGCCTCTTGTCTTCGATGGCGAGCTACTGGTCTCTGAAGGGCTCCCACTCCCATACCTGAACCCTGGGCAGATCCTGCTTATAGAACTCGAATCTCTTTCTCAATCACACAGGTAAAACAATAGGGGTGGGGCAGCCCCGAAAAGAACTGCCCCACCCCCTCACAAAAAGATCAGTTGAGATCCTTGGTTGCTGCGCGCAGCATCCAGGCCTGCTTCTCCAGGCC
>ERZ773214.1890-NODE-1890-length-11767-cov-4.937158_pt1 | contig 11767 bp, 12 predicted proteins | sample MGYA00511238_ERZ773214 | MGnify/ENA primary metagenome ERZ773214 (study PRJEB29015, sample SAMEA2738157) | human oral metagenome | biome: human oral; feature: human-associated habitat; material: saliva | place: China | collected 2259 ...
ATGGGCGACGGCATCAATGATGCGGCTGCCATGCGCGCCTCCGATGTGGGAATCTCCGTTGACACCGCAGTTGACGTGGCAAAAGAATCTGCCGATATCATTTTGCTGCAAAAAGATCTGCTCGTTCTTGAGCGTGGTGTTGAAGAGGGTCGGCGTACGTACGGCAACACCATCAAGTATATCAAGGCAACCGCCAGCTCAAATTTTGGCAACGTGCTTTCCGTTATGGTCGCCAGCGTTTTGCTCCCGTTTTTGCCCATGTCCGCCTTACAGCTTCTTCTTTTGGGACTTGCGTATACCCTCACCTGCATTGCAATCCCTTGGGATACGGTTGATGGAAGCTTCTTGGCACGCCCCCGCTCCTGGGACGCTCGCTCCATCACGGGATTCATGCTCTGGATTGGACCGGTCAGCTCCCTCTTTGACGTACTTACCTTTGCTCTGATGTTTTTTGTTATTTCTCCTGCCATTGCAGGCGGTACGTGGGCAGAGCTTGCGGCAGCCGGAAACGCTACAGGACAGGCGCTCTTTATCGCAGCGTTCCAGACGGGCTGGTTTGTTGAATCCATGTGGACCCAGACTTTTGTCTTACATGCTCTTCGTACCGAAAAGCTGCCGTTCATTCAAAGCCGTCCGTCAGCGGCACTCATGATACTCACGGTTGCCGGCATTGCCGCAGTGAGCGTTCTCCCCTATCTTCCCAAAGTTTCTGAAGCTCTTGGACTCGTTGGTTTGCCCATAAGCTTCTTTGGATGGCTTTTGGCCCTTATGCTGGGATACCTTGTTCTTATCAGCATCGTAAAAGCGCTCTATGTACGCAGAAAGGGATCGCTCCTGTAAGCATGCAAAACGCAGCATTATAGAACGTAAAACGAAGAGTATGAGATCTTCAATATCGCTCGATATAGCGAGAAGCTCGTGCTTTTGATAGAACAGCTGGGCCTTGGAAGCTGTTGGATTGCCTTACCGCAGTACTACTAGGACCTTACGGCAATCAATCGCCTTCCGGTCGTTTTTGATTTTACCGATGAAATTGTCAGTGCTTCCATTCCTAATCACCGTCATCCGATACAGAATTTTGACCTCGGCAGTGGCAAACTTCACTTTCAAATCGACACTAATCTTACGGGGTATTGGAAATGGAGCCAAGGCGGTAAACATATCAAGAAATAACAACTCATCAATAAATTGCACCGTCAGTTAATTCCTTTATTTTTTACTACCAGAGGTGTGAATGACACTTTTTGCTATTTGTCATCAGGATTGTCGTTACTGCTATGGTCGGTGCGGATATCATGATTGCCTGAGTTGCTGTAGTAAGCCTTTTGTGCTTGATCCCTTTCTTGCTCAAGCACTTTAATGATTTTCTCGACATTCTTTTTTCCATGGTTAATACCAACATAGAGAATACCTGCAAAAGGAGTTGAAATTACAAGAAGTACTATACCAACTATAAGCGCTATAGAGGATGTATTTTCAGATGCAAGGCTCCCGTAGATGCTTAGGTAAATAAGCCATACGCCAATCGCAATCCCTGAGTATGCAATGCGTCGATATACGCTAAGAGTACCCAAAGCTTTTGACTGCATACGAGCTTCGACTACAAGAGGATTATCTTCGTGTGAGTGAGAGGCTGCACCTACATGCCTATTCTTTGAACTATTCATATACCTCACAATCAAAAATGGCATCGTCTATGCTGACGATGCCATTTTAGTACGTCTAACTAATCTACACTAACACAACGTTCAGTCGTGTACATCACAGCAGATTTAGTAAGAAAGACCTGGGTTGAAGACACCAATCACAACACCAACAAGTGCGACAACAACAAGGATAAGCATAACAACAGTTGGGTTGAGTTTCTTTTTGGTCATCATCCACCAGCAAAGGTATACAAACAGAAGGTTTAACACCTTAGGGAAGATGCCATCAAGGGTACTTTGAATACCAACGCCTGCGATGTTGAGCGAAGTGGTCACATTAATCCACGTTGCAGCAACAGAGCCAATAACCATAGTACCAATCATAACGATGGAACTGCGAAGTGCTTCAGATTGAGGACCGACAAGAGCTTCAACTGCTGAAGAACCAAGACCGTAGCCTTGGTTATACGCAAACTTCATACCAAAGTACATAATGAGGTTCCAGACCACAATATAGAAAATTGGTCCAAGGACGGAACCACCGGAAGAAAGGCCAAGGGCAATGCCCAGAAGAATTGGGATAAAAGTACCAACAATAATGGAGTCACCAAGACCGGCTAAAGGACCCATAAGACCTGCACGGAGACCATTAATTGTCTCTGAATCAATTGCCTCACCATTAGCACGCGCCTCTTCAAGGGAAGCAGTAAGACCAACGACCAAAGTACCAATTTGTGGCTCAGTGTTAAAGAATGTACTATAGGTAGAAAGTGCTTCAACCTTTTGATCATCTGTGTCATACAGTTCATCAACAACAGGAAGCATTGAAGCAAGGTAACCAAATGTCTGCATGTGCTCCTGAGAGAAGCAGGTAAGGTTGCCGTAAGTCCAGTTACGAAAAGACTTATTGCGTGCTTTCTGAGAAATGGTTTTCTTTTCAGCCATGATTAGATGTCCTCCTCTTCATCGTCTGCGCCAGTAGATCCTGCGCCAGAAAGAACAGGACGAGCGTTCTTTGCCTGCTGAAGCTGATAATTAATAATTGCAAAGAACACAGCAACAACGGCAGAAACGATCAGATTCATACCGAGTGCACCGGCAAGAATAAAACCAAATGCAAAGGTTACCCAATCAAGTGGTTTAGTAATGACCTGCTTACACAGAATAGCAACACCGACTGTTGGGAGCAAAGTACCAACAGTAAAGAGCGTCATCATTGGAATACCATCCATAGGGAGGTAATCCTTCATGACACCAACCATGCTTTCACCGGCCATACAGATGAGGAAAGTTGGAAGGAACGAGAAAAGGATGTGAGAAATCCAAGGGAGAACAAAGTCAACCATTGGAATGGTCTTCTTAATGCGGCTCCACTCTTTACTTTCCATTGCACGCCAACCAATGCCCTGCCAAATCAGGTTCATAGTTGCTGTGCCATAGAAAAGAACAGTACCAAGGGTACCAACTGCTGCACCAATTGCAGCAGCCTGAGAAGCTGCTTCAGTGGAGCTTGGATCAAGCCCATATGCTCTAATTGCAAGAATTGCAAGAGGAATGCCAATGTAAGAAACAGCTCGGACATCTGCTGAAACAGTTCCGCCAGGTGTAACAAGAGCAATGTAGACAAGCTGAATCGCCGCACCAACAATAATACCAGTTTGTACATCACCAAGAATAATGCCTACAACAAGACCTGCAACTAATGGGCGGCCCAAGGTATAGTTACCAATAGTAGTGCCACCCATGCCAGGCAGTGATGCGAGACATGCGAATAAGCCTAAGATAGCAGCTTGAAACGCATTAATCGCCATATAAAATCACCTTCCAAGTATTACTTAACGTCAAACTTGCTACGGAATTTTGGCCAATTACCAATATGCTTCTCTTTAAGAAGTGCAAAAGAGACGGTATAACCTGCATTAGTTATATCTTCAAATGCTTGCCCTTCTTCTTGTGTGAAAGATTGGTTATTGCCCAGCTTAACCGCACCGGGACGATCATTACCAGGACCGATAATGACAGTGTTAATCCCTGGCTTAAAATCAAAGTCAACAAGGATTTTCTTCATGTCAATTGGGTTCTTTGTAATAAGAAAATAGCGAGAATCGCTATCAAGAACTTTTTCGGCATTCTCTTTAAAGTGATCAAAAGTCCAAATAAAAACTTTTTTGTCTGGAGCAGCAGATTTATATGCTGCTTTTAATACAGGATTTGATGCCGCTGCATCATTAACTGCAATAATGCCATCACAAGGAACCTCAAGTGCCCAACGAGTAACTGTTTGACCATGAATCATGCGGTCGTCAACGCGAACAAATGTAATCATTTTTGCCTCCCCTCATTTAATCTTTATGGTTTGAAGTGATAGGGAAATTCAATCAGTAAATTTATAGTTTTAATGAGCTTAGAGGTCTTCTTCATCGTCTGCCTCATTAAGGGAAAGAACAATTTGGTTGACACCATTTTTTCCTTCATTCATAACAGAAGAAGCAAGCGCATCACCAGTGAGACCATCATCAATTGCCATCAATGCACCAATTGCCATAGGAAGATTTGCGCCGCTAAAAGCCGTTGTATGAGGAAGAAGGTTCATTTTAGCAAGAATATTAAGAGCGTTAGTAAGAGGAGAGCCGCCAATAATATCACCGAGGACAATAACTTCGTCATCAGATGTAAGTGGCTCCAAAATACGCACAAGATTCTCTGTGTATTCTTCTGCTCCCATACCATCTACCATGCTGTAACTCAAAACGTCATCCCTTGATCCCATAAGCATATTGATGACGCTGTGTAATCCAGGAGCAAATGTTCCGTGGCTGACAATTAAGAGGTACTTCAAAGTTTCCTCCGCCCGTAACTATAGCTGCATTTCTATTTAATTCTACACAAAAAAGTAAAATTGAAAAGATAGAAATTAAAAACTTGATACATATGTAACCGAAAATTAAAAAATACAAGTCTTAAGAAATACCGAGGAAGACGTGGAATACTAGCTAGGTTATTATGGGAAACGTAGTTATCACGAGGCTACAAATTTTTTTTAATCAGGCCGATGCCTGCAAACGCAGATCGTCTGCAGGCATCAAGATACGAAACGTCTTTAAGCACCTTTAGCCATTATTAAGTTTCTTTACCCTACGCAATCTTCCAGCCGACGGTCTTCTCGCGCATGTTCACGAAATCGGCATAAAGCCCGCCTTCCGCCATAAGCGATTCATGCGTTCCGCGCTGAACGATACGACCCTTATCAAGCACGAGAATTTGATCGGCATTGCGCACGGTCTTCAAGCGATGCGCAATCATAATGACCGTCTTTGACTTCGTAAGCTCCGAAATGGCGTGCTGTAACTCAAGCTCATTTTCAGGGTCAACATTAGCCGTTGCCTCATCCAAAACCACGATGGGTGCATCTTTCAAAATGGCACGTGCAATGGAAAGACGCTGGCGCTCACCGCCGGAAAGCGAAGAGCCGCTCTCACCCAATCGCGTGTCATAGCCGTCCGGCAGCGCCTGAATAAACTCCTCACAACAGGCTCGGCGGGCAGCGTCTGCCACTTGCTCATGCGTTGCTTCGGGGCTTCCGAACTTGATGTTATTTTCAATGGTATCGTCAAAAAGAAATACGCCCTGGAAAACCGTAGAAAAATTCTGCAGCAGCGAGTCAACCTTATAATCGCGCACATCGCGGCCGCCCAAAGTAACCGTACCGGAATCCACGTCCCAAAAGCGCTCAATCAGACGCACAAGCGTTGTTTTGCCGGATCCGCTTGGTCCCACAATGGCACATGAACTACCTGCGGGAATGGAAAGGCTCACACCGTCAAGCACGCGCCTGTCGTCATAGCCAAACGTAACATCGGAAACTTCTATGTCAAAGGCATTGGCCTTCTCGACACCCGCGCCTTCGTCCATGGGAGGCATGGCGAGAAGCGCGTTGGTTTGTTCCATGGCAAGCTCTATATTGCGAAGGATTGCCGAGAAACGACCGGCAGCCTCAAGGCGGCTGAACATCATAAACGACATCACCACAACCGTAAGACAGATGGCAGTATCAAGGCTTCCCGACAACCACAGACCCACCGCAATCAAACACATCGCGACGCTTGTTGCTTTGGAAACGACCATCTGCAGAATAGAAAAACGCAGTGCCTTAAATTCAAGCGACAAAGCCTGATCTCGGCAATCGTCAACGGTTCGCGAAAACTTCCCTTCCGCGTCATCGACAAGCGAAAACGCACGAACCACGCTGATACCGCGAACGTACTCAAGAACGGCACTGACAAGTTTTGTGTTGGCTTCCGTAAGCTTACTTGCGGTCGTACGTACATATCTTTGCAAAAGCTCCATGCTCGCACAAAAAAGAACCAACGTGAGGGCACATATAATGCCAAGACGTATGTCCAAGAAGAGCAAGAATACGACAATGATGCAGGAAAACGCGAGGCCACCAACAATGGTCATGTACAGAAGACCACCGAGGTTTTGCATGACGTCCAGCTGATTGGTCATGACGGACGTTACTTCGCCGAGGCTATTCTCGTTAAAATAACCCATGGGCAGATGACGCAGCGTATCTCCCACTTCTGTTCGCTTCCGGCCGGCCATACTAAAGTTGGCATCGCAAAAATTCTCACTCTTAAAATGAGAGTACACAAACGTCCCTGCAATACTTACGAGCATAACCCCTAGTGCAATCAGAGCCGTCCGGTCCGACAGCGTATTTGCTGTGAGTGCGCTGAATACGATCCAAAGCGCCGTAATTTGCAGACCTTCAAACATACAGGTCAGAAGTGTAAACAAGAGGCCCTTGAGGAGCTTATCGCGATATGTGTCTCCGAACTGGAAATACATTTTCAATACAGAAAGCATTGTCGGCTCCTTTCTTAAGCCTCGTCGAGTGCGCCGATATGAGCGCGGTACATACGCGCATACAGCGGACAGGTATCCATAAGCCGGTTGTGTGTACCCTCAGCTTCAACGGTCCCGTTATTGACAACTACGATCTTGTCGGCATTTTGTACCGTTGAAAGGCGATGCGCGATAACCACCAAGGTCTTGCCCGCCACAAGTTTTGCCACCGCAGATTCGACTTCTGCCTCGGACTCCGGGTCGGCGTAGGCCGTGGCCTCATCAAGCAAAATAATCGGGGCGTCTTTAAGCATGGCGCGAGCAATGGCCACACGCTGGCGCTCTCCGCCGGACAGATGTCCTCCCGAACCGCCAACCACCGTTTGATAACCCGCGGGAAGCGAATGTATAAAATTGTGGCAACCGGACGCCTTTGCACAGGCGATAACCTCTTCATCCGTGGCGTCTTTACGACCCATCCGGATGTTTTCCATGATGGTGTCGTCAAAGAGATAGCTGTCTTGATCGACATAGGCGACAAGATCGGCAAGCTGAGACGGACACAGCTGACAGATATCTTTTCCGCCGATTGAAACCGATCCTGACGTAGGATCCCAAAAGCCCGCAACAAGCCTTGCGAGGGTGGATTTACCCGAACCACTTGGACCGACAAATGCCGTTACCTGGCCAGAGTTGATGGTAAGGTCAACGCCGTGAATGACCTCGTTAGCATCGTAGGCAAAATGAACGTCTTTGAGTTTGATGTCTGTACCTTCAAGAACACCGGGCTTCTCGGCACGTTTTTGGTCCGGATAGTTCAGGACTTCCGAAATCTCTTCGACAATCGTTCCCACCTGAGCAAGCGAATCTCCAAAACTCATGGCTGCATACAGGGGTTGAAAGGCACCGAGCGACAGTACTGCACACATAACCAATGTCGCAGGTTCAAGCGAACCCTGCATTACAAAAAGGCAGCCCAAGGGAAGAACCACCACGAGAGTTGCAGGCGCAATGGAAAGCATTGCATCCTGCCAAATTTGACAGTGGCTCATCCAGTCAATAAAGGCATGCGCGGATGCATAGACCGCTTTTGAGAACTTCTCGTATGAGCTGGCAGATTGCCCAAACGCTTTGATTACCTCGATACCCGAAACATACTCGACCGAGGTATTGTTCATCTCTTTACCTGTTGTAATGGTATTTTGATACCACACCTCATAGTCTTTCATCATGCCTGCCATACAGGCAAGGCCCACAAAGATAGTAAGGAGTGTTGCGAGGGCAAGTCGCCAGTCCAGAACGCCCAAGTATATAAAAATTGCAATTACAACCGTAATATTTGAGGTTAGCTCGGGAACCGCGTGGGCAAGTGTGGTCTCAATGCTGTCAACTTTTTCAACAAGGAGACGTTTAAGCGTTCCGGACGGTGTATCAAGCACATATCCCATGGGGATACGGGTAAGCTTTTGTGCAAGACGGATACGAAGGTTGGCAATGGTCGCAAACGTTGCGATATGTGAAACCGTCGTTGAAAGATGGTGAAAGATAATCTGCACCGCATAGCTTACTGCTGCAATGCAAGCCCACTGCACGTAAAACGACCAATCTCGTACCGCATTAAAGATACCGATAACCATATTTCCGGCAGCAAAATAAGGAACCATACCGCCGGCAACACCAATGATGGCGAGAAGAACCGAAAGGGCGTATGTCCCTTTTTTACCGGACCACTCAAGCAGTACCGCAACGGGATTTGCTTGAGGCTGTTGGGTTCGTTTCTCTTGAGAGCCGCGTAACTCTTCCTGCTGTTCGGACCCTTGTTTTTCCATATAATCCTCCTGTTACAGACTATAGAACAGCACATGAATATCTTATTTTGGATGACTACTCTTGCAGTAACTTCTCAAAGACATACCGCATAAGTTAGTCATGGAAAACTCATATATTAGTGTTGCGCGCCCACAAGTAAAAAGCAATAGGGCTTTTGCGATCTACCACTCACGCTTATTTATATAACGTTTGCGGAATAGCTCTTCTCCGCCCGACTTAATCTCCTCACGACGGGTATATGACGATGCATGTATTCATTCCTCATTAAAGGAGAGAGGATAGTTCAATGGATATTTCGCAAGTAAAAAATGTAACCGTTGCGGGCGGCGGCGTCTTAGGCAGCCAAATTGCATTTCAAATTGCCTATAGCGGATACAACACTACTATTTGGCTCCGCACCGATGCTTCAATCGGTCGCGCGCAACCCAAGATTGACCGTTTGAAAGAGATTTATCTGAACACCCTTGAGGCGCTCAAAACTAACCCCAAAGCATATGCTTACGGTCTTATTGCCAAAGAGGATATTACAGCCGAGAAGCTCGACGAACTCAAAGGTCGCGTCGAGGAGGCATACGCGCATCTCAAGCTCACTACCGACTGGGATGAGGCATTCAACGATGCGGACTTTGTCATTGAATCCGTTGCCGAAGAGCCCAAGCAGAAGATTGCATTTTATAGCGAGCTGGCAAAGCACTTGCCGGAGAAGACGGTTATCGCCACCAACAGCTCAACCATGATTCCAAGTATGTTCGCTGAGCACACGGGCCGTCCCGAGAAGTACCTTGCACTCCACTTTGCCAACGAAATTTGGAAAAACCCACTCGCCGAGGTAATGGGGCACACCGGTACCGCACAGGAGAACTTCGACCTCGTTGTCGCCTTTGCCGCAAGCATCCGCATGATCCCCGTTAAGGTTCTCAAAGAACAGCCGGGTTACCTTCTCAATTCGATGCTTGTCCCCTTCTTGTCAGCCGCAGAGGGCCTTTGGGCCGGCGGCGTAGGATCGCCTGAGGATATCGACCGAGCTTGGATGATTGGTACGGGTGCACCTGCAGGACCATTCAGAATCCTGGACATTATCGGCCTCACCACCGCCTACAACGTAGGAATGCTCAATCCTAAGGCACAGCAGGAAGGTACCATTGAAAATCGTATCGTTACGCTGCTGAAAGAAAAGATCGATGCCGGAGAGCTCGGCATTAATGCCGGCAAGGGTTTCTACACATACGGAAAGTAGCTCATAAGAGCCGTCCCAATGAGGGCTCATGGCAGGAAGTCCCATAGAATCGAAAGAACGTCCCGAAAATCGCACAGTCGATCTTCTCGGGACGTTCTTTTATGCGTAGTACTCTTCACGTAGCGCTCTCGCGCGATTATTTCTTTTTGGTTGCAACTCACCCGCAATCGCCCGTACAGGCAAGCAACGTGCCATCATAGCGGTGCTACATCATTTGTGACCAGGAAGGGTATCCATGTCGAATCTTAAAACACCTCCGTTTACCTTTGATATCGTCGGCAGTTTCTTGCGACCTGCCTACCTCAAAGAGGCACGCGCCGACTTTGCAGCAGGTCGTATTTCTCGTGAAAAACTCACCGCAACGGAAGACAGGGCCATTTCCGAACTTGTCCATAAAGAAAAGGAAATCGGTCTCAAGGCCGTTACCGACGGTGAATTTCGCCGTACCATGTGGCACCTGGACTTTCTTGAGGAACTCCAGAATGTTGAGCATGTTGATACGGCACATTGGTCCGTTGAGTTCAAAGGTCCAAAGCCCAAGGGAGCTCAGCTGACATTTACGGAAAAAATTGCCTTCGGGGAGCATCCTTTTCTTGAACACTTCAAAAAGCTGCAGGAAATCGCCGGTAATCATCTCGTTAAGCAGACTATACCTTCCCCATCGATGCTGCATCTGATCCCCTGCATACGCGGCAAAGAAAGCTATCGGCCCATTGAGCGCTATCAGGACGAGAGCAACCTCTATGACGACATTGTCGAAACATATCAAGATGCCATCCGCGCCTTTTATAACCTTGGCTGCCGCTACCTGCAGTTTGATGACACCAGCTGGGGCGAATTCTGCGACGTCGAGAAGCGCGCTGCCTATGAAGCCTTAGGCATTGACCTCAATAAAGTTGCACACGACTACATTGCCTGCATCAATCGGATCCTTGCGTCTAAGCCCGCCGACATGACTATCACCACGCATATTTGCCGGGGCAATTTCCGCTCAACATGGTTTTCTTCAGGCGGCTATGATCCGATTGCGAAGACACTTTTCCAGGCAAACTACGACGGGTTCTTCCTTGAGTACGACTCCGACCGCTCGGGTGATTTTGCGCCTTTAGTGCATGCCGGAAACCGCATCGTCGTGCTTGGGCTTCTCACTTCAAAATTCCCTGAACTTGAGGATGAAAATGCTATTATCGCCCGCATCCACGAAGCCGAGAAGTACCTTCCGCTTGAACAGCTCCGTCTTTCAACGCAATGCGGCTTTTCTTCAACGGAGGAAGGCAACGTAATGACTGAAGACGAGCAGTGGGCAAAACTTGCTCACGTTAAGCGAATTGCCGAGAAGGTCTGGGGAAATTAGCAGTTTCCTCAAGAAATAAATATGAAGTAAGTCCAGGCAGGAAATGAATCAAGTACACAATAAGTCCACGTAAAAGGTCTATTTCCTGCTTGATTCATATCCTTAACTTATAAGATTCAGACCCGTGAAATATCCTGAGAACAACTGCGCGGCCCTCTACAACTTTATATATACAGACATATTCTCCGCAAAACAGCTTGCGGTATCCAAGACATCGTAAATCACTATCATGATGAAGAGGGCCTAGAAAAGGCGTTTCTTCCAGAAGACGCATAGTATCCAGTATTTTCTTCATGAAACTTTCAGCAGACTTTTGACCAACCGTCTTAATCTTATACCTTGCTATTTGACGGATGTCCTCCCAAGCGGATTGTTGAATGAGCATATTATGCTTCGACATCTCTAAACATTTCATTAAGCATTGTTTCAACTTCATCTATTGAGTACGATTCCTCGCCTGCAAGACGGCGAGCTTCCGCTTCAAGAATCATGGCCTTTTGCTCAAGTTGTGTCTTTAACCCTTCAAAAGCTTCAATGGAGAGCACAACGATATCGCCTTCGCCATTCTTAGTGATATAGATAGGCTCATTACTTTCATGTGCAAGACTGGAAATCTTCGTATAGTCATTCCTCAGCACCGTTGAAGAGGTGATGTTCATTGCATATCCAATCATTCTACTATTTTTCTAATAGAATTATATCATTTACTTCCAACTTTATATAGCACAAGTGCATTACGGCCCTCAACATTCATCGAAATTAACTAATCCTTGGGAACAGCGTAAGTTGGGTGAGCTTTGCGAAGTTGGTAACGGCCGAGATTATAAGCACCTTGGAAAAGGCAATATTCCT
>ERZ773214.1893-NODE-1893-length-11765-cov-13.639710_pt1 | contig 11765 bp, 10 predicted proteins | sample MGYA00511238_ERZ773214 | MGnify/ENA primary metagenome ERZ773214 (study PRJEB29015, sample SAMEA2738157) | human oral metagenome | biome: human oral; feature: human-associated habitat; material: saliva | place: China | collected 2259 ...
CCGATAACGGTAAACAAACTCTTGTTAACCGTGAAGCTGGCGCTGACGGCAAACCAGGTGAAAATGCACAACGTATCACTTATGTACCAGTAGACCAAAATGGTAAACCTCTCAAAGATGAGAATGGTAAAGAGATCAAACGTGAAGTTGCTACAATGGACGATGGTTTAACCTTCGTTGGTAATGAGGGTAGTCATGATGCTGCACTTGGTACTAAAGTGCATGTTAAAGGTGCAGATGCTAATAATGATTGGAGCAAGTTTGATGCTGGTGAAAACATTATGACTAAAGTTGATACTGCTACGAAGACTATTACAGTCGGATTAGCGAAAGACTTGAAAGTTGATAATGTAGATGTGACTAATAACGTTACGGCTGGCAATGTAACTGCGACTAGCACAATCTCAGCACCAACCATTAAAGCTGGTGATACAACCATCCAAAATGGTGTAGTGACTAACTTAACACATCATATTGACAATCCAACAACAGTTGTGGATGACAAAGTGTTAAATATCACTGATGATAAGAAAAAAGAAGCAGCAACAGTTCGTGATGTATTAAACTCAGGCTGGAACTTACAAGCAAATGGTAAACCGGTTGATGCAGTAACACACGGCAACAACGTGAACTTTGCAAGTGATAAAGGTACTGTGACAGTTACAGCGAACTCAGATGGTAAAACATCTGTTGTAAACCTTGATGTTAACGTTGATAACGATACCATCACTGTGAACGATAAAGGCCAATTAGTATCAAATGGTTCAACCAACTTTAATGTTGCAACTAAAGATGGTGGAAACAAAGTTGCTAAGAAAGGCGGTAGCTCAACAGCGAAAATTACTAGCGGTAAAACAATCACGTATACTGCAGGTAAAAATATCGCAATTGAGCAAAATGGTGGCGACATCCTTGTTTCAACAACTGAAGATGTAGATCACAACAGCGTAACTACTAATAACTTAACGGTTAAAGAAGGTGGTAACGTAACAGTGGGTCCAAACTCAACAGTTAACATGGGTGGCAACCAAGTTCACAACGTGAAAGCGGGTACAGCAGACACTGATGCGGTGAACGTTTCACAATTACGTAGTAATGTGACTAACTTGAATAACCGTATTAATAAAGTAGGCAAAGAAGCTCGCGGCGGTATCGCTGGTGCGAACGCAGCTGCTGGTTTACCACAAGTTTACATCCCAGGTAAATCAATGGTTGCCGCTTCCGCAGGTACTTTCAAAGGTGAAAGCGCTGTAGCAGTAGGTTACTCACGCTCAAGCGACAATGGTAAAGTTATCTTCAAACTTCAAGGTAACGCAAATACCCAAGGCGACGTAGGTGGCTCTGTGGGTGTAGGTTACCAATGGTAATTTAACTTTCCATTAAGATAGATAAAAACCCAGCTTCGGCTGGGTTTTTTATTTTTAGAGGAAGATTGTAGAAGAAGTGTGAAGTATATACGTTGTATTGAATTTACTGATTGAATAGAGATTACTTAAATTTATATCTTAGGATTTCTACATATGCTCTTTAGCAAATCTCAAGTTTTCTTGAAAACGTTGTTTATCTCGTTCTGGAATAGTTGGATTGGCTAATAATTCTAAGCAGAGATCATGGCAAAGTTGATAGTTACCAACCCAGTATGCACTAACAGCAAGTTCGTCTTTTGCCTTCCATTCATAAACAGAGTGATTAACAAAAAGAATATCTTTAGTGAGAGGAATGCTCACTGCTGCATTCGCATAGATATAAGCGAGCTTGATTTTATCGTGAAGGCGTAATTGACGTGCCAAATGATAAAGGCTTTCAGCGCGTTGTGGGCGATATTCATAAGCGGCAAGTAAAAGATTTTGCACTTCATCTAATGGGGCATTTAATTCAATTTTTAATAGAGCAATTTGGAGAAGTGAATAATAAACTTCTTCATACCAGCCCCCTAGATTTGCACGTTTGGCATACCACTCAATAGCTTTTTCTGGCATATCTGCATCTCGGTAGGATTGAGCTGTATAAAACGCATAGCGATCTTTAAGATCTTCATCTTCAGGTGAATAGAATGCTTTTTCTAACACTTGAGCATCTTGGAAATATTTTTGTGGATTGTTGCTACGCGCTCCAAATCGACCACTAATTACATAATAATCACCAAAGATTTTTTGCTCTACAACGGTTTTTTTACGTTGTTCAACAAATTCATGCAATACGCCACGCCAATAGAATGACCCATCATTACGAAACATAAGCGTACGGAAATAAACATTTGCACCCGTTACACTATTTGCCATGCGGAAATAATAGCGATCGCTCGTTAGTTCTTCAGGCAATACAAAGTTTCCTTCAAAACGATCATCTGCATCAAAGATTAATACATAATCTGTTTTTCCTTGCGCATGTTGTAGTGCACTGTTTCGGTTATGGGCAAAGTTAACCCATTCATCGTGATGAATTTCGCCTTGAATACCTTTTTCATCAAAGAATTGTTTGATAATGTCTGCAGTATTGTCGTCTGATCCTGTATCACTAATGACATAATAATCTAATGGAATATGAGCAATAATGTTCTCTAATGTATCTCGGATGATAGCTGCTTCATTTTTTACAATCATATTCAAGCAGATCGTTTTTTTATCAGTTCTTTGAAGCATTAATAGACTCTCTTTTTTATTGATAAGTGCGGTTATTTCTAGCTTATTTTTGCTTATTCAGTGACGTAGAAAACTTGTTTTTCAAATTCATGTTTACCAATTTTTACCGTCAGCACATATTTGCCGATTGGATCTCGGCGGTCGAATGTCCAGCAGTTCATCATATATTTACCATTTTCTAATGTTGGTCTGGTATAAGTGATGGTATGGATTTTTTTATTTGGTGATGACACCACTTTTGCATTCTCAATCGAACTAGTGAATTCACTTGGGGCTTGTGCTTTAAATGTTTCACTTACCGTTGCTTTTTTACCAAAATCACCAGCTACTACCCAGCATACTTTTTCCGCTTTATTGGTGCGAGAAGTTTCTTTTTTATTTAAATCAGGTGATGGCTCTTGAGTTCTATCAAACACTGAAAGATAAATTGCTGATTCATTTTTTTGCTCTTTAGAGGCATCTTTGGATTCTGGAGCAGCAAATGTACAAGTTGAAAATAAGGTCGCAATTAAAGCGAATGTTGAGATTTTTTTCATGTTTGATTCCTTTTTATATCATTATTTTATTGAACGATCATTATACCAAGGCAGCCCATATCTGCTAGCATTAAATTGGATGAACCAAATAAGAAAGGATGGGTATTTGACGAAGGTTGTTCAAATTTCACTAGAATTTGTACTTTCTTTTTCACCCAAACCGTGTCTTTCCAGGCAAGTTCTGACGCATCGATGTTGGCATCATCTTGGCTTTCAATAACAAATTTAGCCCCTTGAATGGTGAAGCCGACAGGTAGTGAGCTGTTGATGACCCAACGTTCGACAGCACCTACTTTAGCCGAAACATCAACTCGACGCGGGTCAAAGCGTTGTTTGTTGATTAAGCCATTTGTTACATCCAATTCAAAGGTACGTTCTTGGGCGATTTTACTTTCGAGCATAGCCGTGGCATCAGTATTAAATTGTTCATTCATTTTTTTACTGAATGCTGAAACGTCACCTTGTGGACGAAGTTCTAAAACGGTGTTATCCGCAAAATCGTTGCCTGAACTGAATACGTTTTTAATTTTATCGAAGAAACCACGTTTAGCCCCAGAGATGAGCGATACACCCTCACCTTCGCTCACATTGACTAACACTTCGGCACGTTCACCTGGCGCAAGAATGAGAGAATTAATTGCTTTACCTTGAGGTAAAAAACCTAAATCCCTCGCAATGAGCAACATGTCTTGTTCGTTATCTAAACGGAGATCATAGGCTCTTGCTAATGAAGCATTGAGCAAACGCAAACGCACCCAGCCGCGAGGGACGTCAAGATAAGGTGCTTCCTGTCCATTAACGAGAAGACGATTACCGACAAAGTGCGGTTGATTTTGCTTAAATAATTGTAATCCGTCGCCGTTAAATTCCATGTCTTGCAAGATTAATGGAATATCGTCCACGCCATATTTATGAGGAAGCTGTGATTTTAGGCTTTGATCATCTTCAATCAACCACATTCCCACAATGCCGCGATAGGTTTGATAGGCAGAGTTCGCAAGGGTGGCAGAACGATACCAGCAAGTTGCGGCAGGTTGGTCTATTGGGATAATTGGTGCCCAAGATTCCCCTTTTTTGAGGACTTTTGCCGCGCCACCAAATAATTCGCCACTGGCTTGTAATCCCTGAATAGAGAGAGCAATACTTTGTGGCAAATTGTTGTGATAATTGAGTTTTGCAAAAGAACCCGATTTGATGCGAATAGTGGGGCCAAGATAATTGCCGTTAAAGCCCCATACACTGACACTATGGGAGCCATCTAACTTGTAGCCGGTTTCTTCCATATTAAGAATAATGGGGCGTCCACGTTTCGCTTCCATCAATGGCGGAATGGTTAATTTTTCACGAGATGCTGCCAATACCGATTGCGGTGTCGCAGCGAGTGCGGTTGAAATTGCGGTAGTTTTTAATAATTGGCGACGAGAAAGACGCAACATATTATTTTCCTTGTGCAATTTCAGCATCGAGTTCAGCGATGCGTTTTTCCATTAAATCGTGGCAGTAAGAGGCGAGTTCGCGCACATTGTCTTTTGTGTAGGATGACACATCAATCGGCTCCATCATTTCACAAATCACTTTACCGTTATCCCAACGATTTAAATCAATTTTGTTATGTGTCGTTGAACACACAACGGGTACGATTGGTACACCAGCCGCAATTGCTGCATGGAATGCGCCTGTTTTGAATGGCAATAAGCCACGACCACGGCTACGAGTGCCTTCAGGGAACATCCAAATTGACAGGTTATCTTCATTGATACGACGAGCAAGTTCCGTCATAGTGCTGTGTGCTTTAGAGCGATTTTCACGATCCAAGAAAATATTGCCGGTTACCCAATATAAAATACCGAAGAAAGGAATCCAAATTAGGCTTTTTTTACCCACACTCACCGTGCGAGGGAGTACCATGTAAGAGATGGTCACCATATCGAAATTATTTTGGTGGTTACCGATATAAATACAACGCGGCATATTCTCTTTATTTTGTGGAAAACGGTGTTCTACTTCTAAACCAAATAAAGGGTATAAGCGGCCAAACCAGCGAGCCATAATGCCCACATTGCTTGGGTTTTTGAAACGAATAAAGGAATAGATCGAACCGAGCACACAAATTAAAATACAACAAAGTGCAACGATGAGAATTCTGGCGATTTTTAACATAGAAAATACCTAATTAAAATTTTTGGAAAGTATAGCAAATTACACAAAAATGTGTGCTAATCTAATGAAAAAAATGACGGAATAGTTATGAAACCCATTTATTTTATTGCAGATCTTCATTTAAGCGAAACACACCCAGAATTAACCGCACTTTTTAACGATTTTATGCAAAACAAAGCGCAAGAGGCCGAAGCGCTTTATATTTTGGGGGATCTTTTTGATTTTTGGATTGGTGACGATGAAACCTCACCTTTAATCTCACAAGTAAAACAGCAGATCAAAAACCTGACAGAAAAAGGCATTGCTTGTTATTTTATTCATGGTAATCGAGATTTTCTCGTCGGGAAAAAATTTGCACAAGATTGTGGTTTAACGTTATTGCCTGATTATCATTGTGTTGATCTTTATGGTGTGAAAACCTTAATTTGTCATGGTGATACCTTATGTGTTGATGATGTGAAATATCAGCAATTTCGTCGAAAAGTGCATCAAAATTGGCGACAAAGGCTGTTTTTATGTTTGCCACTAAAAGTGCGGTTAAAAATTGCAGAGAAAATTCGTGCGAAGAGCAAACAGGATAAGCAATATAAGTCACTGGATATCATGGATGTGAATTTAGCGTTTACGGCACAAACAGTGAAAGAATTTGGCGTTAATCGGTTAATTCACGGCCATACACATCGAGAAGCCATTCATCAGGAGGAAACATACACGCGAATTGTGTTAGGCGATTGGCGAAAGGATTATGCCTCAATTTTGGAAGTGACAAAAAACGGTTATCGGTTTATTTAAACAAAAAGCACAGGATTAAACCTGTGCTTTTTTGTATTAAAACGTGCTAATTTTTTATTCTACGGTTACCGATTTTGCTAAGTTACGAGGTTGATCCACGTCGGTTCCTTTAATTAATGCCACATGGTATGACAATAATTGCATAGGAACGGTGTAGAAAATTGGTGCAATAATTTCATTCACTTTTGGCATGGTGATAATTTTCATGCCTTCGCTTGGTGTGAAGCCTGCTTCTTTATCAGCGAACACATAAAGCTGACCACCACGAGCACGTACCTCTTCAATGTTTGATTTCACTTTTTCAAGTAATTCATTATTTGGTGCGACCACGATAACCGGCATGTCTGCATCGATTAAGGCTAATGGACCGTGTTTTAATTCACCTGCCGCATAAGCTTCAGCATGGATATAAGAAATTTCTTTTAATTTCAATGAAGCTTCCATTGCGATAGGGTAGAACTCACCACGACCTAAGAAAAGTGCATGGTTTTTCTCTGCGAAGTCTTCTGCTAATGCTTCGATATCTTTATCAAATGCAAGGGCTTTTTCAACTTCAGCCGGAAGTGATTGTAACGCTTTTACAATTTCCACTTCTTGTTCGTTTGAGATATTGCCTTTTACTTTACCGATTGCAGTCACTAACATTAATAATGCAGCCAACTGAGTGGTAAAAGCTTTAGTTGATGCCACACCGACTTCAACGCCAGCACGTGTCATGAATGCAAGATCAGATTCGCGTACTAAAGATGAACTTGATACGTTACAGATCGTTAAGGCTGCCATGTAACCTTTTTCTTTTGCAAGACGAAGTGCGGCAAGAGTATCCGCTGTTTCACCTGATTGAGAGATAGTCACTAACAAGCTATTTGGGCGAGTGACAAATTTGCGATAGCGGAATTCAGACGCGATTTCGACATCACAGCTCACGCCAGCAAGTGCTTCAAACCAGTAACGAGCAGTCATCCCTGCATTATAAGAGGTACCACAAGCCACAATTTGAATGTGTTCAACTTTTTCTAAAATTTCAGCTGCGCCATTACCAATAGCATCCACAATCACGTTGTTATGAAGGATACGCCCTTCCATGGTGTTGATTAATGCATTTGGTTGCTCATAGATTTCTTTTTGCATGAAATGGCGGAATTTGCCTTTTTCTGCTGCATCATTTTCAAGGTTAGACTCATGTACTTCACGTTCTACTTTTTGACCATTCGCATCGTAAATATCCACGGTACGACGTGTAATTTCTGCAATATCACCTTCTTCTAAATAGATGAAACGACGAGTTACGCTTAATAACGCAAGTTGGTCAGATGCCAGGAAGTTTTCACCAATCCCTAAACCAATTACTAATGGGCTGCCTGAACGTGCAGCCACTAAATGTTCTGGATGTTCGCGATCTAATACCACCATACCGTATGCACCAGTAAGTTGTTTTACGGTTTTTTGTACGGCTTCAAGCAGAGTAGCGGCTGTACGCATTTCCCATTCAACAAGGTGAGCGATCACTTCGGTATCAGTTTGAGAATTAAACACATAACCACGAGATTTAAGCAATTCACGTAATTCTTCGTGATTTTCGATGATACCGTTATGGACGACAGCAAAGTTACCCGAAGTATGTGGGTGAGCATTGGCTTCAGAAGGTTCACCATGGGTTGCCCAACGCGTGTGTGCAATCCCTGTACCACCGATTAATGGCTTGATTGCAACTGCTTCATCAAGGGCTTTTACTTTACCCAAACAACGCACGCGGTGTAATTCATGGTTTGGATCCACGACAGCAACACCCGCAGAGTCATAACCACGATACTCTAAGCGGTGTAAACCATTAATTAAAATTTCTGCTACATCACGTTGTGCTACCGCACCAACAATACCACACATAGTTTTTCCTTATTTATTAAAATTAAAAGTCTTATTTTTCTGACCGCACTTTATGCCACATCTACACAAATTACTTCTACGCCTTGCGCCGTTATGGCGTCTTGATCGGTCTGAGATAATTTGTTATCGGTAATGAGCACATCAATTTGCTGCCAGGTTAATTCCACATTGGGCATTTTTCTGCCAATTTTTTGTGATTCCACCATTACAATCACTTCGCGAGATACTTCAGCCATCACCTGGCTTAAGCGAACCAACTCATTAAATGTTGTTGTACCACGTTCTAAATCAATACCATCGGCACCAATAAATAATTGGTCAAAATCATAAGAACGTAGCACTTGCTCGGCAATATTGCCTTGGAAGGATTCAGAACGCGTGTCCCAAGTACCTCCCGTCATTAAGAGCGTCGGTTCATTTTCGAGTGAACATAATGCGGTGGCCACCGAAAGCGAATTCGTCATCACAACCAAGCCTTGCTTACGATTAAGTTGTTTAATCAAGGCGGCGGTTGTGCTGCCACTATCCACAATAATGCGATTGTGATCACGAATACGTTCTGCAGCTGCCTTTGCTAAGACTAACTTTCGTTGCGAAAGTTCATCATCTTGTTCTTCTTCAATGATTTCTTGTGGCATTAAAATTGCACCACCGTATTTACGAAGAAGGAAACCATTACTTTCCAATGCGGTGAGATCTTTTCGAATCGTCACTTCAGAAGTGTCAAATAACTGTACTAGCTGTTCTACACTGACTTCACCTTGGTCTTGCAGCAGTTGCATAATGGCATGTCTGCGTTGTTGGGTATTTCGGTGTTGAATGTTTCGTTTCATTATTTATATTCCGCAATAAGTTTCGATTCGGAATTATATCGACAAAATGATGAATGTAAAGTTAAAATTTAGGCAACAAAAAACCCTGACAAAGCAGGGTTCAATTAAAATTCGTTTTAAGACCAATTATTTGATTGCGTCTTTTAATGCTTTACCAGATACGAAAGCTGGTACTTTAGATGCTGCGATTTTGATTTCTGCACCAGTTTGTGGGTTGCGGCCTTTACGAGCTGCACGTTCACGAACTTCAAAGTTACCAAAACCAATCAATTGAACTTTTTCACCAGCTGCAAGGTATTCAGTTACTGCTGCAAATACAGCGTCAACTGCTGCTGCTGAATCTTTCTTAGTCAATTCTGTAGCTTCTGCTACTTTAGCGATCAAATCTTGTTTGTTTGCCATGTTAATGAATCCTCCAAAAATTATTTCTAATTAACACTTATAATCATAACCTAAATTTCCTTTTAGGTCAAGTCAAAAACACGTTTTTATTGATTTTTCTCAATTTTTTTAGGAATTATATCGAATTAAGATCGCCCAGGCGTTTTCTCCGGTGTGAGTTTGGATAATTGAGCCTGTTTCTAGGACTGAAATCGGTTTTTCAACGTAAGGTTGTAGAATAGCTTTCATCTCGTTTGCAAATTCATTTGTACCTGCATAAGAAATACCAATCTCAGCTACTGAACGATTTGAAAGAGTGGCTACTAACTCATCCAACCATTTCTTAAAGGTTTTTGAACCACGTCCTTTGACAATCGGTTGAAGCTCATGGTCTTTCATTTGCATAACTACTCGAATATTAAGTAAAGAGCTCAGCAAACCGGTAACACGGCCAATGCGACCACCTTTTACAAGATTTTCTAAAGTTGAAACACCGATATAGAGTTCAGTGTGATTTTTTACGTCCTCTACATGGGTTAGAATAGTTTCAAGGTCTTTTCCTTCTTGAGCTAGTTTAGCAGCTTCCACAACTTGGAACTTCAAGGCCTGATCTGTGAATGAACTGTCCAAAACAGTGACATCTGCTGTTGACAAACTTGCTCCTTGACGAGCCGCTTCAACAGTTCCTGACAAAGCATGGGACATGTGAATAGCTAGAATCTGACTACCATCCTTACCCAAATCATCAAAAATTTCTGCAAAGAGTCCCACTGGTGGTTGACTAGTCTTAGGAAGATTTTTACTAGCTTGCATCAAGCGAAGAAATTCTCCTTCTTCAAGATCTGCATCTGAATAAAGGACACTATCAATCATTACAGATAGTGGAACAACAGTAATATCAAATTCTTTAACCACTTCCGGTTCAATAGTAACCGAAGAATCCGTTACAATTTTTACTTTTGTCATTTTGCCAATCTTTCTATTTTTACTATTGTTGATTATTCAACTTATAACTATAACAATTATATCAAAAAAATACTAAAAGTTCATACTCAATCCACCTAAATTTAAAGCAATTTATACTTCTTTTTAATAAAAAAAGAAAATCACCTATGCTTGGTGATTATCTTTTGTATTTAAGATAAATAATCATACAAATCTTGCATTTGTAAATCATCGGGTACTAATTGTAGATAGGATTGAATGAAGTCTTTTGCTTCTTCTAGCTTACCTAACTCTCTTAACAAATAAATAAACTGTTCCAAAAACTCTGGATTATCCTTGAGTTCAGTAGCAAGTTCCTTATAGAGATCATATGCTGCATCTAATTCTTCAGTCTCTTGATAGCTTCGCGCAATCATCCATTTAGTCAAGAGGTTTTCAGGTTCATAGACTGCTAAAGCTAGAATATCTTCGTATCTTTCTTGTTCTTGGTAGATGGTAGCTAATCGTAGCAAAATTTCTTCCTGGTCATCAGCATTTTCTTGTGCTTGAATCAGACAAGCTTCTGCTTGCTCAGGTTGATGCAACTCATAAGATAGCTGAGATGCAAGGAGTAAGAGCCGAGTTTCAAAAGGATTTTTTGACAAGCCCTGTTGAGCTATTTTAAGAGCCTCTTCTGTCTGATGCTCCTTATGCAGTGCTTGACTATAACCATATTCATAACCCTCAAAATCTGGAGAAATAGTGTCTAGTTGTTTAAAGTATAGTACGGCTTTCTGGTAGTCTTCTTGGTCAAAATAGAGACTTGCAAGCTCAAAGGCTGTTTTATCATCATATTCTAACTCTAAGGCTTTTTCTAAAAATTCTATTGCAGATTCAAACTTACCTAAACGTGCATAAGCAAGACCAATTCTCTGATAGGTCGAAATTCCAGTTTGATCGTAAATAACTCGATTATCTAATTGAGCATAGCCCTTAATGGCTTCTAAATCGTTTCCTAGCTCACTATCTAGCTCGGCTAGTCCAAATATCAGGAGAGGGTCATCAGAGTAGCTACGAGCTTCTAAGAGCTTCTCACGCGCAACATCTGTCAATCCTTCCATCTGATATAAATCTGCTTTTAAGGCAAGAGCTGATACGTACCATTCACTTTCCGGACCAATCTTCTCTAAATAATCAAAAGCTTCTTCGATAAGTCCATCCTCACCAGCTATTGCAGCTAGATTGATGTAGACTTCTGGAAATTTCGGTGCTAGTTTCTCATAGATTTGTGCAGCTTGTGGGAAGAAACCAATCCCTTCGAGATATGCAGCAAGTTCAAGAAGAACTTCATCTGAATCTTCTTCTAGGGCTTTTTGGAAAAAAGATTCTGCTTTTGATAAGTCTTGTTGTTCTAAAGCTTCGAGCATTTGTTGACTATTGTTCACGATCAGTCTCCTCTACTGGTTCATAAAGTCCACTAATTTCTTTGTACCAATCAAAAATTTCTGAGATGACTACTTTTGCGGAAGCGTAGATTGGAATACCTAGCAATACACCCCAAATACCAAACATGGATCCTGAAGTTAACAGTACAAAAAGAATGGTAATTG
>ERZ773214.1896-NODE-1896-length-11763-cov-4.684318_pt1 | contig 11763 bp, 8 predicted proteins | sample MGYA00511238_ERZ773214 | MGnify/ENA primary metagenome ERZ773214 (study PRJEB29015, sample SAMEA2738157) | human oral metagenome | biome: human oral; feature: human-associated habitat; material: saliva | place: China | collected 2259 ...
CGAGAAAATAATTACCCCGGTAATTTTGTTCCCCAGATTCCTGATAATTTAATTCGGCGTTATACAGAACCTGGTGATATAATACTTGAGCCCTTTATGGGGAGCGGAACAACTTTATATGAATGTGAAAGACTAAAGCGAAATTATATAGGTTTCGATATTAATCAAGATATTATTGACTATGTGAAAAATAAGATGACAGGCGTGAACTCAATAAATTATTTTATTTTTAATAGCGATGTTACCGATTCTTCCTCATTTGATTTCTATGTTAAACGAACTTTGAAGGAAATTGGAAAGCAGAAAGTTGATTTTATCTTATCACACCCACCTTATTGGGATATAATAAAGTTTACTGATAGAGAAGAGGATTTGTCAAATACTAAGAATCTAGATACATTTATTGCACAATTTGTTTCTTCTATGAAAAATGCAATAAACTATTTGAAAGCAGGGAAACATTTTGCAGTTGTAGTTGGCGATATTTATCGGAATGGAGAAGTTGTCCCTTTAGGTTTCTATTTGATGTATGCTTTAAAAAAGAATATAAAATGCAAGTTAAAGGGTATTGTAATTAAAGATATTGTAGGTAATCGTGGCAAAGTTGGGTTAGAAGCCCTTTGGAGATATAGGACACTTAAGAGTGATACCTTTCTATTTAAACATGAGTATATCTTTGTATTTAAAAAAGGATAATTTTTTGGAATGCTCGTAGAGTTTTCCTATATTTGCATAGAAATTTGTGGAAATATTATTATGATAAGAGGTAAAGAATCATTTTATACTATAGCAGAGATAGCTGATAGTCTTAACATATCACAAAAAAGTGTGAGAAAATATATAGCAAGTAAACAACTATATGCTATAAAAGTAGATGGAGTTTATCGTATTCCTATGGATTCTTTGCAGCTTTTTCAAAATAATAAAATATTTTCTACATATCAACAGCAGTTTAATCTTTTTGGAGAACTAGTTTCTAACTCTAAAAAGAAAGGTAATAGACGACAAGAAGAAGATGTTCATTGGACTGATATTAGTAAAGAATGGTCTAGTCCATCACATTCAGCTATGACTTTTGTTGATCTATTTTGTGGTGCAGGAGGTCTTTCTAAAGGTTTAGAATTATCTGGTCTTAATGGGGTCTGTGGGTTAGATTGGTTTAAAGAGGCTGGTATGACTTATAAAAGGAATTTTAAACATCCGTTCGTGTATGGAGATATTACTCTTAAAGAAAAGAAACAGGAGTTTTATGATACAGTGCGAACAGAATTAAAGGGACGGAAACTAAATATAGTTGCAGGTGGCTTTCCATGTCAAGGCTTTTCTATGGCAGGAAATCGTATAGTAGATGAACCTAGAAATTCTTTGTATAAAGAAATGTTAGAGATAGTAAAAGAACTCCAACCTGATTTTGTTATTTGTGAGAATGTTAAAGGGTTAAGATCTATGCTTGGTGGGCGTGTTGAGCAGAAAATTATAGCAGATTATCGAGATATAGGTTATAATATGAATGTTACAACATTATGTGCAGCAGATTATTTTACACCTCAAAAGCGAGAAAGAGTTATTTTTATAGGGAATAAGATAGGTGTTACAAATTACCACCCTAAACCAATATTGACACCTGGACATTATATAACGACAGGACAAGCTATTGGTGATTTAGTAAATCACCAAGAAGATTTGGAATTTAACCATATTCCGACGAAGCATAGTTCTGATATGCAACAAAGAATTCTGAATTGTCCAGAAGGCGAAAGTCTTTATAAGGGCTATTCGGATGCATGGAAAAAATGTCCATGGAATGAAGCTTCTTGTACTATTAAAGAAAATCATGGAGGAGTAAACCTTCACCCTAAACTTCCTCGAGTATTAACAGCACGAGAAATGGCTCGATTGCAATCCTTTCCTGATGATTTTATTTTTGAGGGACCAAAGAATAAACAGTTGGTACAAATAGGAAATGCAGTTCCGTGTCTCTTGGGAAAAGCTATAGGTTTATCAGTTCGTAAATCTGCTAAAGATATATAATAGAACCTATAAGTGTAAATGGAGTATTATTGGTAACTTCTGTTTTATTGATATAATGAAATTTTAAAGTAGTAGAACGGAGGATTTAAAGTGTATACCTTATAAAAGTTCAGAATTAAAGATATAAAGTGTGGGTATATGTTTATAAAATATCAGCACGTCAAGGATATGTTTGACGTGCTGACATTAAAAGATATAGTATTCAACGAATATAAACTATTGTATGGAAAGAGATTTCTAAATGGAGGAATGTTTAGAAAGTCCACTTTGCTGCGATTGTTGGAATGGCATAAAACTTATTGTGTTTGCCCTTATTGTTCCAAACAAAATTGTTGCTAATTTCAACTTCTGAGCCTAAAGAGAGATTTACTCCTTGCATACCTTTTAGTGTGTTTAAATTAAACCAGAATTGAGGCTCAGATATTAAAATAAGTTTTCCACTTACATTTGGGTCGTACCATAAGTCGCAGAAACCATTGAAAGAACATAATCCTTTTGCGAAATTTAATCCCCACACTTCGGTAAGTTGGAAACCATTAAATGGGTGTGCACCTGTAGTTTTATTTTTGAAATAGTATTTATACATAAGTTGCACGCTGAAAGTTTTTGAGAAATCCTTATTAGCCCAATTCCATGCACCACCAAAAAGAGCCGCATGTTGAAAACGATTTCCATAATATCCAGTTGCAAGTTCGCCAGTTGCAGCACCACCATTATATTCAATATGGGCTGCCCAGCGTTTATTTTTAGTAATAGAAAATTCTCTTGAAATTTCCCAGTAAGCACCTACAGCACCATCGTTTTTATAATCAATATCTGTAAATAGGAAAGTAGACCCCCATTTATCGGGTTTAAACATTTCTACAGTAGTGGTAACAGCTGGCCTATTGCTTAAATCTTTTGAAAGATTATGGCCAAGGTCATAGTGGAATTGCACGTTTTGTGCTTGAGAGCCACAAAAGAATGCCATACAAGTGATGGCGAGAGTAAAGATTTTTTTCATAAGTATCTTTGTTTCGATTAGAATTTGAGTACAAAGTTACAAAAAAAACTTAAAGGTTATATCTTTTCGTTGAAAATATTGGTAACTTTGTATTTACAATATGAGAATAGATATAATAACAGTATTACCCGAGATGCTTGAAGGCTTTGTGCATGAGAGTATTTTGGCACGAGCAGAAAAGAAAGGGTTAGCAGAAATACATTTGCATAACCTTCGCGATTACAGTAAAGATAAGTGGCGTCGTGTAGATGATTATCCTTTTGGAGGGCAAGCGGGAATGGTGATGCAGATAGAACCAATAGACCGTTGTATAAGTGCATTGAAAGCAGAAAGAGAATATGACGAAGTTATATTTACATCGCCTGATGGAGAACTGTTTAATCAGAAAATGGCAAACGACCTTTCTTTAGGTGGTAATCTTATTATATTGGCTGGTCATTATAAAGGAGTTGATCAGCGAGTAAGAGAACACTTAATAACAAAGGAAATTTCGGTAGGCGATTTTGTTTTAACAGGCGGAGAATTACCAGCAGCCATTATTGCAGATGCTGTAATTCGAATTATTCCAGGTGTAATTGGAGATGAGCAAAGTGCATTGTCTGATTGTTTTCAAGATAATTTACTGTCGGCTCCTATTTATACGCGTCCACGAAGTTATAAAGGGTGGGATGTTCCAGAGATATTATTGAGTGGACACGAAGCAAAAATAAATCAATGGGAATTTGAACAAGCAATGGAAAGAACAAAACGTTTGCGCCCTGATTTATTAAAGTAGCTTATTTAGTTATTTGCTAATTTTAGGTTAGCCTACAGAATTCTTCACCAATATTAAATCCTTCATTGTAGAGGGATTCTAACTTTTCTATATCTTTTTCCATTCTTCCAACTTCAACAGGTCTTATAGGTCGCAATACTATTATTCTTCCTTCTTTTTCGTATTTATCTATCATATCTAATTGCTTATTATAAGCATCTATTCTATGACTCAACACAACGCGTAAACGTGGATAATTCCGATAGATAAACTTTGGTATTTTAAAATCTTTGCTAGTTTCGCGCCACCCTTTATTGCGTGTGCAAATAACAACATTTTGGCTGTGTCCTTTCTCTATAGCATGAAGAAGAGGAATTGAGTCGATAATTCCACCATCAAGCATAGGAATACCATCTATCTCTACAATTTTGCTAACGTATGGTAAACTACTCGAAGCACGTGCAATTTCGTTGAGTCTATGTTTATTACCATTACGTTCTTGTAAATATTCGCATCTTCCAGTTTCACAATTGGTTGTTACCATTTCGAAAGAATAACCTAAATTCATCTTTTCAAAAAAAGTATCGTAATCGAAAGGAATTATCTCGTAAGGAAAACGTTCATAAAGAAATTCAGGGTCGAAAATGCAACCTTGTGTAACAAGATACCGAATTCCAATATAATCATATTTAGCTAATAAATCGATATTTGAAACTCTAGCCCTACGTGGTTGTCTGCTCATATACGAAAGTCCGTTACATGCTCCGGCAGAAACTGCAACTACATATTTAAAATAGATATTAAACTTCATAAAAGCATCAAGAACACCAGAAGTAAACACTCCTCGCATACCTCCTCCCTCTAATACTAATCCTGTATTTATATCGATTTCCATAAAAAATAAATAAAAGCACTGCAAAGTTAGTGTTTTTATGAGAATATTTATTATCTTTGCAGCTAAACTAATATATGAAAGCAGTTATGTTTAATAAAGAGACGTATATACAGCGCCGTGCAGAGCTTAAGAAGCTTGTGAAAGACGGCATTATCTTATTGTTTGGAAACAACGAATCGCCAGTAAATTCACCAGCGAATGGGTATTCTCCCTTCCGTCAGGATTCGTCGTTTTTATATTATTTTGGTCAACAACGTGATGGTCTTGTTGGTGTTATTGATGTTAATGACAACAAAGAAATACTGATAGGCAATGATATTGACATTGAAGACATTGTATGGTTTGGTAGTGTTGATGCTGTTAGTGACCTTGCTGCTCAGGTAGGAGTAAGTAATTCTGCTCCAATGAGCGAATTGAAAACTATTTGCGATAAAGCCAAAGCATCAAATAGAAAAATACATTTCTTGCCACCTTATCGTTCTGATATTAAGATTCAAATTTGTGATTTACTTGGTATCCACCCCAATAAACAAAAAGAAGAAGCAAGTTTAGAACTTATTAATGCAGTAGTAAAGATGCGCTCTGTAAAAACTGCAGAAGAAATAGAAGAACTAGAACGTGCAGCTGTTATTGGTTATAAGATGCACACTACTGCAATGCGCATTACAAAGCCAGGACTTACAGAAAAATATGTAGCTGGTCAGGTAGAAGGAATTGCTAATTCTTATGGTTCAATGGTATCTTTCCCGATAATTTTCTCACAACATGGAGAAATAATGCATGGAAATCCATCAATGGCAGAATTAGAAGATGGCAGACTTGTTTTGTGCGATTGTGGTGGAGAAACGATGAGTCACTATTGTTCTGATAATACACGAACATTCCCTGTAAATGGAAAATTTACGCAACGCCAACTCGATATATATAATGTAGTAGTAGAAGCTCATGATGCAGCTTTGAAATTATCGAAACCAGGAGTGAAATATGCTGATGTACACTTTGCAGTTTGTCGTATTATCTTTGAGCGTATGAAAGAATTAGGTTTAGCAAAAGGAGATACTAATGCTGCTGTAGCTGCTGGTGCACATGCAATGTTCTTACCTCATGGATTAGGACACATGATGGGCCTTGATGTTCACGATATGGAAGCTTTAGGACAGATATATGTAGGGTTTGATGAAGAAACTCGTCCTAACCTTGAACAATTTGGAACAAATTGTTTGCGTATGGGACGTCGTTTACAAGAAGGTTTTGTTGTAACAGATGAGCCTGGTATCTATTTCATTCCTGCACTTATTGATGAATGGCGTGCAAAGAAACATTGCGCAGAGTTCCTAAACTTTGATAAGCTTGATACATATAAAGATTTTGGTGGTATTCGTATAGAGGACGATATACTTGTTACAAAAGAAGGTTGTCGTTTCATAGGTAAAGACCGTATACCTTATTATCCAAAAGATATTGAAGATTTTATGAATGCTTAATTTAGATATAAAGAAAAAATAATTATTAACAACTTAAATTTTTAAAGAAAACCAGAATGTAAACTTACTGGTAAGCATTTTAGAATTATGAAAAAAACTTTAGTGCTCGCACTTTTCGCAATTTTTGCAGCTAGTGCGAATGCAGCTCCTAAAAAAGTTGCAAAGAAGGTGGACAACAGTCCGGTATTTACAGTGATTAAGGAGAATCCTATCACAAGCATTAAAAATCAAAATCGTTCAGGTACGTGTTGGGATTATTCAACATTGGCCTACTTTGAATCAGAAATCTTAAAAGCAACAGGTAAAACCTATGATCTTTGTGAAAGTTTTGTAGCTAATAAGACTTATATGGATCGCGCTATTCAAGTGGTTCGTATGCACGGCGATGCTCAGTTTGCACAAGGTGGTTCATGCTATGATCCTCTTTTCTGTCTTGAAAATTATGGTATTTGTCCCGAAGGAGCAATGCCATTCCCTGGTTCTTTAACAGGTGATTCTTTATTTAACTTTAATGAATTCTTCTCTGTAATGGAACCGTACGTGAATGCTGTAGCAAAGAATAAGTCAAGTAAAATTTCTAATCAGTGGAAACCAGGTCTTCAAGGGATTATTGATTCTTATTTAGGTAAATGTCCTGAGAAATTCACCTATGAAGGAAAGACATATACTCCGAAGCAATTTGCTGCAAGTTTAGGTTTAGATTGGAATAATTATGTAACTATAACCTCTTATACACATCATCCATTCTATACTTCGTTTGCTGTAGAAGTACAAGATAATTGGCGTATGCCACAATCTTATAATGTACCTATGGACGAAATGATGAAGATTATAGATAATGCTGTAATGAATGGTTATTGTATTGCATGGGGAGGTGATGTTAGTGAACCTGGTTTCACACGCGATGGTCTTGCATATATGGTAGATGGAAATAAAGTTCAAAGCCTACAAGGTAGCGATATGGCACGTTGGTTGGGACTTTCTCCTGCAAAACAACGTAGTCTTATTGATGAACTTGGTGCAAAAGTTCCAGAAGTAACTCCTACACAGAAGATGCGTCAAGACCGTTACGATACATGGGAACTTACAGACGACCACGGTATGCTTATCTTTGGTATCGCTAAAGATCAATTTGGTAAGGAATATTATATGGTAAAGAACTCTTGGGGTGAAACTGGTAAATATAAAGGTATCTGGTATATGACTAAGAACTTTATTGCTGCAAACACAATGGACTTTATGGTTAACAAGAATGCTATTCCTTCAGACATTCGCAAAAAGTTAGGTTTGTAATTAAATGCTAACTATTGAGCTTTCTTAGAGTTTTACTGAAGCTTTAATGGAGCTATATAGAATTAAAAAGTGTAAGTCTTTTGAGACTTACACTTTTTTTTGTACCTTTACAAGCAGAAATAAAAATAATAAAGATGCAATTAAAATGGAATTATACACCATCTACATCTGAACAGGCTAACGCAGCAATAGAGTTAGGAGAAAAACTTAATATAAGTCCTATTCTTGCTTCGTTACTTATAAGGCGTGGGATAACAACTGAAAGTGCTGCAAAACGATTTTTCCGGCCACAACTTTCAGATCTTATCGACCCTTTCTTAATGCAAGATATGGACGTTGCCGTTGATAGATTAAACGATGCAATGGGGCGTAAAGAGCGTATTATGGTCTACGGAGATTATGATGTAGATGGTTGTACAGCTGTAGCATTGGTATATAAATTTTTGCGACAATTTTATTCTAATATAGATTATTATATTCCAGATCGTTACGATGAGGGTTATGGAGTAAGTAAGAAAGGAATAGATTTTGCGAAAGATACAGGGGTAAAACTTATTATTATACTAGACTGTGGTATAAAAGCAGTTGAAGAGATTAGTTATGCAAAAGAACAAGGCATTGATTTTATTATTTGCGATCATCATGTTCCTGATAATAATATGCCACCGGCTGTTGCTATATTAAATCCAAAACGCATTGATGATAGTTTCCCTTTTAAAGATTTATGTGGCTGTGGGGTTGGTTTTAAGTTTATGCAGGCATTTGCAAAGAACAATAATATACCATTCTCGCGCCTTATTCCATTTCTTGATTTCTGCTCTGTAAGCATTGCCGCGGATCTTGTTCCTGTTGTAGGTGAAAATAGGATACTTGCTTTTCATGGTTTAAAACAATTAAATCAAAATCCCAGTGTGGGATTACAAGCTATAATAGATATATGTGGGCTTACGGGAAGAGAAATTTCAATGAGCGATATAATCTTTAAGATAGGTCCACGTATTAATGCAAGTGGACGTATGGAGAGTGGTCGAGAAAGTGTAGACTTACTTGTGGAACGTGATTTAGCTTCTGCACTATTAGAAGCAAAGCATATAGATAAGTATAATGATAAGCGAAAAGATGTTGATAGACAAATGACAGAGGAGGCTAATCAAATTGTAGAACGTTTGGAAAGTCAGAAACATCAAAATAGTATTGTGCTTTACGATGAACATTGGAAAAAAGGTGTTATTGGTATTGTTGCTTCTCGTCTAACAGAAATTTACTATCGTCCAACTATCGTTATTACTCGTGAAGGTGATTTTGCTACGGGTTCTGCACGAACGGCTGCGGGTTTTGATCTTTATTCTGCTATAGAGAGTTGTAGTGATTTGCTTACAAACTTTGGTGGTCATACTTATGCAGCTGGTTTAACGTTAAGATGGGAGAATGTAAAAGAGTTTCGAGATCGATTTCAAAAGTATGTTGATGAGCATATTGAACCTCATCAGACAGAAGCTACATTAGATATTGATGCTGTTATTGATTTTAAAGATATTACGAAAAAATTCCATAATGATTTAAAACGCTTTGCACCATTTGGTCCAGAAAATGTAAAACCATTATTTTGTACAAAAGAAGTATTTGATTTTGGGACCAGTAAAGTTGTAGGTAGAGAACAAGAACATATAAAATTGGAACTTGTAGACTCTAAATCGAATAATGTTATGAATGGTATTGCTTTTGGACAAAGTCGTTCTGCACGCTATATAAAATCAAAACGCTCGTTCGATATAGTTTATACAATAGAGGATAATGTATTTAAACGTGGTGCTGTACAACTTCAGATAGAAGGTATTCGTCCTTCAGAGAATGCATAAGCAAATATTCTTATTTGTGAAATAATTTTACGATGACCTACAAGGAGATTCTTCATAAATATTGGAACTATCCTGATTTTCGAGGTATACAGAAAGAAATTATAGAGAGTATAGGGAGTGGGAAAGATACATTAGGTCTTATGCCTACTGGTGGTGGTAAATCTATTACCTTTCAAGTTCCAGCCTTAGCTAAAGAAGGTGTGTGTATTGTTATTACTCCTTTAATTTCACTAATGAAAGATCAGGTAGATAATCTTCGTCGTCTACATATTAAAGCTGCTGCAATTCATTCCGGATTATCACGTGATGAAATAGTATCAATACTCGAGAATTGTATCTTTGGTGGTATAAAATTGCTCTATATATCTCCAGAACGTCTTAGCTCTGAACTCTTTCAAGTAAAATTAAAACACATAAAAGTGTGTTTTATCACTGTAGATGAAGCCCACTGTATTAGTCAATGGGGATATGATTTTCGTCCTTCTTATCTTGAGATCATAAAGATTAGAAGTTTACTTCCTACAGTCCCATTACTTGCGCTTACTGCAACAGCAACGCCAGAAGTAGTAAAAGATATTCAGGTGCTATTAGGATTTGCAGCGGAGAATGTCTTTCGAATGAGTTTTGAGCGGAAGAATCTTTCTTATGTTTTACGCACAACACAAGAAAAGTTCTATGAGATGCTCCATATATTACAATCAGTAGAAGGTTCGGCTATAGTATATTGTCAAAGCAGAAGACGTACAAAAGAAGCTGCAGAATTCTTAATCAAAAATGGAGTATCTGCAACGTGGTATCATGCAGGGTTGGAAAATATAGATAAGAATACTCGTCAAAATGAATGGCAGGCTAACGAAAAACGAGTTATTGTTGCTACTAATGCTTTTGGAATGGGTATTGACAAGGCGGATGTTCGTTTAGTTATACATCTAGATCCACCAAGTTTTATCGAAGCCTATTTTCAAGAAGCAGGTCGCGCAGGTAGAGATGGTAAAAAATCGTATGCTATTTTGCTTTACAATTCAGGTAATGACGAGCGTAATTTAAAGAAACGGATTAAGGAGAACTTTCCTGAAAAAGACGAAATACGTACTATCTACGAACATTTAGCATACTTCTATCAAATAGGTGTAGATAGTGGAAGAGATGCTACCTTTGAATTTCCTATAGATAAATTTTGTATTTATTTCCATCACTTTCCTATACAAGTAGATGCTGCTCTACATATTTTGACTCGTGCTGGATATATTCATTATAATTCTGAACCAGATACTAAGGCACGTATTCATTTTATTCTATCCCGCGATGAATTATATAGATTAGGAGAACAAACAGGCGAAGAAGAAATGGTAATTTCTGCTTTGTTAAGAAGCTATCCTGGTCTGTTTACAGATTATCGTTATGTTGATGAAAGCTATATTGCCGATTTAGTAGGTTTGGATAGAAATCAGACTTATCATATATTGCAAAATCTCAGCCGAAAACGGATTATAAATTTTATACCACGTAAGAATATTCCTATAATAAAATATCTTCGAGAACGTGTTGATAGTGAGGAAATAAAAATACCGAAGACTATTTACGAAGATCGAAAAGAAAAATTTGAAGAGCGTATCGCTGCGATGATAAACTATATGAAGAATAGTTATATATGTCGTAGCAGACAACTTTTACGCTATTTTGGTGAAAAATGCAGCACTGACTGTGGTTGTTGCGATGTTTGTCTTGCTTATAAAGACGAAGATAAGGAATTGAAAAAGGTATTACGAGAGACTATATGTTCTTTGTTATCAGATGGAAAGAAACACCATATTACCGAATTAAAGAATATAGATAAAAATGCTTCTTTAACTAATCAAGACTCTTTGCAAACTGTATTAAAAGAACTTATTGCAGAAGAATATATATATATGGAAGGTAGTTTTCTTTATTGGAATTTTGAATGAGCAATCTTTTTTAATTAAACTATTTATGCCAAATATGGCATATTGCTACTGACAATCTTGGCAGTTTTACAATGTAATTCTATCTTATGGCTTAATATCACTTTTTCTTTCCTTTTTCATTCGAGAATCTAATTACATAAAGAATCTTTTAAAGAATATATATGAGCCTATAGAGATACTTTTGAATTCCTTTTAACTATAATCATATAATTGCCAGGCTTCCATATATTTACAATAAATATGAAAATCTGTTTTTTTGAAGAAATAGTTTTATCTGAGAAAAATTACTTTTTAGGTATGATAGTGTTTATATTGGTCTACCTAAATATTTATTTAACATTCTTGTTATATTATCTCTATAATGATTTTTGGCATAGTTTTCGTATATGAACTGTCGAACATTCAATAGAGATGTTTTTATTATACGAACATTCAAAACTTAAAAAATAAATAATTATGAAAATTAAACCATTAGCAGACAGAGTGCTTGTTCTTCCT
>ERZ773214.1898-NODE-1898-length-11752-cov-9.671882_pt1 | contig 11752 bp, 9 predicted proteins | sample MGYA00511238_ERZ773214 | MGnify/ENA primary metagenome ERZ773214 (study PRJEB29015, sample SAMEA2738157) | human oral metagenome | biome: human oral; feature: human-associated habitat; material: saliva | place: China | collected 2259 ...
GCGACTACGTCGATCGCTCAGCGTACAGCCGATGCCGCCCCGGAAGGAACGTTCTCGGTTGTTATTGGCAACGATGAGACGACGCATCCAAAGCCGGATCCGCAGCCATACCTTTTGGCTGCGCAGCGTTTGGGGGTTGCACCCAGCCGGTGTGTGACGCTTGAAGATTCGCCATCCGGGGTGCGCAGCGCAACGGCGGCGGGCATGAAGGTGATTGTAGTGCCGGGTGAGCTTGAGGTTCCTGCCGAGCTGGGGCATGCCCGCATGTTACATACCGAGTTAACGTTGGATGCGGTGCGCGCCTTAGGCGATTAGCCGCCCGATTTTCGCATTTCTCGCCGTATTCACGATGATGGTTCGCTGATTGCACAGGGTTGTGGCAGGGTGTGCTAAGCCTTATCTGGGCTATTTTTTAGCGTTGTCAGAACCGCATCCAAAGCCACCCTTATTATGAATTACTAAAAATAAACTTGACTCCGGGGCGTAAAAATGATTTACTAAGGATAATGCTTTTGCGGGGAAATAGCGGGTGAGAATCCCCCGCCATCTACCCCTTGAAGCAGCATCTACGCACTAAGAAGGAGTCTCACATGACATTCGCACAATACACCGCACCCGGTCTTACTCTTGACGAAGGCAAAGAAATTTCCGAGGTTCTACAGGCTCGCTTGCACGATCTCAACGAACTGCATCTTTCCCTGAAGCACGCACACTGGAACGTAACTGGTCCCGACTTCATCGCCGTGCACGAAATGATTGACCCGCAGGTCGATACCGTTCGCAACTTCGTGGACGACATCGCAGAACGTATGGCAACCCTGGGTGCAGCCCCCAACGGTCTCCCCGGTGCACTGGTCGCAGCACGCAACCACGAGGATTACCCCGTAGGCCGCGCTCGCGTGACCGAGCACCTGCATGCCCTCAACGACGTCTACACCCGCGTGATCGAAGACCATCGCAAGGCTATCGAGTTCGCCGGTAAAGTTGATCCCATTACCGAGGATCTGCTGATCGGTCAGACCGCTGAGCTTGAGAAGTTCCAGTGGTTCGTTCGCGCATTCCTAGAGAACAGCGCAGGCGAAATCAAGTAATCCGCACACAGGGCTTTAGAACGAAAGGTGCCGTCTCCCCTACGCGGGAGGCGGCACCTTTTTCTTAACAGCCGTTTCCCACGCTACCTGTAAATTCTTTTTCGCGTGAAGAAACGTACCAATGAGGGTACTGGGAAAGATATTTTTCGACGCAGCGAACATAAAAGCACCGGCACCTTTTCCTAGATTTTCGAGTACGAACCCCCTATGCTGGTGAGTTGCACACCAATCTACCCGGGATATCTATGACATCGGCCGAACCGCATAAAACTCAGAGCGAGCATCTTCTCACCGCCCAGGCTGAGGGGGTTCGCACCGCATCCGAAGATTCTTCCCCGGCAACCGGGCACATACCGGCACGGCACCACCCCGTCACCCAGCCGAGTGAAGCACAAATCCGGCGGTGGCGGCGTTATCTCGCCGATGAAGAGTCGGAGGCGCGCATCTACCGCTACCTGGCCCAGCGTGCCGAGGGCGAAGAGCGTGAGATTCTGATGCAGGTTGCCGAGGCCGAGAAACGCCATCAACAGCACTGGCGCGATATGCTCGGCGAACATGCCGGTAAACCCTCACGTCCTTCGCTGTCTTCGGCGATTTTGCAGTTCCTTGCGCGGCATTTCGGGTCGGTTTTTATTCTGGCGATGGCTCAGCGTGCCGAATCCCGCTCCCCCTACGCCGAAGATCCGGACGCCACCGAAGAAATGGCGGCTGACGAGGCTATTCACGAAGAAATCATCCGTGCCCTGGCCACCAACGGGCGTGAAAAGCTCTCGGGTAACTTCCGCGCGGCGGTGTTCGGCGCGAACGATGGGCTGGTCTCGAATCTGGCGCTGACGATCGGTATTACGGCCTCGGGCGCGTCCAGCTCTATGGTGCTGCTTTCGGGGATTGCCGGGCTGCTCTCGGGTGCGCTTTCTATGGCGGCGGGCGAGTTCGTTTCGGTACGTTCTCAGCGCGAACTTTTGGATGCATCCCAGCCAACCCAAGTAACCTTGCGCGTGGCGGGCGACCTTGATATTGATGCGAACGAGCTTGAGCTCATCTACCGGGCGCGCGGCATGGATGAGGAGGCGGCGCATCACCGTGCGCTGGAACGTTTCGGGTACCTCGACTGTGACTGCGACCCGTCACTGTCACATCGTGCTGATGAAGAGGGCGAGGAAGAAAACGTAGCGCTGGGTACGGATATTGGCGCGGCGGCGGCATCGTTTAGCTTCTTCGCATCCGGGGCGCTCGTGCCGATTCTGCCCTATATTTTCGGGCTTTCCGGCGTCTGGGCGATGGCGCTTTCGCTCCTGTTCGTCGCCATGGCGTTGGGTTTCACCGGCGGTATTGTGGGTCTGCTCTCGGGGTCTTCCCCGATGCGCCGCGGGCTGCGCCAAATCCTCATCGGACTGGGCGCGGCGGGCATCACCTACCTGCTGGGCCTAGCCTTCGGCACCACGTTGGGGTAGAGAGCCTTTACTCCATACAACTTATTTTATTACCGTTGTGATAGGTTAATGCCCAGACACCCGTGCAATTCTAGTGATTCTGTCCAAAGATTCTGCAGATTGATTCCTAAATACGGAATCCGTCGTGCAGTAAAATTTCGGGTGTTTCTCTGCCAATATCTACGAATGTGCAATATCTATTATATTGCCGAGGAATGTAATTTAGATTTGTAGGCGCAAAAATCTCCGTGAGATAGTTAGCTATAATTTATCAGGAGGTGGCCCCCATAATTTTGAGACCATAAAGTAAGTCGCTACAATCGTTATTGTAAAAGCAAGACCAATAGAAAATATTAGAACAACGAATGCATATATTGCATCACATCTTAAAATGTCCCAAAAAGATGTCTCTAGTAGTTGTTTTCTATAATACAGGAACCAAATCAAGGAAATTGTAAATATAGCTACAATATACAACAATCCGTATAGTTGAAATTTAAGTAGAGATATGTAAAACACAAACATATGGGCAAGCAATGCATAATAATGAATACTTTTTCCCTTATCTCTACTGTACTGTGATAATGCATGTCGATTTATAATATAACATACTACTATAATGATCAAAATAGACCATAATGTGTCAAAATTTTCTATAAACTTAATAATATTTAAGTTTTTAATAACCTCTACACCAATACGATCAGCTATAAAACCTAGTATTGAGTCCGTAAGTTCATTAAATTTTGGATCATCATTGAGAAATTTATAAAAATGAACTAACCATGAAAAATTCTCTCTAAAGAATTCTTTCAAAGACGGGTAAAATTTGAAAATTTCAACAATACAGTTATTTATAGTATTATGTATCAACCAATATGTCGCTAGTTTTTCTGTAAATAGAGATGCTAAGAAACCCCAAGTAAAAATAAACTTTACCTGCGCCTTTCCAACCTTATCATTATCTTTTACACCTAAAGTCGATTCTAAGAAATTTGTTATAAATGAAAAGAACTTCATATTTCAAAACCTCCAATTTTTGATTAGTAATTAATTTCTAAACTATCATCTTAATCTTAATGATGCAAGGGTAGTTATCTTCTAAACCATGGAAAATAATTTAACAAAGCCCGAACAATTTATACTGATCTGAAACATACAGTCCAGACCCTCCAATTTCATATATATCAACAGCATGACTGCCTGCAATACACGAAATGCCACGCCCCATGAGCGTGGCATCCGGAACCGGAGCATCCAAGCAGTCTTTCAGCTTGGCTACCTATATGCTGACTATACAACGTTGCGCAAAGAGTAACCATAATGGAGAGACTGGTTCTTTGTTTTACACTCCCTCGCAAGCCCAATAGAAAAACTCCTGCCGTTGGCACTCTCCCGATAGTGGAGGGCCGTTGACAGGAGCGAATTAGTACTTTGATTATATATGAATCCCCGGCGGCGCGAGCGTAATACTCGCACCGTCGGGGGTCTTATTAGCTGCCCTACCCGGGCGGAATGCTACTTGTTGGCGAAGATTTCGCGCATCAAATTAGCGGCCTCGGAGGGGGTCTTGCCGACCTTCACGCCAGCAGCCTCCAGGGCCTCTTTCTTCGCCTGAGCGGTACCCGAAGAACCCGAAACGATAGCACCAGCGTGGCCCATAGTCTTGCCCTCAGGAGCGGTAAAGCCAGCCACGTAACCGACCACAGGCTTGGTGACATTCGCCTTGATGTACTCAGCGGCACGCTCCTCAGCGTCACCACCAATCTCACCAATCATCACAATGCCCTCGGTCTCCGGGTCAGCCTCGAAAGCCTCCAGAGCATCAATATGGGTGGTACCAATAATCGGGTCGCCGCCAATACCGATAGCGGTGGTGAACCCAATGTCGGCGAGCTCGAACATCATCTGGTAGGTGAGGGTACCCGACTTGGAGACAAGACCGATCTTGCCCTTTCCGGTGATATTCGCCGGGGTAATGCCAACCAGGCACTCCTCAGGGGTGATAATACCGGGGCAGTTCGGCCCAATAATGCGGGTAATCTGCTTGCCGTTCTCGTCCACCGAAGCCTTCGCGGCAGCCCAGAACTCGGCGGTATCCTGCACAGGCACGCCCTCGGTAATGACGACGACCAGACCGATCTTAGCCTCAATAGCCTCAAGCACGGCGGCCTTGGTGAAGGCGGGCGGCACGAAAACAATCGAAACGTTTGCACCGGTTTCGGCAATAGCCTCGGCAACAGTACCGAAAACCTTCAGCTCAACATCGGAGCCGTCCTTTGCCTTGTGGGTAACGGTGGTGCCAGCCTTGCGGGCGTTCACGCCGCCCACAATGTTCGTGCCGGCTGCGAGCATACGAGCGGTGTGCTTGGTGCCTTCGCCGCCGGTGATGCCCTGAACGATGACCTTAGAGTCTTTGTTCACAAAGATAGACATAGTTTTTCCTATAAATCCTTCGGTGGCGATTACGCCTTGTTAGCGAGCTCTGCTGCCTTGTCGGCGCCTGAATCCATGGTGGTTGCCTGCACCACGAGCGGGTGGTTTGCCTCAGAGAGGATGCGGCGGCCTTCCTCCACGTTGTTGCCGTCCAGCCGCACCACAAGCGGCTTAGTTGCGGAATCGCCCAGAATCTCAAGCGCCTTCACAATGCCCTCAGCCACGGCATCGCACGAGGTGATACCGCCGAAGACGTTCACGAAAACGCTCTTAACCTGTTCATCGCCCAGAATAATCTCAAGGCCCGCAGCCATAACCTCAGCGGATGCGCCGCCACCGATATCGAGGAAGTTGGCGGGCTTCACGTTGCCGTGCTTTTCGCCAGCGTATGCTACCACATCCAGGGTAGACATCACCAGACCGGCGCCGTTACCGACAACGCCAACTTCGCCGTCGAGCTTCACATAGTTCAGGTCGTGCTGCTTAGCCTTAGCTTCCAGCGGGTTTTCGGCGGATTTATCGACAAGCGCCACGTGATCGGGCTGGCGGAATTCCGCGTTATCGTCGAGAGAGACCTTGCCGTCAAGAGCCAGAATATCGCCTTCGGGGGTCTGCACGAGGGGGTTAACCTCAACGAGGGTTGCGTCTTCCTTCTTGAAGACATCGCCCAGCTTCACGAGAACCTCAACCACCTTGGGCTGCAGTTCAGCAGAGAACCCGGCGGCCTCAACAATTTCCTGTGCCTTAGCGGAGTCGATGCCCACCAGCGGGTCCACCTCAACCTTAGCGAGAGCCTCGGGGCGTTCAGCGGCGAGCTGCTCAATTTCCATGCCGCCCTCTACCGAGCACATGGCAAGGTACGAGCGGTTTGCACGGTCAAGCAGAATCGAGAAATAGTATTCTTCAGCAATGTCAGCACCCTGTGCGACCAGCACGCGGTGAACGGTATGACCCTTGATATCCATACCAAGAATCTGCTGAGCGTACTCGTATGCCTCGTCAGGGTTTTTAGCGAGCTTCACGCCGCCAGCCTTACCGCGGCCGCCGGTCTTAACCTGAGCCTTAATGACGGTCAGGCCGCCGATTTCCTCAGCTGCTGCCTTTGCTTCTTCGGGAGTGGTCGCAACAATACCCTTGAGCACGGGTACACCGTGCTTTGCGAAGAGATCGCGCGCCTGGTATTCGAAAAGGTCCACAGGTGTCCTTCTTCGTCGAAGTGATGCCGCCGCATGGGGTGCGACGGCCTGGTCTCATGAGGTTCATACGATGCGCCTTGGCACCCGTGCGGGCGCGCGAAAACGCTTTCGAAATCCTCTCATCTCTACTTTATCGGAAATATAGGTTAGTGTGCACTTATGGGTGCACATCAACCCGGTTTTTGTGGGTGGCATCACGTGTTCAGATGCGCCCTACGGGTCGGGGTCTACGAGACTTTCTCCAACGGCGCATACCGCAACAGCAAACGCTTCTCTTCGGAGGCAAAACGCACCTTCGCCACGGTCTTATCGCCGGTGCCTTCCAGAGCGAGAACTCGGCCCTCTCCAAACTTGGTGTGGCGCACCGTATCGCCCACCTTCAGCAGCGGAATTTCCTTGCCTTGATGCACCCGCGAACGGTTGCGCACCGCTCCGGATGCGCTGGCTGCGGCCGCCAAACCGTAGCTTGCCGAACCATTGACCTCAGCGGTTGATGGTTCACGGTTCGCTCGGGTGCGGGATTCATCGTATCCTGTGCCGTAGCCGCCCGTGCTGCGCCCGTCTAACCCGCGCCCATCAGCATTGCGCCCACCGCCGGAACTGTATCCGCTCGCCCCGCGATAGCCGCCCTGCCCGTAGCCTCCATACCCGCTGGCACCGTTGGCGTATGCCCCCATCCCGGAGGCACCAAACCCGGCAAAACCGCCCAGGCGGCGCCACTCGATCAGCTCCTCGGGAATCTCTTCCAGGAAGGGTGAGGGCGGGTTGAACTGGCTCTTGCCCCACATCGTGCGGGTCTCGGAGCGGGTGATATAGAGCCGCTGCATCGCGCGCGTGAGCCCCACGTAGGCAAGGCGGCGTTCCTCGCTCATCTCGCCCTCGTCGGTCAGCGCCCGCTGATGCGGAAACAGCCCATGTTCCAGCCCAGTCAGGAAAACAACCGGGAACTCCAGGCCTTTGGCGGTGTGCAGGGTCATCAGGGTAATCATGCCCTGTGCCTTCGCTTCTGCGGCCTCGGCGGCAATCTGCGCGGCAGACGGGGTCTGCCCGTCGGCGGAGGCGCCTCGGGACGGAATCGAGTCGGCATCAGCCACCAGCGAGACATGCTCTAAGAACTGTTCTAAGTCCGCGCCGGGGTTCTCCGCCTCAAACTCGACCATCGCATCCAGCAGCTCCGAGAGGTTTTCCACCCGGGATTCGTCCTGAATATCCTTAGATTCGCGCAAGGCGGCGAGATAGCCGGACTGTTCAAGCACCGCCTCTAGGGTTGTGGCGGCTGATTCGGTGCGCGCAATCTGGGCGAGATCGTCCATGAGCTTGACGAACTGAGCATACTTTTTCACGGCGGCAGCGCCCAAACCCGGCACGCTCCCCGGCTCGGCGGCAGCGGCACGGGCGGCGGCGAAGAAAGAAATTCGCTGTGCCGATGCGTGATCGGCAACCACGGTCTCAGATTTCGCACCGATACCGCGTTTAGGTTCGTTGAGAATACGCCGCACACTCACGTCGTCGTCCGGGTTTGAGAGGGCGCGCAGGTAGGCGAGCGCATCCTTAATTTCTTTGCGCTCGTAGAACCGGGTGCCGCCGACCACGCGGTACGGCAGTCCGGCGCGCATCAGCAGTTCTTCAAGGGCGCGGGATTGAGCGTTGGTGCGGTAGAAAATCGCCACATCCGAGGGTTTGATGCCGTGTTCATCGGCAAGCCGGTCTATTTCTTGGGCAATGTAGCGTGCCTCCGCATGTTCGGATTCGGCGACGTACCCCACGATTTTTGTGCCCTCCCCCGATGCCGTCCACAGCTTCTTGGGGCGGCGGTTGGGGTTGCGTTCAATCACGGCGTTCGCGGCGGAGAGAATGTTCTGCGTGGAACGGTAGTTCTGTTCCAGCAGAATAATGTGTGCATTGGGGTAGTCGCTCTCAAAATCCGTAATATTGCGAATGTCGGCGCCGCGGAAGGCGTAAATCGACTGGTCTGAGTCGCCCACGACGGTCAGTTCGCCGGGCGGCGGAGCATCCGGGTACGGCCCCTGCTCACGAGTGTTTCCCTGCGGATGCGCCCCCACCAACTCCCGCACGAGCGCATACTGGGCGTGGTTGGTGTCTTGATACTCGTCCACCAGAATATGCCGAAATTTGCGACGATAATAGTTTGCGATTTCGGGGAACTTCTTGAGCAAAAACACGGTTTTGCCAATGAGGTCGTCAAAGTCGAGAGAGTTCGCGGCGCGAAGGCGCTGAGTATAGACGGTGTAAATCTGCGCGATAGTCTTTTCCCACGGGTTATTCGCGGCCGCCGCACTGTATTCTTCGGCGCTCACCAGCTCGTTTTTGAGGGCAGAAATCCTGTGCCCCACGGCCTTGGGGGCAAACTTTTTGGTGTCCAGGTTCAGCTCTTTGATAATGAGCGTGAGCAGGCGCTGCGAATCCGCCGAGTCGTAGATCGTGAAGGTGGATTTGAGCCCGAGTGCCTTGGCTTCTCGGCGCAGCACGCGCACGCAGAAACTGTGGAAGGTGGAAATCCACATGTGCTGTGCACGCGGGCCGATCAGCGCTTGGATGCGCTCACGCATTTCCGCCGCGGCCTTGTTTGTGAAGGTGATGGCGAGAATCTGTCCGGGGGTTGCCCGCCCGGTTGCGAGCAGATGGGCGATGCGGTGCGTCAGCACGCGGGTTTTGCCAGACCCGGCCCCGGCGACGATCAGCAAAGGCGAACCGGCGTGTAAAACAGCTTCGCGCTGCCGGTCGTTAAGCCCGTCGATCAGGGTTGCGGGGTCGATAGTGCTGAGCGAATAGGTGCGCTCCCCGTAAGGGTCTTCGGGGTTGTACTCGCTTCCGTACCCGCCCACTCGGTAGGCGGGCGGCATGAACTCGCCGAGCGCATCCTCATGGGCAGTGACGGTTTGGGAGGTCACCGCTTCAGGGTTGAGCTCTGACATAAAAGATTCGTGAGCGAAGGGGTCTTCTTCCGGTGCGGAGCTATCTTCCGGCGGAATATGGGCATCATATTCGGGATCGTAGGGCGGCTGCGTGTTTTCGAGATCGGCAAAGAGGGTATCTGCGGCAGGTTCAACGCCGGATGCGGAGTTGGTGGGTTCGCTCATGATCTACCTCGCTGCCTAGAATACACGTTCGATATTCCATGCTACCGTATTTGCCCTCTCGCTCCCACCCATCGCGCCCGTTTGCCGCGCATAATTCGCTCTTAGCGGTACCCCACCGCGCGGTGTAGACATGTTACGATGACCGGATGGATCAGGTCATCACTCCCGCTATTTGGTGCGACGGCACCGCCGACGAAGCAGCACAGTTCTATACTGATGTTTTCCGCGATACATCCATTGCCGAGCAGGCGCCCGGGCTCGCGGCGACGGTCAGCATCCACGGTTTCAGGCTCTCGCTCATCAACGGCGGTAACCAATATGCCCCGAACCCGTCGATCAGCTGCATCCTGAACTTTGATCCGCTCTTATTCGGCGGAGAGGAACAGGCCCGAGCCTACCTTGATGAGCTCTATAAGCGGCTCAGCACCGGCGGCGTACTCATGGAGCTGGGTGAGTACCCCTTCTCCCCGCGCTACGCTTGGGTTCGTGACCGTTTCGGCATGACCTGGCAGCTCATGCTCACCGACCCGGACGGCGATCCGCGCCCCTTTGTTATCCCATCCTTCATGTTCGGCGGTACTAACCACGCTCATGCCGAGGAAGCCACAGACGCTTGGATCACCCTGTTTGATAACTCCCGCCGTGGCGCCCTATACCGTTACGAGGAAGGCGGACCGCTGGATGCGGGTACGGTCATGTTCACCGACTTTACCCTGCGCGGCACCTGGATGGCAGCCACGGACTCTGGGACCTTCCACGATTTCACCTTCACGCCCGGAGTCTCCATCATCGTCTCCTGCCGCGACCAAGAAGAGATCGACCGCTACTGGGCGGGGCTCTCCGCCGTGCCCGAGGTTGAGCGCTGCGGCTGGTGCATCGACCGCTGGGGTGTCTCGTGGCAGGTCGTCCCCCACAACATCGCCGAACTCATGGCCAACGCCGCCACACGCGATAAGATCCTGCACATGGGCAAGATCGACCTGGCCAAGCTATAGGGTACTGACATCATCTGACCCTACTATGAGGACTCCTCAGTAAATAGTAAAAGGAATTTCCACCATGAAACCCCTTGGCGTAATCGGTGGTATAAGTTCCGAAAGTAATACCCTGTACTATCAGATTATTACGGTTGATTCCTCCTATGTTTTATTATGTGAGCTCAGTGTTGAAGATGAGATTCATACGTTCTCGAAACACAAAATATGAGCTGAAAAATAAGTTAGGAAAAACATGAACTGTGTTGTTCGTTGGGCAGATATAAAGCACGAATGGGAACCATTTGAGAATGTTTTCTGCGGCAGCGATTGGCCATTCCATCTTGAACATAAAGTATCGCATGAGAGCCTCATACGCCGGTTTGAAGAGCAGGAATTCTCGGAACCTAATAACCGTGTTGCCTTTATTCACAACGATGGAGAGCACGTCGGTATTGCCATAGTGCACGGACTGCAAGATTCCACAGCAGAAATAGATATGCGTATGGCAGCGAAATATAGAAATCAAGGGCTCGGGAGTATTGCGCTCATTAAGCTAACTGACCTTATTTTTGAATCCAAATGCTCCATTATCCGCGTTGAGGGCAATACACGAAGCGACAATATTGCTATGCGTCGTGCTTTTAACTCTGCAGGTTGGGTTCACGAGGCGCATTATCGAGAAGCTGGAGTTACCGTTCAGGGTATCAGGTGCGATGTCATGGGATATGCGGTGATCCGTAGTGACTGGGAAAGCGGAGAGAGGACAATTGCGAGTCTGGGTGAGTAATACGCGCAAGTAAAGAAAACTAGGTATGGTATGTCAGGATATAACCGACTTTGCGACTGTCAGTTTCCGGTAGCAAATAAGAGTATCACGCAGCAGAAGACTAAGAACTCCGCCCCGAACGTACTCCACAGCGCCCTTGTGGTAAAGGCCCCACGCTGACACAACCAGTCGCTCTGCGCAATAATGGAAGGTATGGGTCTATCACAAGGTCAGAAGAAACGCCTGTACGGCGAGCAGGCGCAGCAGGGGCAGAACCGACCGCAGTCCGGGCGAAAACCCCAAGAGCATAAAATTCATGAGCTCAAACAGGTCATGGATGACCGTGCCGTGCGCGCGAACGCGCCCGCCGAACAGCAGCGTTCGAAGACCTTTCTGCATGTGGCGGTTACGATTTCCCTGCTGCTGGGCGCCTATGTGGCGTTCTGGGTGCTGCCGAGCTACGGCAGGCTGGCGAACGCCCAGGTTCCCGACCTCTCCCCCGTCACCTCAGTCGAAGCTCTGTCTGCCTTCGCCTCCGGGCTGGGCGACAATCTGGGTGCCTACACGTATGCGCATCGTTCGGTGGGCATAGTTTTTGCGCTCTTTTTTGGGCTTTCGCTGGCGTTTCTGGCGTACACGTCACGCCTGTCAAAGGTGCTACGGGCACTGTTCACGGCGGCTCCGGTGGGCTACCTGCTCGTGCACATTGCCACGATTTTTATGCTGGATGCGGCGCTCGCCGACCCCGCGCA
>ERZ773214.1900-NODE-1900-length-11746-cov-5.601146_pt1 | contig 11746 bp, 7 predicted proteins | sample MGYA00511238_ERZ773214 | MGnify/ENA primary metagenome ERZ773214 (study PRJEB29015, sample SAMEA2738157) | human oral metagenome | biome: human oral; feature: human-associated habitat; material: saliva | place: China | collected 2259 ...
AGACATTTATTTGTACTGTATGCGGATACATGTACGAAGGAACAGAAGCACCGGCAGAATGCCCAATCTGTCACGCTAAAACAGAGAAGTTTAAAGCATTTGATGCCAATGCAATTAAAGGTACAAAAACCGAAGAAAACCTTAAAACTGCATTTGCAGGAGAGAGTCAAGCACGTATGAAATACGACTATTATGCTGGTCAGGCGCGTAAAGATGGCTACGAACAAATAGCAGCTCTCTTTGAAGAAACTGCCATAAACGAACGTATGCACGCTAAGTTGTGGTTTAAATTTCTACACGATGCTGGTATTCCAGACACTGTTGCAAACCTTAAAGATGCAGCTGCTGGCGAGAATTATGAGTGGACCGATATGTACGAAAATATGGCAAAAGAAGCTATGGAAGAGGGTTTCCCAGAGCTTGCAATTAAGTTTCGCACTGTTGGTGCTATTGAAAAGAAGCACGAAGAGCGCTATCGCAAGTTGCTAAAGAATATAGAAGACAAGGTTGTTTTCTCTCGCGATGGCTCTGCAATATGGCAATGTCGCCAGTGTGGCAATATTGTTATAGGTAAAAATGCACCTGAAGAATGCCCAGTTTGTGGTCACCCACAGAGCTATTTCCAGTTGCAAGAAAACAATTTCTAAGCAATTTAGCCTTTAAAAAGGTAGTGTTGGCAGTTTAATCTCTCCATTCTTCTGCTGCCAATACGTTGCTAAGAAACATAAAAAGCGGAATGCCCAATATGGCATTTCGCTTTTTTTATGCCATTGAAGTGCTATTCCATAAAAGCAAAAATATAGCGCATATTGCACATAAAAGCGGTGTTTATACCCTACAAATGGCAGTGAGTACATAACATTTTGCCTTTTTCCTTCGCTAAATACGTTTAAAATATGTAAGTTTGCAACAAGAAACATTTAACCTTTAAACCCAAACAAAATGATAAAAGAGTATATAAAGGAAAACCAAGACCGAATACTTGAAGAGCTATTCAGTCTGATTCGCATACCCAGTGTGAGTGCTCAACCCGATAAACACGGTGCCGATATGGTGCGTTGTGCCGAACGTTGGAAAGAATTGTTGCTAATGGCGGGTGTAGATAGGGCAGAAGTGATGCCAACAGATGGTAATCCTGTGGTGTACGGAGAGAAGATTGTAGACCCTGCAGCCCGTACTGTTCTTATCTATGGACACTACGATGTGATGCCAGCAGAACCTTTTGAACTTTGGAAAACCGAACCTTTTGAACCCGTAATTAAGGACGGACGTCTATGGGCAAGGGGGGCTGACGACGACAAAGGTCAGTCGTTTATTCAGGCAAAAGCATTCGAATATATTGTTAAGAACAACTTATTAAAGCACAATATAAAGTTTATACTCGAAGGAGAAGAGGAAATTGGCTCGCCAAGTTTAGAGGCTTTCTGCAAAAAACATAAGGAATTGCTGAAGTGCGATGTAATTTTGGTATCGGATACTAGTATGATTGCCAAAGACATACCATCGCTAACAGTGGGTCTGCGTGGCTTAGCCTACTGGCAAATAGAGGTAACTGGACCCAACCACGACCTACATTCGGGCCACTTTGGTGGGGCTGTGGCAAATCCAATAAACGTGCTCTGCAAACTAATAACCGATGTTACAGACAAAGATGGGCGCATTCAGTTCCCCGGTTTCTACGACGATGTAGAGGAAGTATCGCCAGAAGAACGTGCAATGGTGGCACAAATACCTTTCGATGAGGCTGCTTATAAAAAGTCGTTAGACGTTGATGAGCTGTTCGGAGAGAAGGGTTACAGCACCATAGAGCACACTGGCTTCCGTCCAAGCTTTGATGTTTGTGGCATTTGGGGTGGTTATCAGGGCGAAGGAGCTAAGACTGTGATTCCTTCTAAGGCATACGCGAAGCTATCATGTAGGCTTGTTCCACACCAAGATCATGCAAAAATAGGGCAGATGGTGGTAGATTATTTCCAACGTGTAGCACCTAAAACCGTGAAAGTAAAGGTAGAATCGATGCACGGTGGGCAGGGTTATGTGTGTCCAATAGACCTTCCTGCCTACAAAGCAGCCGAGCGTGGGTTTGAAAAAGCCTTTGGTAAACGACCCATTGCAGCACGTCGTGGTGGCAGCATTCCTATTATTGCAACCTTCGAAGAGGTGCTTGGTGTGAAGACAGTACTTATGGGTTTCGGCTTAGAATCGAACCTTATTCACTCTCCAAACGAGAATATTCAGCTCGATATGTACTGGAAATCTATCGAAGCTGTTATTAATTTCCATCTGGAATACGACAAGTTGTAAACACGAAAGTCCATAGAAAACGTTGTGTTTCTATGGACAATATTTATAGAAGCTGGCTGTTTTGCTTTATAAAACTATAACGAGAACCATTGTTCTTGGATATTTTTTAGGTGCAAAACAGCTATCTTTGCTTTCTAAAACTCCTAACTATATTAATATTTCTAACAACTTTTGTTGGCACAAATAGGGTGTCTTGCTACTCCAAAATATCTATTGTGCACCGCATAAAAGCAAAAAGGGCACACCAGAAAGCCTGGTATGCCCCAACTAATACTATGTGACTACATTAAAAAACCAACTTAATAGTCTTGTTACCCACCTTTACAATGTAAGCACCGTGCTGTGTTAAGGCTACGCAAATGTTCTTTTCGCCCTTGTTATTGTACACAAGTTGTCCGTCGAGAGTATATATTTGGACGTTTTCGCCATTGATATTGTTTACGTAAACATTGTTGCCTTCCATCTTAACCACTGCTTTTGAAAGACCAATATTGCTAATACCGTTGGCTGTGCCCACCTTCTTTAGTTCGCTAAACTTACTTTCTACGTATTGTTTTTTTACGTTTCTATCGCTGTTTGTCTTGAAAGCTGTTACACGATGACTAACATCTGACTTACCAACAAATGCCGGAATGGTAATGTCTACCTTAGGTTCTTGTAACCATCTACGGAATATGAATGGGTCGTTAAGGCTTTCTCCTGCCTGATATTTCTGTGTAATCTTCAGGTCGTCGAGGTAGAGATGCTCGTCAGCATATACAGCGTAGATACCTATTATAGACTTTTTTGAACCCTTAGTAAAGTTTATTGTGAAGTTTTTCCAGTCGCCATTAACAGCCTTTGGATAGCCTTCGGGGTATATAAGTTCTGCTTGTTCGTAGTCGCCAGTGGCTTCGTTGTAGTTGAAAAGAGCGAAAGCCGCCTGTGTATAAGCAGTGAACTCGTTGTTGTTTTCGTCTATTGCGATAGTCGAAGCTCCGGCTAATTTAACATTAACAGTGAATTTTCCACCATCTTTAGACATATCCATCTCTGGCGAAATAAGTCCTGCGTCTTGGTGGTTGTGGTAATATTGCCAGCCATCTAAGCATATATAGTCGGTGTAAGGTGCATATTGTGTACCTTTCCAACCTGCTTGTTTCATTTCTGGAATATAGTAAGAGTCGTACGAACCTGGGTTAGGATCTTCTTTCGTCCACCCTGTAAGGTTTCCATCAGCGTCTTTAACGCCTGTGAAATCTTCGTTTGTAACTACAAATTCGCCAGTTTTGTCGGCTTTACGGTCGTAGTATGCAATGTAGTTATAGCGTTCTGCCGAAGGAACAGTACTCCATTCTGCAGTGTATTTATTCCTATCTAAGTTGGTAACATCCTTCAAAACAGGAGCCTCAAGGTTATATACGAACATCTTATCAGATGGTATTGAGGTATAATTATCCTTAGTTGCAGCCACATTATAGAAGTATGTTTGTCCAGACGTTGCACCTGTTACGTGGAACTTATTTGTGGTAACGGGCTTGTTTTCGAATAGATATTCAGCCTTACCAGTTTCCTTATTGAGTGTGAAAACATTCACTTTGTAGCCTGTAGCACCCTCTACTGGTGTCCAATTAGCATCGAAACTGGTACCCTCATAGTTGGTATGTGGCAATGTGGTTGGTGTGCCAATGTGTTGTTTAACTGTGAAAACTTCGATGTTGTCTATATACACTGGTGCCATAACCGACACGATATTGAAGAGTGTATATTCGCCTCCGCCATAGAAGAACATAGAATATTCTTTCCATTCTGTGCTGAGTTGAGGAAGTGCAGCACTACCCATCATGCGCCAAGAGGGCGACATATTGAAGGTTTCGGCAGCCTCTACCATAACTTGTGGGTTATCTCCGGCGTTCTTAGCACGTGCTTTAAATCGAATCCAAGCTATGCCTCCGTTTGCGGCTACGTTAAGCATTGGCGTGTTAATGTGTGCCATATCGTTTGGATTAGAGTCCAAATAAACAGTTCCGCCTGCGGGATATGCGTTGCCAGAACCCCAACCTGCTTGTTTAAAATATTCGTCTTTGGTGTTAATCCAAGGGTATTCAAACTCGTCTTTAATTATGTTTGCCTCTGTATCGGGGGTAGCTTCGCTTCCTGAAGTCATCTTTGCGAAGTCTTCAAACATTACTTGTTGTTCTTCTCCATACGGATTTGCAGCCTTATAAACTGTTGTTAGGGGTACGTTAGCCACATTTTTGTTGAGGCTAAAGGCAGCTGTTGTAATTTTAGACTGCTGCGGTAGTACGCTTCGTGTAAGCTTTTGAACCTCGTTTTGAGTGTTTTGCTGAGCAGAAACAGTGGCTGTTGCTGCCATTGTTAAGGTTGCCGCAAGGGCTAATTGTAAATAGTTTTTTCTCATAAACGTAAGAATGTAATGAATAATAGTACTTGATTTATATACTGAAGGCACATTTTAGGGTTTCCACATTGTGGCAGACGATTTGTTTTTTCGCCGTACTTTCTGTGCCTTTCTATTTTTCTAAGCTATCCACTTTTGGCATTTCCCGATGTATATTTGGTAATACATCTTGTGTTTAGGGGTGGATTCTTCTCGATTTAGGGGCAAAAACACTATAACTATTGTTGATAGAGTCTGCCTGATATCGATATATTTGGTTTTTATTTCTATATCTCTCTGTATTCGTCCGCTAATTTAGTAATATTCTTTAGAACGGCAAAAGGTAGACTGTAATATCTTTATTTTTTTTATCTTTTTCACATTTTGCGCCACATTTTCGCCTTTTATGGTGGCTGATAACTATTTTTTAAGTTTTCTGATGGTGAGTAAATCTATTGCGATAGTGTGGTGTGGTGATTTGAACATACGTGTGCGATGATGCGAATATGTGTATTTGGTAATGTAAGGATACGGGCGCGATGAATCGGCCCCTACGCCTTGCGGAATGTACGTTGGGTGTTTTTGTGGGTGAATGTGGATATTTTGCGGAATGTTTGCCATATTATTTCAATTCGGCAGCAGCGTTGTTGGCAGACCGTTAGCAGCTGTAGGGGCCGATTTATCGTGCCCGCATATCCGTATATATCCACAAAATGACGAACAGAAATGTGTTTGCGATGAAACGAATATGCGTATTTGATAATGTGGAAAAGTGTTTGCGATGAAACGAATACACGTATTTGATAATGTGAAAATACGGATTTGACAATGTAAGGATACGGGTACGATGAATCGGTCCCCTACGCCTGGCGGTGTGTTCGTGGGAAATTTCGTAAGGCATATATGCGATTTATTGTGTCCCGAATGCACATAAATCTGCAAAATAAATGGCGTATTCCTATTGTAAATGTCGTGATTTATAATGTTTTTAACACGGCGTCAGTTGGTTTTGGTGTATGTATGGACACAAAAAATATGCCCCCACAGCTTGCGAAATGCGTGTAATGGGCTGTAAGGGGACAGGTTTTGGTGTTGCGCCAACGTTATGCGTATGAGTGCATACCCCCCAAAATGTAGTTCACTCCGAAGTATGTCATAAGAATACTAAGGAAGGCTATAAGCATAAAAAGGTGGTATATGTTTGGCTTTCGAAACTTAGGCAGACTCTGAAAGTGTAGGGGAATGGCATAAATCATAAAGGTTATGAGTGCCCATGTCTCCTTTGGATCCCACCCCCAATAGTTTCCCCAGCTGATGTTTGCCCAGATAGCACCAATGAATATGCCCAGTCCGAGCGTGGTAATGGCAGGGTATAAGAAGATTTGAGAGAGGGTTGTGAGTTGCGAATTAATCTGAACGATATTGGTTTTGGTGCTTCGTTGCGTACAGAAATATGCCACTGCACAAACAAAAGTGAGCGAAAGTAGTGCATACGATACCATAATGATGCTGACATGTATGCTTAACAGCGGACTGTTTAGTACGGGCATACGAGGCGTTATGCTGGGGTCCATTTCGCCCAAATGGCTAACCAACAGCATAAAACCACTGGCAAGCAGTCCGAAAGTAGTCATAATTTGGAGTTTGCGTGTGGTTGCTATTGACACAATCATAATGAGCCACGACAGAAGAAGCATAGTTTCGTAGCCATTGGCAATGGGTATTGTTCCGTTTATTATCCACCGCAGCGCCAGTGTAAAGGTGAGAACGCACCACGACACTGCCATAAGCCACGTGAAAAGAGCATAGCGACGTGGACGAGTAAGGAAGAAAACGGAGAGCAAACCAAGTGTAAGGTTCACTATGAAGAGTACTGTTGCAAACGGAAAACTATTGTAAATGTGTTCGGCACTTATAGCTATGCCAGCTGGTATGGTGGTACTGCCATAGCGATATTGATATTTCTGTAATTTAGAAATCAGTTCGTTGAGCGTGCTAACCTTGTTTTGCACAGCCAGTTGCCCTGCTAACGAAAGAATAGAACGTATGTATTGTTGTTGTGCTGCAGGCATAGAATGTGGCAGTTTGCCAGTAGGTGCAAACCAGTTTACACTTCCATTGGGCGCCGTATAGGGAAATATTTTTAGCGTTTCGCCCTGTATCAGGTTCATCAGAAGCATAAGTTTGTCGTCGGTATCAAGTATTTCCTTGCCTATTCCATCTTGTGCGCCCTGTGCATCTTGTAGATATGGACCTAAGATATAGCCCTGACTGTTAAACAAACTACTGGGTGCGATGTATTCGTTCAGGTGCATTTTGGTTCGCATTTCTCTACCCTTTATTTGTAAAATGGGTTCGCCCATCCATTCTTTTTGCCAAAACAAGAAACCAGTAAGTATCTGACAGGGTGTAAAACCCTTATAACTGGCTTTGCCATAAAGCTTTTTAGTGAAGTCGATGGCATAAGTTTCTATTGGGCAGATGCGTCCGTTGTATACTATTAATAGTTTTCCAAACTGGTTGGCAGTAGTTTTTGGCAATGTGGTTTGGGCATTTGCTGCTGCACTGAATAGCAAAAGCAATATAGAAACGGTTCCTTTTGCAACGTTGTTGCGGAGCAAACGGCGGAAGTTTCCTTTGGGTTCGACAAGCATTGCTACCAATGCAAAGAACAAAAGAGCATAGCCTGTGTAGGTAACGGGAATGCCGTAGGGGTCTGAATTTACGGATAGATAAGACCCTTTCATATCTTCGTCGAAACTGCTTTGGTAGAGACGGACACCCGCCCCCGTGTATATGTTGTTCATAGATATATTCTGTTGCGACCTTTTATTGTCCTTAACAATGGTTACATTCGATGCGTAGTCCATAGCAGCCATATTTCCTGCATGGTAAGAAACGCTGAATTTGTTGAGCAAAATGGTAAAAGGTAGTTTTTCGTTTTCACCATTTTTGTTAATATAAATGGTAGTTGCTTTGCCTTGTCGGAGGTGTATAATGCCTTGTTTTGCTGTGAGGTGGGTGAGCAATGCCCCTGCAAGAATAACAACAAACGATAGGTGTAAGAGCACAATAATGGGGCGACGAACCTTTTGTTTTATGAAGTAGACAATGCCAAGAGCCGTGCCTATAGCCCACAAAAGACTGAACCACCATGCTCCGAAGATGTTATCTGAAACGTAATCTAAACCAGTATACTTTCCAATAATGGTTGCAACCGCCATTACAACTATAATAGCTACGTATACTTTTTGTAGTGTTTTCTTTACTTGCATGTGCGAAATAATAATTCAAATCTGCCATTAGGCAGCCTGTTTACCTCTTTTTGTATATGTAAAATAGCATTCAACATTCTATATTTTATTTATTTTTGGCTTGTGTTTTTACTATTCCCGATGCCGTTTTTTACTGTTCAGTCCCGATAATCTTTAGCCAAACCTATAATAAAATAAGATGTATGCAAATACTAAAATCCGATTGGAGAAAAAGAAGAAGATGGATATCGTTTTTGCGGATAGCATCTTCTTCTTAATAAGTATGATAGAATTTAATGTTCGTTAGATAGAACGTATGAACTTAACTACAGCATCGCGGTCTGCCTTTGGCAAGTTATAGAACTTGAAAGCAGCATTGTATGCCTGACTATTCTTGCTGTATGCGTGCCACATAATAGCCTCTATCTCGTTTCTAGCACGTGCATCGTGTAGTCGGTCTTCAACTCCAGAGTTAAGAAGAGATAGTCCTCGTCCCCACAAAGGAGTTGTTCGGCACCACGAACCGTGTATATCGTTCTTCATATCGAGCTTGTGTTGAATGAAGTCAGTGTATGGATAGATGGTTTGATGTGCATATTTAGGCAGCTGTTTGTTGCCCAAAATTACAGATGATCCATGGTTGTCGGCACCTGTTGTCCACGAAGCACGATGGCAATGAGCACACCCTAACTCGCCAGTAAACAGTTCCTTACCACGCTGAACAGCCTTATCGTTGAGGTTTCGAGCACGTGGAACGGCAAGACCTCTGTGCCAAACCATAAATGAATGGTAGGCATCGTCGCTCATTTCAGGCTTGAAATTGAAGTAAGGATTGTTGTAAAGGTTTACATTATCGTTAGGAGAGAGCAGGTAAGCAAGTGCTTTTTTAATACCTTCGCGTGTACCATCGTTGTAGTAAGGGTGCACGTATGAAGATGGGTTGGCACCATTTTTCTGTATGTAATCTATTACGTTGTTGTTCTCTGACATAGCTTTTGCCCATGGTTCGGTAGAGCAAATGTGCTTAATATCAGAGCGAAGTACGTTTAATTCGTCCCATAAAGCAACGTCGTTTTCCAAACAACCATCGAGCAAGTCGTAGTTGAAGCGTTTCACAAACTTGTTTCCGAAAGCGTCTTCTGCCCATGCGTTAGGCTTCAAAGTCTTGGTAGTGTTGTCGAAAAACTCAGGATTAAGCTCAACAAATCTACCTTCTTGCTTGTATTGTGCCTCTAAATCTTCGTTTGAAATGGCATCAATTAAGCCCAAACCTTGGAAGTTGCACGATGCAATAAGGCGTACTTCGTAGCCACTTGGCTTAGGATCGGTGTTGAAAGCAGTCTGTGGAATGCTAACAGAAGGGTAGCGTAGGCTGAATTTTTCACCATCGGGGAACTGCATTGGTAGTCCGCTTGGCATAGAAGAAACGTTGTGCCAGGTGATATTAATCTGTTTTGGATCTACAGGAGGTAGGAAAGGCTCCACTGCTTGTAGCATTGTAAAGGTAGTTAATTGGTCTACTGGCGTACCATTATTGCTACCGGGTGCATCAGGATAGTACACCGAAACAATGTAACCATTACCCATTACAGGATCCATATTATCACGACTGTGTCCGTGTGCATAGCCTCCAGCATGGCAATATTCGCACGAACGGCGTGAAGCAATAGGTCCCCAACCATTGTAAGGAGGTGTGCTCAGCGTGTATTTGGCACTTGCCATCATATCGCCTTGGTTGAAACGATTGAGCAATCCTTGCTGTTCTATAGCAGGAGTGTTATCTTCGTAACAGCCTGTATTTACGTTTTCGGTGGTTCCAAGTTGCCCCCCCGGATACCATTCATCCGCTTTGAAGTTGCCGACAGCTTGTCCAACATATTTTGTTTCGGGCTCTTGTGGCTGGTCGGGACCAGGCGGCGTAACGTCGTCCGAGCACGCAACAAGCGAACAAAGAGCTGTTGCGGCAAACAGATAGCTAAAAAAAGTGTTGTGTTTCATAATGCTTTATTAAATTAATATATGTTCGAAAACGTAGCCTTACCGTATGGCAAAGCTACGTCTCTAATATCTTTAGTAGTTAGATTAAACCTCGAGGCTTATTTATCAACCTGTTGGTTAATCCATGCTCCTGCCTTTCCAAGTTCATCATTGAGTGCTTGTACCTTATCAATACAGTTCTTAACCTGAGGTGCACCAGGGTTATCTATGAATGCAACACCACTCTTCTTTGCAGTTTCCAAAGCACCAATAGCTTCGTTAAGTGCATTGTTCAAGTCGTTGTATCCAGCGTAATTGTACTTCTTTAGGAAGTTCATGATAGAGTTATCTACAGGAGTTGAGATATTCTCTGTACCACGAACACCATACAAAGAGTTCTTAATAGAGTAGATATTGTCCTGATAATCTTGGAAAGAACGCTTGCTATAAGGAGACTCAATGTAGTTTGCTGCATCTTCAGATGTACCAGTTCCAGTTGCAACACGGTATGCCTGACCAAGTTTTTGTTCGGCTACTTCGTTGCAAATGTTGCCACAACCGCCATCGAATATGTTCTGTAATGCTTCGTGCCATGTTGGGAACCAGCCTTGTTCTGTAGTAGCATAGCGCAAGAAATCGCGGTATGGTATGTTCTTAGCAGATAGTCCGTGGTAACGTGTTCCATTGATAACCCACATTGCATTTGCCAATTGCTCTTGATGAGAAGTAGGTGTTGAAAGTCCTAACCAGCCGTATTCCAACAGATAAGTCATATTGCGAAGGTCGCCAGCAACGGCAACTGCGAAGGCAGCTTCGTCTATAGTCTTAACAGAAGTAAGGCCTGCTTCAGTTTCTTTTTCTGCGTTAAAGGCAGCAACTGTACGGTTTTGACCATTGCGGAAGAGCACGAATTCCAATCCGTGGAAGCCAAGTACTGAGTCGAAGTTACTGTTATTCTCGTACACATACTTAGCTGGATTCTCACCAGTAATACCTGCAATAACGTCAGCATTGTTCAAAGCTTGTGTCAATTGGCTATGGTCGAGAGGCCAAGAGTCGATATGTGGGTCGATTTGGTTATCGGTAGCGGCACCATAAAGGAATGCTTCGCTCTGTTCCCAATCGCGTCTTGCATCTTTGAAAGCTGCGCAAGCTGCGTCTATATCGTTCTGTGTTAGTGTTCCAGCCTTACGTTTTTGGTAAAGGTTTTGGCATGTTTTGTAGAGAACATCTGCCTTGTTAGCCAAATCTTGATATGTTGGTTTAATGACTGCATCGAGATAGTTAGAAATAATCTTACCCATTTCTGTTTTCTGTGCATTTGCTTTACTAGCACTTTCTGCCTGTTCGAGAGTTGTTTGTTGTTCCTCTGTTACGAGCGGACTTGGTGTTACATCGTCGCTACTGCTACATGAAACGAAACCTGTTGAGAGGGTTCCTGCAAGCAGAAGCATTGCTAATTTTGTTACCTTTTTCATTGTTGTCTGAATTTAAAACTTAATGTTTATGATTTTATTTGATGGAATAAAATATCTTTTAGTTAGTCAGTTGCATTCTTTGTGGGTTGCAAACGTGGTGTGTTTCTCCTTATAGGAAGAAGCCTTCGTATGCAACTCCAATGTTGATAGCTGGTTCGTCGTTGTATCCTTTCTTGAGGTTTCGATAGTTATATTCTGCCTTTATGGCTATCTGTGGTATTGGATAGTAGTTTACACCAGCAGCAAAAATGGTTTTGTTAGTCCACTTTTTGGTTGTGCCATGTATGTAAGAGTCGTAGTGTTCAATGTGTCCGAAGAGATAAAGACGTTGGTTGTCGGCACGCAACTTACTA
>ERZ773214.1903-NODE-1903-length-11737-cov-5.511984_pt1 | contig 11737 bp, 8 predicted proteins | sample MGYA00511238_ERZ773214 | MGnify/ENA primary metagenome ERZ773214 (study PRJEB29015, sample SAMEA2738157) | human oral metagenome | biome: human oral; feature: human-associated habitat; material: saliva | place: China | collected 2259 ...
GGACAAAAGCTATTTTAGCAGCTTGTGAAGAAGCAAAAAGTCCAGTAATCTTAGGTGTAAGTGAAGGAGCAGCCAAATACATGACTGGTTTCAGAACTGTTGCAGCTATGGTTGAAGCTATGGTTGAAGAAATGAATATCACAGTTCCTGTTGCATTACACTTAGACCACGGTTCATACGAAGGAACTCAAAAAGCTATCGAAGCTGGATTTAGTTCAGTAATGTTCGACGGATCTCACTATCCATTCGAAGAAAACATTGCTAAATCTAAAGAAATGATCGCTTTAGCTCACTCTAAAGGATTATCAATCGAGTGTGAAGTTGGTTCAATCGGTGGAGAAGAAGATGGAGTTATCGGTTCTGGTGAATTAGCTGATCCAAACGAATGTAAAACAATGGCTGACTTAGGAATCGACTTCCTAGCTGCAGGTATTGGTAACATCCACGGTAAATACCCAGAAAACTGGGCTGGATTAAGCTTTGAAACATTAGAAAAAATTTCTAACATCACAGGTGGAATTCCATTAGTATTACACGGTGGTTCAGGTATCCCAACTGACCAAATCCAAAAAGCTATCTCTCTAGGAGTATCTAAAGTTAACGTTAACACTGAATGTCAATTAGCGTTTGCTGAAGCTACACGTAAATACATTGAAGAAGGTGGAGATCAAAAACCTAAAGGTTTCGACCCTCGTAAATTATTAAACCCTGGATTTGAAGCTATTAAAGCTATGGTTCACGAAAAAATCGATATCTTCGGTTCAAGAAACAAAGCATAATAACTACGCAATTTTATAAAAAAGGCTCATGCTTTGCATGGGTCTTTTGTTTATATACAAATTTAGATAAAGGAGCATTCCTATGCAACAAACAATAGATTATTTAAAAAAACTTACTAGCATTCCTTCACCAACAGGTTTCACAAGAGAAGTCGCAGACTACCTAGTGGAAGAAGTAGAAAGAATAGGATATACAGCTATCCGTACTAATAAAGGTGGAGTGAATGTAATAGTTAAAGGTAAGGACGACAGTAAACACCGTGTCGTAACAGCACACGTAGATACATTAGGAGCGATGGTGCGCGCAGTAAAAGGTGATGGTCGCTTAAAAATGGCTAAAATCGGTGGTTATCCATGGAATATGATAGAAGGTGAGAACTGTCTTGTTCATGTGGCAAGTACAGGAAAAACTGTTAGTGGAACTATCTTAATTCACCAAACTAGTACTCATGTATATAAAGATGCAGGAACTGCAGAACGTACAGAAGATAATATGGAAGTAAGATTAGATGCTAAAGTAAGAAGTGAAAAAGAAACACGTGACTTAGGTATTGATGTAGGAGACTTCATAAGTTTTGATCCTCGTACAATAGTTACAGAAACAGGATTTATAAAAAGTCGTTTCTTAGATGATAAAGTCAGTGCAGCGATTTTATTAGACTTACTAAGAAAATATAAGGAAAAAAATATAGTGTTACCACATACAACACACTTTATGTTCAGCGTATTCGAAGAAGTAGGGCATGGAGCTAACTCGAATCTTCCGAAAGAAGCAGTAGAATACCTTGCGGTTGATATGGGAGCTATGGGTGATGACCAACAGACTGATGAATATACTGTATCAATCTGTGTAAAAGATGCGAGTGGTCCTTATAACTATGAATTCCGCAATCATCTAGTACAGTTAGGAAAAGATAATGATATCCAATATAAATTAGATATTTATCCATATTACGGAAGTGATGCATCGGCAGCAATGCGAGCAGGAGCAGAGGTAAAACATGCGTTACTAGGTGCAGGAATAGAGTCAAGTCACTCTTATGAAAGAACACATATAGACTCAGTAGAACAAACACATAAACTAGTTAATGCTTATTTACGAAGTGAATTAATATAATAAGTATAAATAATCATGAATGATTTAATGTAATGTCTAGCTAAGTTATCTGTGATTTAAAGTTATTTACCTAAGTTGAAACTAAAGGCTTAGTTTTAAGATAAATCTTATAGAAAATATACAATATGTCTACTAAAAAGCACTTTTATCAAATGTTTTAACGAAAAATAATAAAAAACTTAAGGAAATAACTTGACTTTTATTCCAAAACTCAATATAATATCTATATATACGAATACGATCGTATTAAAATTAATATTCATTATGTAAAGGAGATTTAATACTATGAACAAAAAAGTATTATTATCAGTATTATCAGCTGGTTTATTAGCTACTACAGTATTACCAGTTGCTCAAGCTAGAGAACTAAATGATCAAGAAAAAGCATCATTAAAAGGTCCTCAAGCTACAAACCCATACGAAAAAACTGCAGATGGACATGCTACTAGCTCAGTCGCTCCAGTTAGAACAAATGTACACTATGCTCGTGTTACAGTAGTTAACGGAGAAGGTAAACCTGTTGCAGGTTTAGTACTTGATGTATTAGTAAACGGAAAAGCTGCTCAATACACAACAAACGAAGGTGGATTTGTTGAATTTGAAGCTGCACCAGGAACTCAAGTTCAATACCGTGTTGCTAACAAACCAGCAGGAACTTACATCGGATCAACTGGTTCTGCATTTGTAGTAAGTGCTAGCACTATGTACACTGATGGGAAAATCGTTCTTTTAGGAACTGCAGCAGCTCCAGCTCAAGACGGTAAAAAACCTGTTGCTAACGCTGTAGATCAAGCTAAAAAAGATAAAGCTAACGGTGTTGCTCGTAGAGCTTTACCAAAAACTTCAGCAGCTAAATAATACTGATACCAGTATTTAAAAAAGGATGTTTGATTAATCAGACTCCTTTTTTATTATATATCAATTTATGTATTTATTATATACATAAAGACCTCAAGATTTCAGATTCACATCTAGTTCTTGAGGTCTTTTTTCTGTTATCTTGTTGTTTTTATTCTTGTCGCGACTACTGTACCGAGAACTGCGATAATTGCTGATGCATAGAATACGTATGAAGTGCTAATATCCCATAGAGCACCCATGATATACAGTCCTACTGCCATACTTAGTTGGAAACAGATGGCTGTATATAGATTTTGCATATCGATAATTTCTTTATTGTTGTAATCTTTATTCAGAATAAGAATAAAGGCGATATGAGCAACGGCGAATGTTATCGCGTGAAATGTCTGCATAATTGTGAAAATATAAATGTTGTGGAATGTCGCTAATGCTCCCCAACGAATAATTGCACAAACACCCGCGAAGATCATCAGATTTTTTGGCTTAATTCTTTTTACTATTCTCTTAGAGAAGATAAAAAATATAATTTCCGCAATTACCGATATGTTAAGAATAACTCCAGAAAGCCATTTAGCTGATATGTTCATACTTTCTAAATATAATGCATTGTAGTTATTATATGCAGTATGAGAAAGTTGGTATAGAAAAACAGTAATAATAAGTAAAATTGCATTTCTATCTTTTAAGACCCAACTGTATAAGCTTTCTTTTTCTTTTTTCGCATTAGGTTCTTCGAAACTTAGATTTTTTACTAGCTTAGGTTGTGGTAAGAACATGAATGCTAAATATAATGCAACTAAGAATATTAGTATGTAATATAAAGCTTCGTTACCAACATAACTTAAGATTCCACCTATAATTATACCGATTACCGTAAATCCTAATGAACCGTATGTTCTAGCTTTTCCGTAGTCTATATTTTCTTCACGTAAAAATAATGACGCTAGTCCTTCGACTAGGGGACTTACCATGAAGTAAATCATACCGAATAAAAATGTAATTAATCCAAGTACTATTTTTTCATTAGTAAATCCGTAACTCATCGCAAGAATTAATCCGATTCCTACAGATAGTTTTAATGTAATATCAATATTATATTTTTTTATTAAATATGGACTTAAAAATATCCCACTAATAACCCTTGCGATATAAAGCATTGAAAATATCGAACTAGCTTCTAAGACACTTAAGTTTTTTACCGATGTTAGATAAACCATCCAGAATGGTAAGAACGTCCCAGTTACTAAAAATTGTAAAAAGTAGTTAGTGGATAACCATGTTTTTGATGACATATTTACCTCCTAAGCAAAATACACTTGAACTAACACAACTAAACTATTCATAAGGATATGAGAGATAATTGGAGTTAGTATACTTCTTGTGTGAATATATAGATAACTAAATACAAATGACATACCTATATAAATAACCATAATTGGAGAAATACCGTCATGAGGTAGTGCAAAAATTATACCTGTAATTAGTGCTGGTATAGTAAATCTAATCCAATCTTTGCTTCCAATCATAGCGTCGTAGAAGTATCCGAATACAGCTTTTCTAAAGAATAGTTCTTCCATAATCGGACCAAGTACAGCAACATAAAGTACAAAGTACGGTTTTATTTTTATAATTTCAACGACATTACTTGTGTTTCTACTTTTAGTCTCAAAATTAAAAAAGTTTGATAGGTATACTAACAAACCATTGATGAAACCTTGTAATAACATCATTGAAACAAATCCAATAATACCAATAGCGATTATCGTAATTAGGCTATACGTACTCTTTTGTCTATCAATATCATTTTTATTTTTTATAGCTAGCACGCTAAGAATAACTGTAGCTGTAATAGATAAAAATAACACGATACTAACTCGATTATCAACGCTAATATTTCTAGGGAGTTGTAGTGGAAGTATAAATACTGCTAGTATATATATAAATCCACTAAGTAGTAAGTGGCTTACATTACCACGAGTAAATGAAATTCTCATAAAACCTCCTTAAATTATTTTATTACTATTTATTGAATTATCTATATTTGTATTTTTGGAAATATCTTTTTCAATCTCTATCTCTTTTCTTTCAATACTATCTAAGATAATTTTTGATCGGTTAATTACTTCAATTGGAATACCTGCTAATTTTGCAACAGCAATTCCATAACTTTTATTCGCACCACCATCCATTATTTTTCTCAGAAATACAATTTCATCATTTTCATTATCCTCTATAACTTGGATGTGTTTGTTTTTTACACAATTAAACACATGCTCTAAATCTATGAGTTCATGATAATGAGTAGCAAATAATGTTTTTGAATGAATTTTATTTATAATATATTCTAAAATTGCCCATGCAAGACTAAGCCCATCAAATGTTGAAGTTCCTCTACCTACTTCATCTAATATTATCAAACTGTCTTTTGTTGCATGTCTTAATATATTATTAACCTCTTTCATCTCAACCATAAATGTACTTTCACCTTTATATAGATTATCAGAAGCTCCTATTCGTGTAAAGATTTTATCAACAATAGAAATATTGGCACTTTCTGCTGGAACAAATGAACCAATTTGAGCTAAAATAATAATTAAGGCTAATTGCCTAATATAAGTTGACTTACCACTCATATTTGGTCCAGTAATAATTTGTACTAAATTATTTTTTTGTCCTATAATTAAATCATTTGGAATAAATTCGTTTGATGAATTTAAAAAATTTTCAATAACTGGATGTCTACCATTTGTTATCTCAATTATTCCATCTTTATTAATATTTGGTTTACAGTAATTATACTTAAATGCAACAACTGAAAGTGAAAATATTGAATCAATAAAAGAAATAATATCTGATAATTCTTGTAATATTTTTATATTCATCTTTATTGTATTTCTTATTGATATAAATATTTCATATTCTTTTTCAATAATAACACTCTCAGACCCAAAAATCATATTTTCAATATTAGTTAACTCATCTGTTTTGTATCTATTTGCATTTGTAAGAGTTTGCTTTAATTCAAAATACTCAGGAACTAAGCTTTGATATGACTTTGTTACTTCAAAAAAATAGCCTGTTTTTTTATTATATATTAATCTTAAATTTTTTATTCCAGTATTTATTTTTTGTTCAACCTCATATTTAATTAATTTTTCTTTTCCTTGTATTTTACTATTTCTAATTTTATCTAATTCTTCATCGTATCCTATTTTTATTAGATTACCTTCTTTTAGTAGTATACCAACATCTTCTTGTATTGATGAATCAATTAAATTATATATATAAGTAGTGTCAGGTATTTTTAAAGCTAAACTTGAAAATAAAGAGTTACCATTTAAAAATAGAGTTTTAATCTTTGGAGCTGCAGATAAAGAATTTTTTAAATGAATTAAATCCCTAGCATTACAATTTCCAAAAGATATTTTAGAATTTATTCTTTCGATATCAGAAATATTGCTTAATTCTTCTTCTAAATCATTTCTTAATTGTGAATTAAAAATTAAAGTCTCAACTAAATCTTGCCTAATTTTTATCTTTTCAATTTCAACAAGTGGTTGATCTAACCATTTACTTAGTAATCTAAATCCCATTGGAGTTTTAGTAAAATTTATTACTGATAGTAATGATCCATTAATATCGTTACTAAAATTATTTTTTTTAAGTTCTAAATTAATTCTTGAATTTGCATCAATTCTAAGATAGTCTGTTAATTTATATATATTAATATTCTTAAAGTCATTTAATTTAACATTAAATCTACATACATAACTATAAAAATTATCCACTGAGAAAAGTAAAATTTTATTATTAAGATTATCTTTATAAAATTCCTTATTATTATCAATTAAAGATTTAAAATTTAAATCAATATCAACTTTAGTATTCATAATTCTGAGATTTTTAAATAATTTATTTATACTCTTTTCAAGAGATTTTAATATATTTGAGTTAATAATAACTTCCGATGGGTTTATTCGAATTACTTCTTCTTCAAGAACTGTTATTAAATTATCTCTATTCATTTCAAATATACTTGTACAAAATATTTCACTAGTAGAAATGTCAGAATAAGTAATACTTAAATTAGTTGAATCCATATAAATACTCATTATATAGTTATTCTTATTACCAGATATTTCATCAAATTCATCAATTGTACCTGGTGTAACAAGTTTAATAACTTCTCTCTTAACAATACCTTTTGCAATTTTTGGATCTTGAACTTGTTCGCATATAGCTACCTTAAATCCTTCAGATACTAACTTATATAAGTAAGGTTTAACAACATGATGAGGAATTCCACACATTGGCGCAGTTTTTCCGCCGCCGCAATCTCTTTTTGTTAAAGCTAAATCTAATATTTTTGAAACTACTTTTGCATCTTCAAAAAACATTTCATAAAAGTCACCAAGCCTATAAAAAATAATACAATCATTATAATTAGACTTAACTTCTAGATATTGTTTCATCATTGGTGTAAAATCACTCATAATTACTCCTTCTAAACTAATTCTCCTTCAAGTGCAAATGAATTATGTCCAGTTATTTTTACATTGACTAACTGTCCAATATTTCTCTTTCCACCTTTAAAATGTACTAATTTATATCCTCTTGTTCTTCCAGTAAGAATTTCTGAATTATTCTTACTTATACCTTCAACTAACACTTCATATGTTTTACCAACACACTCTTTATTTTTTTTGTAAAATATATCGTACATGGTATCAATAAGTCGTTGAAATCTTTCTTGCTTAATATCATGAGGTATTTGTTCATTCATTTCAGCAGCTTTTGTACCTTTTCTTATAGAATATAAAAAGGTAAACCCTTGGTCATATTCAACATTTTCAACTAAACTTAAAGTATCATTAAAGTCTTCTTCAGTTTCACCAGGAAAACCTACTATTATATCTGTTGAAAGTGTAATATTAGGTACCTTTTTCTTTAATTTTCTAATTAAATCTAAATAATGTTCTCTAGTATAAACTCTATGCATATCTTTTAATATTCTATTACTTCCTGATTGAAAAGGTAAGTGTATATTTTCACAAACTTTATCTAGATTAGCAATTGCTTCTATTAACTCATCTGAACAATCTTTTGGATGACTTGTTAAAAATCTTATTCTTTCAATACCTTCAACTTCATTTACCATTTTTAACAATTCAGGAAATGAAACTTTTGGTCTTAATGTTTTTCCATATGAATTAACATTTTGTCCTAATAATGTTATTTCTTTATATCCTTTATTAGCTAATTCTTTTATTTCAGTAATAATACTTTCAGGGGTTCTACTAATTTCTTTTCCTCTTGCATATGGAACTATACAAAAAGTACAATAATTATTACATCCTGTCATTATATTAACATATGCAATAAATGGGTGTTCTCTATTTATTGGAGTATCATCATCCAATATATCTTCTTCTTCAATATCTACAATTACCTCTCCCGTACTTCTATGTCTAGATATTAGAGAAGGCAATCTTGAAATATTTTTTGTTCCAAAAATTATATCAACATGTTTATATTTAGAAATTATTGTTGCTCTAGCATCTCCCGTTTGCATCATACAACCACAAACAGCAATTATCATCTCAGGCTTTTTTCTTTTTAAATTTTTTAGTGCACCTAATTGTCCATAAACTTTTAATTCTGCATTTTCCCTTACTAAACATGTATTATAAATAATAAAATCAGATTTTTCTATATCATTTTCTTTTTCATAACCTAAATTCTCAAGTAAGTAAGATATTTTTTCTGAATCATGATGATTCATTTGACATCCATAAGTTATAATTGTATATTTTTTATTCAAAAAATTCACCTCTATTTATATTTGTTTTTTAACGCATATTGAATATTTCTTTCGTGTTCTTTTTCAAGCATACTATCTCTCTTATCATAATTTTTCTTACCACGAGCAAGTGCAATATCTAGTTTTATCCAACCATTTTTAATATGAACATTTAATGGTATTAATGAATATCCTTTTTCCTTAGTTTGACCAATAAGTTTATTTATTTCTCGTTTATTTAATAGTAATTTTCTTTCTCTAGTAGGTTCTAAATTAAAAATATTACCATGGTCATAAGGTGTTATATTCATTCCATAAATATATACTTCTGCTTTTTTTATTAAACAGTAACTTTCCTTAATAGAAACTTTTCCTTGTCTAATACTTTTAACCTCTGTACCGGCTAAAGAAATTCCTGCTTCTATAATATTTTCTATAAAGTAATCATGTCTTGCTTTTTTATTGTTAGCAATTGTCTTTATAGTAGTTCTATCTCTCATTTTATCACCTATTTAAATAAAAATATATTTCATTGCTAATTTCATTAACTTTCGCTACAATTATTTCAATTTCCATACCAATATCAAATACATTTCTACTTCTCTTTCCAACAGCAGTCAAAGTTTGTTCATTAAATTCATAATAATCATCTGCAATATCTTCATATTTAACAAGACCTTCAACTGTATTATCTAATTGTACAAAAATTCCAAATGATGTTACCGAAACAATAATTCCATTAAAAACTTGTCCAATCTTATTTTTCATAAATTCAACTTTTTTGATATCCTCTAATTTCCTTTCAGCATCTATAGCAATTATCTCTGTATCATTGATATGATTAGAAGTTATATCTAAATAATCTAAATAATTTTTAGTTGTCTCATTATTAGCATGTAAATAATTTTTTAATGTTCTATGAACAGTTAAGTCGGCATATCTTCTAATAGGAGAAGTAAAATGACAATATAAAAAAGTTGCTAACCCAAAATGAATATCAATATTTGAAGAATATTGTGCTTTTGACATTGATCGTAAGATAGTATAGTTTACAAAACTTGATTTATTAGAGTCCTTAAACTTTTCAATTATATTACTTAAAAATTTTGGTGTAATTTGATCAATAGATTGGATATTTATATTTAAATGTCTTAAATAATTTTTTAAAATTTCTAGCTTTTCTTCAGTTGGTTTTGGATGAAGTCTATATATTATTGGAATATCTTCATTTCCAAAATGTTTGCCAACAACTTCATTTGCACAAACCATAAAAGATTCTATTATTCTATTAGCTACACCATTTGTTTTTTTAGATATATTTTCAACTTCACCATATTTATTAAACGATATATCAATCTCTGGTAATTCAAAGTCTATTGTACCTCTATTTTTTCTTTTAATAGTAAGTATTTCATCTAATTCTTTCATTAAATGCAGTTTTTCTTTTAAAACATCATCTTTATAAATATTACTATTATTAGCATTAGTATCTAAAAACATTGATACATCATCATATACTAATCTATAATCACTATTTATAACTGACTCGTAGAATTTATAATCTTTTACAATTCCAGAATTACTTATTGTCATTTTAACAGTAATAGCCAGTTTATCAGTATTTGGATTTAAAGAACAAAGCTGATTAGATAATAGTTCAGGTAACATAGGTACAACATAATCAAATAAATATACACTATTACCTCTTTTGTAGGCTTCTCTATCTAATTTGCTATCTTTTTTTACAAAATGAGATACATCTGCAATATGAACATAAAGTATATAATTATTATCTTTTTTTTCAATTGAAATTGCATCATCAAAATCTTTCGAGTCTTTACCGTCAATTGTAACAGTAAATAACTTTCTAAAATCTACTCTATTTTTTATTTCTTTTTTTATATCAAAAACTTCTAATTCTTCTAATTCTTTATATAATTTATTAGGAAACTTATATGGAATTCCCATTTCTTCTAAAATAGAAAGTATCTGAACATTTTTATTATTTTTATTTCCTAAAACTTCAATTATTACACCTTCTGGATTTTTCTTTTTGTCAGGATACTCAGTAATTTTACATATTACTTTGTCATCTGTTTTAGCGCCATTTTTATCACCTTTTTTGATAAAAATATCATAGTTATATTTAAGGTCATCTGGAACTACAAATCCAAAATTTTTGTTTTCAGTGAAAGTTCCTATAATTATATTATTATTCCTATTTAGAACTTTTACTACCCTGCCTTCTGCTTTTCTATTTATTTCTTTATCCTTTGTTATTTCTATCTCTACATCATCACAATGATTTGCGTTATTTAGCTCATTTTTGGGAATAAAAATATCATCAATTTCATCATCAGATACAAAAAAAGCATTTCCTTTTGGTGTAAAAATAATTTTACCTTTTAATAATTTCTTTTTTTCATAAATACTATATTTATAATCATTACATGATATTTTTTTACTCTTAATTAGAGAATCTAATATATTAAAAAAATGTTTTAAATTAGCAAAATTGATATCTAATGCAACTGCAAGTTCTTCCTTAGTTAGCGGAAAATAATTCTTTTTTTTCATAAAATTTAATATTTGTTTTTCTAAATCCATTAAACTCTCCTTTTATAAAAGTAAAAAAATATAAGGTAATACCTTATATTAAATTATGTATATTAAGCAAAACTATAAGCCGTGTTCTGTATTTGACAATCATCTATCTAGACAAATTGTTACCAATTTGTTCAAGCAATCTACCTATGAACGTAGCGAGCAACTACAAAAGTTCAATCTTGATCTTGCACCGAATGGGGTTTACATAGCCACATAGTCTCATATATGCTGGTAAGCTCTTACCTCACCTTTCCACCCTTACCATAAATGGCGGTATATCTCTGTTGCACTAGCCTTAGGGTCGCCCCCACTGGACGTTATCCAGCATTCTGCTCTATGGTGCACGGACTTTCCTCGTGAATAATCACGCGATTGTCTGTCTTACTTAATATTTTTAAAATATATTTCTTTTAAAAATGTTATTTTCATAAATTAATATCTTTAAATCAATATTTTTATTTATAAAAAATTCTTTTAAAGATAACAAACCAAAAATTTCAGATTCATAATGTCCTAAATCAATTATCTTTAAATTATTTTCTAAAGCTAATTGAATATCATGATACTTAAAAT
>ERZ773214.1905-NODE-1905-length-11732-cov-15.601696_pt1 | contig 11732 bp, 10 predicted proteins | sample MGYA00511238_ERZ773214 | MGnify/ENA primary metagenome ERZ773214 (study PRJEB29015, sample SAMEA2738157) | human oral metagenome | biome: human oral; feature: human-associated habitat; material: saliva | place: China | collected 2259 ...
TTGCAAAGAATTTCTTTGCTTGGTATTCATGTACCTTCATAAGATTTAGTTTTGATTTATAAACTATGTATTAATTGTTTAGGGTTCTTGTACTTGTAGCAGTATTTAATACTCCTTTGCTTCGCGTTCACCTCGAAGAACTGCCAGTGCATTCTCTGTCAAAGCTTGCATCTCATCTTGCCCAGGATAAACATGAATCGGTGCAAGATAGGAGAGACGTTTCTTGAGACGTTCAATAATATAGTCTGACTTTGCCATACCACCTGTCAGCAGAATTGCATCAATGTTGCCACATAGTACTGCTCCTTCTGCTGCTATATTTTTAGCAATATGCCAAATCATAGCAGAAACGACGAGTTCAGCATGTTTGTCACCAGCCTTAATCCAATTTGTTATCTCTCGTAAATCATTTGTTCCGAGATGAGCTATTAGACCTGCCTGGCCACTCACTTTCTCCAATAATTGTTCCTCAGTATATTTTCCACTGAAGCAAAGATGAATCAAGTCGGCTGCAGGTAATGTTCCTGCACGTTCTGGAGAAAATGGTCCTTCACCATCCAATGCGTTATTCGCATCAATAGCTCTCCCTTGTGAATGTGCAGCAATAGAGATTCCTCCGCCTAAATGACATATAATTAGGTTAAGCTTTTCATATGTTGTACCCATGTCTTTGGCAAATCGTCTACCAATAGCTTTTTGGTTTAGGGCGTGCCAAATACACATACGTGGCATAAGAGGAGAGCCTGATAGTCGTGCCTCTGGTTCCATTTCATCTACCACACCAGGGTCTGCAATAAAACTCTTACATCCTGGAATCTCTCTTGCAATCTCATCAGCAATCATACAGCCAAGATCACAAGCATGCTGGTGAATAGCCCGTTGCTGGTCAATTATCATCTGTTCAGTGATTGTAAACACACCACTTGACACTGGTTTTGCAAGTCCACCACGTCCGATGACGGCATCAAAATCCAAAGGAATATTTCTATTCTTTAACTCTTCAATTACAACTTGTTTGCGGAAATGATACTGATCAGATATACGCTTGAATTTACTCAGTTCCTTTCTTGAGTGTGCAATGTCAGCAACGAAGACAGGCTGATCATCATTGGCAAGTGATATCTTAGTTGATGTTGATCCAGGGTTAATAGCTAAAATCTTGTAAGCCATAATGTTTTCTTTATATACCTTATATATACTATTTGGAGATAAGACTTGCAAGTGCAAGACTATAGTACTTAGATTCAATTGTATCGCCACGACTTGGGAGCACTACTGGCGCCATGGTACCTTGAAGAATGGCTGCTGTTTTCGCATGACAGAAAAGGGTAACGGTTTTATAAAACAAATTACCGGCTTCAATGTCTGGGAATATTAATGCATCAGTTTCTCCATTGATGGGAGAGTTTATTTGTTTGATTTTCATTGCTTCAACAGAACAAGAGGTAATCAAATCTAATGGTCCATCTATTGTACATTTACCAAAGGCACCAGTTTCAGATTCTGCCTTTAGTGCTCTGTATGAAGCTGTATATGGGAAATGACGTTCGTCCACTTTCTCAGAACAATGGATAAGAGCAATTTTAGGACATTCTATTTCAAAGGCATGACAGAAGTCTACAATATATTGTACTTGTGCTCTTCGCTGTTTGTCATTTGGAGCAGGAATAACAGCAGCATCGGTAAAGAAAAGTAATTTCGGATACTCGGGTAACTTTGCTACGGTTATATGTGTTAATACAGTATCTTTCGGTAAAATTCCAACTTCTTTATCAAGTATAGCACGTAGAAGGACGTCTGTATTAAGAAAGCCTTTCATTACAATGTCAGCCTCACCTCTTCTAATTAATTCAACAGCTTTGCGAGCTGCATCCTCTGGCGATTCTGCAATAATACATTGAAAAGCATTCTTTTTGGCATAGTCTTCCATAGTTTGTTTAGAGCATACTAATATGGGCTCAATGAAACCATCGTGTACAGCTTTACACACAGCTTCTTGTGTATGACTTTCTTCAGGCCAAACAACTACTGTTCGTTTACAAATCTTCCTTTCTTTAAGAAGATGAATGAGCAACTTAAAGTCATTGATAGTCTTTCTTTCTCCAGGCATAGTTAATCGATTTTCAGTTACAGTTTTATATTGTGACAAAGATAATACTTTGTTTTGAAATATGCTTGATATTTAAAGAAAAAAACAGAAGAAAATTCTTTTTTTTGTATTGGTTGGTGTATATTTGCAAAAGAATTAGAGATTTATATATGAAACGTTTGTACTTTGTTTTACTTGTAAGTACTTTATTTACAGTTGCTACAGCTCAACGTGTAGCACGTAGTTATATTCCTCATGGTGCTTTTTTCTATGATAGTCAGTGGAAAGGAGTTAGCAGTGCTGATAAAGCTGCTTACTATAGAGTTTTGGCTATTGATGATAAGGGGCAGAAGATGTTTTATGATTATTATATTACAGGACAACTTCAAGCAGAGAAACATTATATAAGTATAAACAGACAAAATGATAGAAACACGGTCTTAAATGGCGTGTGTAGAACTTTCCATAAGTCCGGTAGAGTAGAGTCTGTGTTACAATATAAGAATGGTAAAGCAAATGGTCGTGCTTTGTCATTTTTTCCAAGTGGTAACATTGGGATGAAATTATCATATCGCAATGGATTACTTGATGGTCCTTGTTATACTTATACCGAGAATGGTCGTTTAGAATTTACTACTATCTGGCGCAATGGTTCTAAAGTCAATGAGATTAAAGGTGGAAAGGATCATTACATTGATAAAAATACTAATGAAGATGAATTCTGCGAACGATATCGCCATGACGAGGCGTTAATAATGGCACAATCAAAAAGCATCTATAAAGCAAGAGAAAATAAAGAGCAAAATGTTAAAGCTACAAAGAAATTAAATAGTAATCCTACAACTGAATCTAAAGAACCTCAGGGCGCACATGAGAATGTGGCAAAGAAGGAACGTATTAATTCTATTAATAATAAGGTGAAAGAGATTGAGTCCAGTCAAACATCAAAGGAGGATAAATATCTTGCTAATATAAAGTATCCAGATACTCCAAAAGAAAAGACTGGAACTATTAGTGATAAGATGTCTTCAGATGGCATAATACCACAGAAAGGAAGATTTAATTTTACTTATCTTCATAGTTTGCTTAGCAAAGAAAATGAAAGGTCAAAGAGTATAGACGTACTAACAGGCATTAGTCATAATTTTCAGTTAAATTCTTCACAAATAATTGATGGGTTTGGAGCCCAGAAGGAGGTTGTTTTTCATCATAATATGATTTATGATGTACAGAATAGCAAGGATAAAGTTACAGGTAGCAAGCCAAGGCAAATAGGCTTCTTTGGCACAATTACCGGAAGTAATCTTTTCATTGATCGTATTAATATTTTCACTTGGTCAGAAGAGGAAATGTATCTTATCGCTCAAGAAGCTATCAATGCTGGCTATAAAACTCTTGGAAGTATAGATTATAAGTCAACAGATGGAAATTTTATTCTTGAGCCAAAGATTAAACCTATGGATTATGGTGAGCGTGAAGTTATTGTCACCTTCACTCATCAGTCAAACCTTTATGCAGGACTTTATCATATTCAAATGGATATAAAATGATGCATTTGTTTTTTTAGATTTATTAAATCAAATATTACTCGGTTGATGTATATCATTTAGTTTTTTTTAGTATATTTGCATCATAAAATTAATTTTCTGCTAAGAAGAGAACGAACAAGTTCATTATTCATAATGAGCAATCACCTGTAAACTATTTAAAGTGATTATGAAAGTATTTGACAAACTGTTGGATTGGTATCTTTCGAGGAATGCATTACCATATTGGGTCATATTGGCTATAGACATTGTTATCTGTTATCTTTCAGGTATCTTTGTCTTTTGGTTATATTATCATGGTGCTGTATCCCCTCAGCATATTGTATTGTTAAGTAAAACAATCTTTATGTACATGATATTTAACCTTATTGGTTTTAGAATTTTTCGTACATATTCAGGGATTATTCGTTACTCTTCCTTTGTTGATTTGCGACGAGTAGTATTGGCTATGCTCCTCTCTCTTATTGTTGCAGAGGCAATGCATTATGTTGTTTATCATTGGGATCTTGAATTTGTTCGTCTTCAAGGAAGACAAATTGCAGCAATGTATCTTGTTGCAACCATTGGTATGATGGCCTTTCGTATATTAACAAAGTCAGTTTATGATGTCTTATTTAATACAGATAAAGGTATTCGTACTTTCATCTATGGTGTAAAGGATGGTGGTGTTGGCTTGGCAAAAAGTATTAGAAGTGACGTTCCACGTAAGTTCTTATTGAAGGGCTTTATTGCACATGACCCAGATATCAAAGGTCGAATTCTCATGGGTGAGAAGATTTATCTTGTAGATGATAATCTTGCAGAACATATCAAAGCATTGAGAATAAAGGCTGTTTTAGTATCTCCACTGCAGAATGAGCGTTTCCGTAATGATGCAAAGTTACAGGATATACTTTTAAGTCTTGGTGTACAAATCTTTATGAGTTCAGCGGAGAAAGAATGGACTCAAAATGAAGATTATACGAAGGTTCAACTTAAGGAGATTAGTATTGAAGACTTGCTTCCACGTGATCAAATTAATGTTGACATGGATTCCATTGGTAATCTTTTACGTAATAAGAAGATTATGATTACTGGTTCTGCTGGTAGTATTGGTTCTGAGATGGTACGTCAGATTGCTGTCTATAAACCTGCAGAGCTAATCCTTATTGATCAGGCAGAGACACCTCAGCATAATATTCGTTTGATGATGCAATTTGAATGGCCTAATATTAAGGCACATACTATTGTTGCAAGTATCTCTAATCAGGAAAGAATGGAGAAGATTTTCCAAACTTATAAGCCTGATTATGTCTTTCACGCAGCTGCGTATAAGCATGTACCGATGATGGAAAATAATCCGTCTGAAAGTATACAAAATAACGTTTGGGGAACAAAAGTTATTGCAGACCTTAGTGTTAAGTACGGTGTTAAGAAATTTGTTATGGTTTCAACAGATAAAGCTGTAAACCCAACAAATGTTATGGGTTGCTCAAAGCGTATCTGTGAGATATACTGTCAAAGCCTTAACAAAATGATTAATGAGCAGGCAAATGGTAAACCTGCAACACAATTTGTTACTACTCGTTTTGGTAATGTATTAGGTTCAAATGGTTCTGTTATTCCTTTGTTCGAGAAGCAGATAAAGGCTGGAGGACCTGTTACTGTTACAGATCCTAACATCATTCGATTCTTCATGTTGATTCCTGAAGCATGTAAATTGGTACTTGAAGCTGGTACACACGGAGGTGGTGGAGAAATCTTCGTGTTCGATATGGGTAAACCAGTTAGAATAGCTGATCTTGCTAAACGAATGATTAAGCTTTCTGGTGCTAAGAATATTGAAATTAAATATACAGGTTTGCGTGCTGGCGAGAAGCTATATGAAGAGGTTTTAAGTACAACCGAAAATACACTTCCAAGTTTCCACGAGAAGATTCGTATCGCAAAGGTACGTGAGTACGATTTTAATGAGGTAAACAAGCAAATAGAATCACTTATAGCTTTGAGTCACACCTACGACGATATGGCTATTGTTGAAAAAATGAAAGAAATTGTACCAGAGTATGTAAGTAATAATAGTAAATACTCTGTACTCGATAAATAATTTATTGGTCGAGTAGTGGATTTTTAATTACACTTAATGGAATATAAAAAAGAAGATTCTTCTGTCCTTTTCTTTGAGTTTCTGCGTTTTTGCTTAAAGGAGGATGCTAAGGTACCTGCTAATTTAGCAGAGATGGATTGGGATGCACTCTATAAGTTTGGGAAAAAACAAGCTATTCTTGGCGTCTTATTTCATGGTATAAAGAAGTTGTCAGAATCTCCATATCGTCCTAACAAGGAGCAAATATTTAAGTGGTATGGTGCTTACTCTTATATAGAGCAAGCTAATAAACAAACTTATAAAGATGCAGATGCACTTACAACATTATTACGTGAAAAGTATGGTGTACGTAGTTGTGTTTTAAAAGGGCAAACTAATGCATTGATGTATCCTGATCCCTATATGCGTACATCAGGCGATATAGACCTATGGACTGATGCAAAAACGTTAGATATTATACGTATTTCTCGTGAGTTAGATAGTAAAGGAGAAATCGGATATCATCACATTGAACTGAGTTATTTTAAAACACCAGTAGAAGTTCACTTTTTCCCTTCATTTATGGGAAATTTGTGGCATGAATATAAGTTACGTCGATACTTTGAACAATGTAAAGAGAATCAGTTTAAGCATCTAACAGAGTTACCAGATGGTTTAGGAAAGATTTATACTGTAACGGATGATTTTAATCGTGTGTTTCAGTTGACTCATTTGATGCACCATTTCTTTTTTGAGGGTATTGGTTTAAGACAAATGATAGATTATTATTATTTGTTGCTACGTGGCTTTAGTGATAAGGAGCGTAAAGAAACTCTTCATGTACTTAAAGAGGTCGGAATGTGCAAATTCACTGCAGCTGTAATGTATGTAATGAAAGAGATATTTGGTTTACCAGACAAGTATTTACTCTTGGAGCCTAATGATAGAATAGGTAAAATACTTGTTTCTGAAATATTGATGGCAGGTAATTTTGGTTTCCATGATCATCGTTATTCATTTGCTGGTAAATCAGTTTATTCCCAATATTTTTTAGAAATATATCGAAATCTTCATTTTGCGATAGACTTTCCATCTGAAACCGTATGGGGGCGGCCTATCTCAAGGTGGTGGCATATGATATACAAGGCATATTTGCGTCGCCAACTGCGTCGGAGTTCGAAATAAGCGCTTTATCAATATAGAATAGAACTCTTTCCGATTGAAAATATAAGGCTGAATAGTTGTGTTATACGTGAGCACCAATGGTGCTGTGCGTAAACACTAATGGTGTTCAGTACTAACACGATTGGTGTTTTAGTCTTTGTATTGTATCATCAAAGTTGAAATCGCGCTTGAGTAATTAGGTAATCCAGTTCAACTTCTATTGTGTTAGTATAAAGAAGGTGGGCATCACTTTGTAAGAGTCTTATCTTGCGCAAATATAAGTTTTACCATGACGGGATAATGGTCTGAGATATTGCGACGCGATTTACCAAGCCAATAGCTATTTGTAAAGATGGCATAATGTGGAATATTAAAATCAGAAGTAACAAAGATATGATCAATGAGTGCTTTACTACGACTATCCTGCATAAAGTCATTCCATGTCCCTGTGGGAACCATGCGTTGTAGAGCGTTGGTGTAACAATCACGTAGAACCCCAGAGTTAGAGAAGATTTGATAGATTTCATCTGTTTGGCCTAATACTATAACGCAAAGAATAAGGATTCGTTTCATGTTCAGTGGTAATATAGTTAGCTTCTGCTTGTGGCTTACTTACTAAGCAGACTAATAAAAGGCATTAATAAAAAAAGAAGTCCCCTCTCCTTAACAGGAGGAGGGGAGTGTCTTCTAAAATCTACTAATAATCTCCTCTGGCTTTACAAGTTCCTGTTCGCCAGTGGACATATTCTTCAGTGTTATCTTGCCTTCCTGTATCTCAGTTTCACCTGCAAGCGCAACAAAACCAATGTTCTTTGCATTGGCATAGCTCATTTGTTTCTTCATTTTAGCCTTGTCAGGGAACATTTCAGTGCGAATACCAGCCCTACGTGCAGCTGCAACAATTGGCAGACAGTAGGCAGTTTCCTTCTCTCCGAAGTTAATAAAGAGAAGCTGTGTACCCTGTACGCTCTCCTTTGGATAGAGGTCGAGCGTATTTAGAACATCATAAATGCGGTCAGCACCAAAGCTAATTCCGACACCAGAGATACCTGGCATACCAAAGATACCAGTTAGGTTGTCATAACGTCCACCACCTGTGATAGAACCAATCTGTACATCAAGGGCCTTAACTTCAAAGATAGCACCTGTGTAATAGTTCAATCCACGTGCCAAAGTAAGGTCGAGCTGTATCTCATTGTTTAGTCCAGAACCCTTCAATGTTTCAAGGATAAAACGCGTTTCTTCAACACCTTTTAGTCCAGTTTCACTCTCCTTCAAGACTTCTGCAATAACATCAAGTTTCTCTTCATTGGTTCCTTCTAACTTAATGATAGGTTGCAACTTTTCTATTGCTTCTTCAGAGATTCCATTATTACGCAGTTCTTCGTTTACATTATCAAGTCCTATCTTGTCAAGTTTGTCGATAGCAACTGTGATGTCAACAATTTTATCCTTTTCACCAATTACTTCAGCTATACCTGTGAGAATCTTTCTATTGTTAATCTTTATCTGTACGCGAATACCAAACTCTGTAAATACAGTGTCAATAATCTGCATTAATTCCACCTCATTTAGCAATGAGTCTGAACCAACTACATCTGCATCACACTGATAGAACTCGCGATAACGACCCTTTTGTGGGCGGTCGGCGCGCCAAACAGGCTGTATCTGATAACGCTTGAAAGGTAATTGCAACTCATCACGATGCATCACAACGTAGCGAGCAAAAGGTACTGTAAGGTCATAACGCAATCCCTTTTCGCAGAGTTTTGTCTGCATCTTTAGTGTATTGCGCTCCTTAAGTTCGTCATCGCTAACAGCCTTCAAGTAATCTCCTGAATTCAGAATCTTAAAAAGAAGTTTATCTCCTTCTTCACCATACTTACCCATCAACGTCTGTAAGGTCTCCATAGAAGGTGTCTCTATCTGCTGAAAGCCATAGAGAGCATAAACACGCTTGATGGTATCAAATATATAATTTCGTTTTGCCATCTCATCTGGACCGAAGTCACGGGTACCCTTTGGGATGGAAGGTTTGTTTGCCATTTGTCTTGTATTTTTGTTTTACGAATGAAAAATATTAGGCTGTGAGAAACGAATATAAGCTTTTCTGAATGCTTATAACCGCCAGTCACAGCCTAAACAAGATTATAAAACGATCGTTTGTTCGCGGTCAGGACCAACAGAGATAATACCAATGCGGGTCTCAAGATAGTTCTCAAGGAAAGCTACATACTCACGGAACTCCTCTGGGAATTCATCCTGTGACTTACATTTTGTCATATCTTTCTTCCAACCGCGGAAATCCTTGTAGATTGGTTTCACATTATCAATCTCATAAGGGAAATCCTTTGTCTCTGTACCATCTGGCAACTCGTATGCAACGCATGCCTTGATAGTTTCGAAGCTATCAAGAACATCACTCTTCATCATAATAAGCTCAGTTACACCATTTACCATTACAGAGTAGCGAAGCTGAACAAGGTCAATCCAACCACAACGGCGCTCACGTCCGGTAACAGCTCCATACTCATGGCCGAGATCACGAATCGTCTTTCCAGTCTCGTCAAATAATTCTGTTGGGAATGGACCAGAGCCGACACGAGTACAGTAAGCCTTCATGATACCATAGACATTACCCACCTTATTAGGACCAATACCAAGTCCAGTACAAGCACCTGCACAAATTGTATTTGAAGATGTTACGAAAGGATAAGAACCAAAGTCTACGTCTAACATTGTTCCTTGCGCACCTTCGCAAAGAATATGCTTACTTTCACGAAGGAGGCGGTTGATTTCATTTTCAGAATCAACAAACTTAAACTCCTTCATATATGCTATGCCTTCCATCCAAAGCTTCTCAGTCTCTTCTAAGCCTTCAAAGTCTGTCCAACCAAGGGCTGCAAGCATTTTCATATGACGATCCTTATGAGCAGCATACTTTTGTTCGAAGTCACAGAGGATATCACCAACACGTAAACCATTACGGCTAATCTTATCAGTGTAAGTAGGTCCAATTCCCTTTCCTGTAGTTCCAACTTTATCTTTACCCTTTGCAGCCTCGTAAGCACGGTCAAGAATACGATGTGTTGGCATGATAAGGTGGGCTTTCTTTGAGATATGTAAACGCTCCTTTAGAGGATGTCCACTCTTCTCAAGGTCTTTTGCTTCACCCATAAAGAGATCTGGAGCTAAAACAACTCCATTGCCAATGATGTTAACTTTGCCACCTTGGAAGATGCCAGATGGTATAGAACGCAGCACGTACTTCTGACCTTCGAACTCAAGAGTGTGTCCTGCGTTCGGACCTCCTTGGAAACGAGCTACTACATCGTAGCGTGGTGTGAGCACGTCTACAACCTTACCTTTTCCTTCATCACCCCATTGGAGACCCAACAGGACGTCTACTTTACCTGTGTTCATTTGCTTTTATGTGAGTTTTTTACTTGTTTCTGTGTAAGAAACTTGCTTCTCTGACGCGACAAGGCAGCTTGACAGCGTGAGCATATGCCATATATATATAAGGAGAAACCATCTCGGCGAAAGCGGTGGAACTTTGTGTTCTTTATAGCATCCGCAATCTCTGGGGAATCAACCTCTGTCACTGTTCCGCATAGCGTACAGATCTGATGGATATGATCTTCATTGTTATAGCATGCCTCATACTTGGTTTGACCGATGAACCGATGTCTGACTACGAGACGTAATTCAATGAAAAGACGCATCGTATTGTAAAGTGTGGCACGAGAAACTCGAAAATTATTCTTTTCAAGTGCTGCACCTAATTCATCTAAGGAGAAATGTTCTCCCATGTCATACACCGCATCCAAGATGGCATATCGCTCTGAAGTCTTGCGATGATTGTTAGCTTCGAGGTATTCATCCAGAATGTCTCGAACTCTTTTTTTGACTATATCTTTAGTCACAACTTACTGATTAAATTCGCACAAAGTTACTATTTTTAAATGATATAACTACTATATAGTAATGAAAAAAAGTTAAAAACATGGTGCTTTAATTGTGGCACAAAAGCGGTTCTTCCGTTAAATGCGTAGATTGTAAACAGAATGAGATTAATCCACATATATGGTATGATTACTTTATATAATATGGTTTTATAAAGAAGGATAAACTACATGATAAACGTCATTAAGTGCGATATCTATCTGCCTTCTACAAACAATTTATTCCCATGCCATAGATTTTGTAAACTATTTTTGTGCAATTCAAAACCAATACATGCTCTTTTGGCTTCTAAAAGACGCCTAATTGACTTGCAAAAGGTGCCCTTTTGAGGTCCTACTAACGCCCTTTTGAAGTTCAATTAAGCACCTTTTATTTTACCACTTTATAACTAATTGATTTGCTGTTGATTGCAAACCTGCTTATTATATGGGTTTTTGTCGTTAGTTATAGATGTTCTCATTGAAATTATGTAATGATTTTTCAAATCCTTATCTGTATTTTTTCGAAGTCTTAAAATAAAAAGGTTTTCAATGTCAGGAGGGTGATAATAGGATAGATAGTTGACTGCCTCAGCCATATTTTTGTTTAATGAGTAACTTTGATTCTTTTGTTAAAGCAATACGAAAAGCATCTACACATTTAACCAAAATCGGTCATTAGAGCCTAAACATATTTTGTTTTATTGGCGAGTAGATTGTTTGTATTTGTAACGCAGGCGTAGTGGGCTACGTCAAGTTACAAAGACAGACAAGATGACGATAAGAAAATAAAAGATGTTAGGAAACAATACAAAAACAAGAATTCCTGAAACGTTGTTGTCTAATGACCGATTGGGGTTTAATGGAAAAACCATAAAAGCTGTAGTGTAATTCTTTTTACAAGTTTATTACACGTATAGTAT
>ERZ773214.1907-NODE-1907-length-11730-cov-9.839914_pt1 | contig 11730 bp, 8 predicted proteins | sample MGYA00511238_ERZ773214 | MGnify/ENA primary metagenome ERZ773214 (study PRJEB29015, sample SAMEA2738157) | human oral metagenome | biome: human oral; feature: human-associated habitat; material: saliva | place: China | collected 2259 ...
GTTTAGATACAAGTGGAATTTGTTTTGATCCCCACCAAGAGGTGGCATACCGTAAGTTACTGAGCGTAACGAGTCTCGTCATTTTGGATATTAAGGACATCGACCCTACTGTCCACAAATGGCTAACCGCACAGCCTTTAGAACCAATCCTTCAATTCGCAAAACTGACAGCTGATGTAAATGTGCCGATTTGGGTGCGTCACGTGGTGGTACCTACTATTACAGACAACGCAGATCGTCACTATAGGCTAGGCTTTTTCTTAGGCTCATTACGCAACTTACAAGCCGTCGACTGTTTACCATATCATGTGATGGGTGTTGCTAAATACAAGGAATTAGGTATCACTTACCGCCTTGATGGCATCCCGGCCGCTACAAAGGATTTAGCTGCCAAAGCGAGCAAAACCGTTGTAGAAGGCATAAAAGCATATCGTAGACATTGGTGGTGTCCCATCAAAACACCAACTAATCATAATCAAGTTTGAGGATAACTACCTCCCTTGATATATATACTATATATATTAAAAACTTGATCTATGATCTAGCCCTAAACGAAAATAACCCCTGACCACACAACCGGTCAGGGGTTATTTGTCTATCTATTAAGATACCACATTAATAGGTTCACCTTTCAAAAAGGCTTGTACATTATCACGAATAATGCCTACCAAGCGTTGACGTGTTTCTAAGCCTTTCCATCCCATATGAGGTGTAATAATAACATTATCAAGTGTATATAAAGGACTATCCTCTGCTGGAGGCTCTACCTCTTGTACATCAAGGCCTGCACCACCAATACGTTTAGCAACTAATGCTTCACATAAATCAGCTTCATTAATAAGTGCACCACGACCAGTATTAATGATGACTGCCGATGATTTCATCTTAGCGATTGTATCCTTATTAATCATATGTTTAGTTTGCTCATTCAATGGGCAATGTAAGGTAATATAATCACTATTTTCCAGTAATTCATCAAGGCCCACATAACGAATGCCATCTCCATCAGCCTTTGGTGTACGCGTATGAATCAAGATATTCATACCTAGTGCTTTCGCTACTTTAATGACTTCCATACCGATGTGACCAGCGCCAACCACACCTAGTGTTTTACCATTTACTTCTGTATGGCTAACTTGTAGATATTTTGTAAAATTACTACGGTCGCCTTTAGCGAGCATACCGATTTGTTGCTGCATAGTAGATGAAAAATTGAGAAGCATCATAATCACAGTATGTGCCACACGTTCCGTACTATACGCAGGGATATTGCACACCGTAATTCCTTTTGCACGCGCCGCCTCAAGATCGATATTATTATATCCAGTACCCGCTTCTACGATGAGTTTTACTGACTCAGGGAATTGTGAAAGTAACTCTGCCCCTACAGGCAATTCTTTTGTTACCACCACACGAGCCCCTTGAATGCGTTCAATAAGCTCTGCGTTAGTACTATCGTCATAGACCTGTACATCATTTGATACAACGGAAAAATCTAGTAAATGATCGTAGTTCATCTTGCTAGCATTAACTACTACAACTCGTTCGTTCATCATATCCTCCTAACAATTTATATTATAGGTGAAAGTATTTTATGCACTAATTATACTACAAAACACTATATATTATATGTTATATTCATCATAGCCTTTACAGATTAGGACTAATCTCCAATAGAACATGAAAGCGAATGAAAATTTAGCATAAACTTTCACAAAAACTATTGTTTAATTCCCTAAAAGTTATACAATAAAAGTAATGTATTTTAGGAGTGAAATGATCATGAGACCAACATATTTAACGATTGATACAAGTTTAGTTCGCGAGAACCTACGCAAAATAAAAGACAGTCTCCCTGAGTGGAGTACATCCACAGCCGTTATCAAGGCCAACGGCTATGGTCACGGTAGCGTTATGATGGGACGTATCGCTGTTGAAGAAGGTTATGAATCCTTAGCTGTCGCGATTCCAGAAGAATCTGTACCACTTCGCAATGCTGGTATTATGGTTCCTATTTATCTATTGGGCCTTACGAGACCACAATCCTTTGAACTTGTAGCGGATACCAATTCTATTCCTGCTGTTTGCGAATCCACAGATTTAGAGGCTCTTAACAAGGTGGCTGACAACCACGATATGATTATCCGTGTCGCCGTAGCCGTTGATACAGGCATGCATCGCATAGGCATCAAACCAGAGGATGCGGTGGAGTTCATTAAGCGCGTTGAATCCTATCCCAATCTTGCAGTAGATGGATTCTTTTCACACATGAGCAATGCCGATGCAGCAGATCAAAGCCACGCCCATGGACAAGCACAAAAATTCCATACAATGGTGGACGAAATCCGTGCCTTTAGACCTGATGCAGACTATCGCTTTTCCTTGGCAAACAGTGCCGGTCTATTATCCGTAAAGGATAGTCTATTCACAGATGCACGACCAGGTATCATCCAATACGGCATCATGCCATCTCTCGATGTACCAAACCGATTAGGCCTCAAACCAGTACTATCCCTTCACAGTGAAGTCGTACACGTGCAACATCTCGAAGTAGGCGAAGGCATTGGTTATGGTTCTACCTATATTACTCCAGAGCCGATGACAATCGCTACTATTCCTGTAGGCTACGCCGACGGTTATCCACGCAGCCTATCCAATCGTGGTACCGTCCTCATCCAAGGTACCCGTTGCCCTGTAGTAGGACGTATTTGTATGGACCAATTCATGGTGGCTGTACCTGATACGATTACGGTTAAACCAGGCGACAAGGTTGTACTATTGGGTTCTCAAGGTCATGAAAGCATCTCTGCCCTTGAAATTGCAGCCCTTGCCTCCACTATTCCTTATGAAATCTTCTGTGGTTTCTCTGATCGCGTGCCACGACAATACATATAACACAAAAAGGATGACATTGATGATTCCAATGTCATCCACAAAAGTAAAAGCACCACCGAAAATTCGGTGGTGCTTTTTTTCTCCTATACCATACACATATGGATTGTGTGTGTTGTGTGTGTATTGTGTGTTGTGAGAGAGATATGTATATACATGATGTATATATACTTATGAATTGGGAGGGAACCCTTCATAAGGAGGCCCTAAGGCGACAGACGGCATAGGAGAGAGTCAATGTATGTCTGAACCACCAAAGGGCCCGTATCTGGGTGCACTGGGAGATGTATGCACCCAAGGCGCCGATGGGATGGCGCGATGTATGTGTATTGGTATAGTAGATTATTTATGAGCTTTATCTGCTTTTTCAGCCTTTACAGCTGGAACAGATTGAGCTTTTTTGTTGGATTTTACAACCTTAGTTGTTTTATGATCTTTTGCTTCGGTCTTTACAACCTTAGTTGTTTTCGCATCCTTTTTATCATCTTTTGCAACTACTGGAGTTGTATCAGCATCCATAGATGCGGCTGCAGGGTTCGCTACAGCAGGAACTACAACAGGCTTAGTATTTTCTGTTACTGCAGGTTTAGCAGTTTCGTTTGCTGTAGGCTTAGTAGTTTCGTTTGCTGCAGGCTTAATAGCTGCAGATACATCGATTTTCGGCGCTTCTACTTTATCGGCAGATACATTTGTATCCACATTGATTACAGGTGCTGTTGCTTCTTGTTTAACTGCTGGTGCAGATTGTACTGTTTCTTGTTTAACTACCGGCACAGATTGTATTTGTGGCGCTTCAGCTGCATATGCAACTACGCTAGTACCTAATACACCGGCTATAGCCAATGCAAGGCTTGTTCTTACTATAGATTTCTTCATCATGTCCTCCTAAGTTTCAAATATTTAATTGTATATCGTCTACCTAACATAAACATAGTTACAACTAAACTTGTTTACCACCTAGGCCTATGGCGGCTAACTGAGACCATCTTAGCCACCGCGTATGAGATGTAAATTAAGATATCTGGCCTACCCAATTTATTGTATGAAATATATATGAATATTCAGCTAAATCTCTATAGAATTTTTATAACCCCTATTCATGAATCATCAATTCATATTATGGCCGTTAATTTCTGTAAAAGCCCATACTATGTAATCTCTCCCATATTAGTAAATACTAATTTTTCCAATATGATAGATAGCTAGATAATTCATGAGTAAATTTTTAGAAAAAACTCTACACATACAAAAAATCCACATGAACCGACCCCTTAATGTTAGACCAAAAATCTTAACGTTAAGGATGTCGGTTTTTCTAAAAAATTACTTCCGTTTTTACTTCTACTAAGTATATATTATCGGAAGTGAATGTTTTCCTATGTCTGAAAAGCATAGACTATTAATGAGAATGAGTGAGTATCTAATACTTTACAAAATTATTGATAAGTTGTAATATAATAAATGACTAAAGAAAGAAATAATTTGCATCGCTTAATGCAAAAGAAAAAGACGGTACTGAGAATACCGTCTTTTTTATATGTGCTAGTTACTTGCTAAGATATCTATCTAGCCACTTGCAGATGTAGTGACAAGTTACACCTGCTACGATAGATACTATTAAAGAAAGAAATAATTCTAGCAACGCTAAACCCCCTTTCTGTTACCAGTCTAGGGAAGTAACACTCATAGTATAGCACAGAAACAAGGGGCTATTTTGTTACAGCCCCTTCATTATTTTGATAACTATTTAATTACATACGAACAGCAAGCATAACTAGGCCTACTAATATACCGACAAAAACTACTGGAACAAGACTTGCTAAAATGCCGATACCAAAAGTTGAAAGACGTCTTTTTTCTATTTGACGCGCCACAAGGGTCAAGCTCACCCAGAACCCCCAAATATAGGCCACCACTTGGAGTATCCAATAAGAGAATCCAATAATATATAAGATAATATCAGGTGCATAAACATCTAAATTAAGGCCATTAACAATAAGAACTAGAATCGCTTGAACAATGGATAAAATAAGGGATATTACCATAGAATATGCACCTTGGTACCAACAAATCTTTAATATAGACTCATAATTAGTATGAGCCCCAAATTTATTAGCTATTTGACTGAAAATAACTGAGTAAATGGCTAATACTGCAAATGCCATTAATGCATAAAAAACTACTGTAAAAATACCTGCTCCAGCCATGACACCTAAAATAACACCTAGCTGTAAAGGTGAATTGCCTAAAAAATAAGACAGTCCAAAGCCCAGACTCCAACTTACCAAAAGGTTGATAACAAGCATCCCTATAGAACAGGCAAAGCCTCTTTGAATAGTTCCAAATTCAACAATCTCCGGAATTCCACGTTTAAAAGGCTCTCTAATAAGAGCCCAAAGATCTAAATACCATTTTCGTTCCATATGTTTCTCTCCTAATACATCTAAATCACATTTATTTTTATTATTGTATCATATCAGCTTTTTTAATTAAATATAAATTTATTATAAATTATACAACTAAATAGATATGTAAAAAATAATAGATACTTGAAAGTTATCTATCAACATTTCAAGAACTAAAAGAGGCTGTAACAAAATAGCCCCTTAAACTAAAAAAGTTATTAGTTGATTTTAGGGTTATAGGACAAAAAGCAGTACTACTGGGCGCCCGACTCAGAGTGGCAATAGCCAAGCGGTCGGTCAAATGACCAGTAATACTGCTTTTGATACTATAAGTATAAAAGACATGGTAAACATCGTCAATAATAGAACCTATAGCTAATTTCAGACAAAGCTATTAAACATATATTGACATAAGTTAACATACTCTAATATATAATAAGAACCCTCTATCAATTTGATAAAGGGTTCTCTATAGTAATATACAAGGAACGGGCTCCAATTGCCTTACCAAGTATATTAATAAATCAAAAGAAACCAGCAACAGGCAACAAATCGCCCAACTAGGTACTAAAGATTTATATTATACAAATAGTATAGCACAAGTACGAGATTAAAGCTATATATAAAACCCTCTAGGCGGTAACCTAAAGGGTTTTAGAGATGATTATATGATTTTGAAAACATTATATTTACTGCTTTCCCCCTCTATTCTACCACATAAATTTTAGGGGGCAAAAAAGGGGGCAAATTATATTTAATTTATAGACTACTCATGAATATCTAAGAGTATCAATAAATCAGGTATTATCTAGCTTTATTTACTCTTTCATATTCTTTGATAGTCATTGAAATTCATAAAATTGAATGGCGGAGAGGGTGGGATTCGAACCCACGGCCCCTTGCGGAGTCACTGGTTTTCAAGACCAGCTCCTTAAACCACTCGGACACCTCTCCATAATGGTATATTATAGCAGATTTGTATTGAAGTGTGCAACAATTGAATAGAGGTAATCTCAGATATCTACCATGTAGAACTACTTATATTAGAGACAAAAAAGCTGGCCTAAAGCCAGCTTTCAGCATATCTATTATAGTTATTATCTTAGAAAAGATCTTTTTTCCACATGCCAATGATGGCCACGATGGAACAGGCCACGGAGATGCCCACAACCTCAAAGAAACCATTTTCATCGTTTTGAAACGGCAATGGCACGTTGGTCCCCCACAAGCTAAAGATAATGGTCGGTACGGCCAAGGTAATCGTCAAGGCTGCCAACATTTTCATAACCATATTAAGGTTGTTTGAAATGATGGATGTAAAGGCGTTCATCATGTTCATCAAGATATTAGAATACATTTCAACCATTTCTATGGCCTGTTTATTCTCGATGATAACGTCCTCTAATAAATCCTCATCTTCCTCATACATCTTGAGAAGGTGTTTATAGGAACTGTGACCACGCAAGCGCAATAAACGTTCCATAACGGTACCATTCGTACGCAAAGCGGACGTAAAGTATGTCATGGATTTCTGTAATTCCAACAATTGGAAGAAGTCCTTGTTCTTTGTAGTATGACGCAATTGGACTTCGATATCGTCGGTACGACGGTTGATTTGTTGCAAGTAACGCAAGAACATGGTCGCCGTGCGATACAAAATTTGGAACAAGAAACGGGTCTTTTTATACGTATAGAACGTAGAAATCTGATTAGAAATAAACGGATAGAGCACTTCAGATTCTTCTAAACAGATGGTAATAAAGAAATCTGGCGTCAAAAAGATACCAAGTGGCACCGTATCGTACATATCATTGCCGCGAACAACAGGAATGTTGATAACAACAAAGATATAATTGTCCTCTAACTCCACGTGAGAACGTTCTTCCATATCGAGGGCGGTCTTTAATACGTCTGTAGGAATTTCCGTCAGGATATTGATAAGGGATAACTCATCGGGGTCTGGGTTCACCAAATTTACCCATGAACCTTTTGTGGCATCTGATACCGTGTAATCGGCTACTAATTCTTCTTCTATGTGCTTGTACACCGTAATCATGTTATCCCTCCTTCCGAGCGAAAATACTGTATCTCATCTTTAAAATTATATACTATTTAGGTGTACTATTCAATTCTCTTGTGAAAGTTTTACATAGAAAAACTGCTCCTCATTGCCTAATACAATGTAGGAGCAGTTTATTATCTATCAGTATTATTTTCTACTTAAGATGCGGACAGAGTTTAAGATACAAAGGATGGATACGCCTGTATCGCCAAATACAGCCCACCACATGGATGCATAGCCTAGGATGCCAAGCAACATGATAAGGATTTTAACAGCAATGGCGAATACAACGTTTTGCCAAGCCACGCGCAATGTTGATTTGGACAAATCAAGAATATGTGCAATAGCGGTCAAAGATGGACGCATGAACACAACGTCGGCCGCTTCGATAGCCGCATCAGCGCCGCTACCCATCGCACCACCTACGTCAGCACCAGCAAGAACTGGCGCATCATTGATGCCATCGCCTACGAACATGGTAGGACCATATTCAGAGCGAATATCTTGAACAACGGATAATTTATCTTGAGGCAATAGTTGAGCACGTACTGCGCTTACACCCGTTTCTTTGGCGATATAGTTAGCGCTTGCTTCAGCATCACCAGTAAGCATAACAGTTTTAATATCTTGACGATTAAGATCAGCAATCGCTTCAGCAGAATCTGGACGAGCTTCATCGGCGATGATAATACGGCCAAGGTATGTATTACCTTCGGCTACAAGAACTTCTGTACCGTATTCAGCAGGTTCTGTTGGATAGCCTTGTACATCATAGCGTTCCATAAGGCGACGGTTACCAACAAGTACTTGTTGACCATCTGCCATACCTACCATGCCTTCGCCAGCTAATTCCTGAACGAAATCGGAAGGTTCCACTGTAAGGCCTTGATCTTTTGCTTCAGAAACAATGCTTGTTGCTATTGGATGTGTAGATACAGCTTCGATAGCTGCCGCCATGGATAATAATTGACCAGAACTTACATGGGAGCCTACAGTTTCTACGTTGTGAACTTTGAACTCACCAGATGTAATAGTACCTGTTTTATCAAGAGCTACTGCTTTCACATTAGCCAATGCTTCGATAACACGACCACCTTTAAGCAAGATGCCATGTTTGGATGCGTTACCAATACCGGAGAAGAATGCAAGTGGCACGCTTAGCACCAATGCACATGGACAAGAAATAACAAGGAATGTTAAGGCTGTATAAATCCATCTATGCCATTCGCCAGTAATGAGGGATGGAATAATCGCAACAGCAAGGGCAAGGGCTACTACGATTGGAGTATATACACGAGCAAAGCGCGTAATGAATTTATCGATTTTAGGTTTCGATGCAGCTGCATTTTCAACAGCATCAAGAATTTTAGTAACCATGGATTCTTCTAGAACCTTATCGACGCGCATCGTAATACGTCCAGTTTCATTGATGCAGCCAGACATCAATTGTGTACCTGGTTCTGCGCGAACAGGTACTGGTTCGCCGGTTACAGGAGCCGTATTGACGCGAGTTTCACCTTCAAGAATCGTACCGTCTAGAGGAATCAAATCGCCAGGACGAACTTCAATAGTCCAGCCCACCTCAACCTTTTCAGGGGACATAACTACAATTTCGCCACCGCCGCATGTATCTATGACGCGCACCTCTTGAGGACGCATATCTACAGCATTCATGATTTCTGTACGGCTACGATCTGTTGCTTTTTCTTCAAAGAATTCACCGATACGGTAGAATAAAATAACACCAACCGCTTCAGGCAATGCATCGATAGCGATGGCACCTAATGTAGCGATGGACATCAAGAAGTTTTCATCAAATATTTCACCCTTTAAGATATTACGCGCTGCTGTACGCAATACAGGAAATGCAAGGAGTACATAAGCAACGTAGTAAATCGGAGTTTCAATAGATTCTGGCAATCCGATGGATGGAACAAAGGAAGTCAATGCATCATAGATCATAAATAATAGACCTACTACGATAACTGCAATTGTTACAGAGTCATTGTCCTGATTGTTTTCACGGCCATCATCCACAGCCGCTTTAGATTTACGTTCGTAATCAGCTACTGTTACGCCCTCTTCGATAGCATCACAGATATCTTGAATGTCACGCTTAAGAGCCTCACGGTCCTCCCAAGACCCAGTTAATTTTAATTGATGGGTAGCAAGTGTAAAGTTAGCTGTTTCTACCACATCCATTTTACGGATACGATCTTCGATTTTCGCTCCACAGTTCGGACAGTTTAAATTCTTTAGAAGTAATGTTTCTTCCATGATATCTCCTTTATCTATATTTGAAAGCACAGAAAGCTTTCATCCTATATGAATTAAAGCAACATATGAATGTTCGTTCATATATTATTTTAATAGAATCTATACTATATGTCAAGAAAAATTATCAAAATTAATAAGATGTAAAACAGCCCATACGTATCACCTATACGCATGGGCTAATTCTATATTCTTACATTATAGTATTTACTATTTTCATTCATAAAGATTGATTTCTTTTATATCTTTAAAGGTAATGACAATCCCCTCTATAGACATAGTATGAGCCGTCTTGTTTATCAGCTCTATAGCACCCACTAGTTCCGTATAACAATGACCGTTGTAATATAGGACTCGCACAAAATTCCCGTCTGTCAATGATTGGATTGTACGATTTAGTTCCTCTAGTTGGTCCTCAGATAACTCTACACGAACCTCCTTAGGCCGTGCTACGGCTGCCAGCAATGTTTCAAATCCCTTTAACGCCGCAAAAGGCATAAATTGTTTAGCCCGTTGCAAGCGCGACATCCGATGTTTCATGAATGTATACCTTCCCTCACGCAATACATCAATTCCTATTGTAAAATCTACTCTCCATTATGACCGCCTACCAATGTATTTCTAAACTGCATGGTCCCTTCTTCTTGCAAGCTAGATGCACGAAGGATAGCATTTTTACCAAAACGTCCTTTAATATTCAGCATGGTTTTCTGTATATGTTCCTCTTGCTCTGCTATATCCGTTAATGCATTACTAAACAGGTCCATTTCAGTCGGTACAGCGGCCTTATTAACTAAATCTTCAAAGCTAACGGCAATGCGTCGTATCAACTCATGAGGCCGTTTATTTTTATCAAACAAGGCTAGTACAGCTGGACATAACTCTTGAAATGAGTCCGTATAATGCGCTAAGGTCCTAGATCCACCAGTGGACTTTAGATCCTCTGCCGCATAGCCAATATGAACATGAATACATTTTGTAACCGCCTTAATCTGTAGCAGTTCAAGGACTAAGGACTCTACCATTTCACGCATGGGCAATCGCGCCTCATCAGCCGTATAATTGCGCAATAGAATTTGGCTTTGTGAAAGGGAATGTTTAGACGGTCTATAGGCGTGAATATCGGCAATGGTACAGCTTTCACGGCCCCACGCATGATCGATTAACAGCTCCGCGTTCACACCAAATTCCTTATACAATTTATGTTCCGGTACTTGGGTGATGCCATACAAATCAAAGGCGCCAAATTTACGCAAACGATTGGCGATACCGCTGCCGATTTGCCAAATATCTGTAATGGGCTGATGATGCCAAATTTGCTCTTTAAAAAGGCTTTCATCAAGATACCCGATAAAATCCGGCGCATGCTTCGCCAGTATATCAAGGGCAATTTTAGCGAGGAATAAGTTAGTCCCAATGCCAACAGTAGCGTAAATATGAGTAGCCTCGAGTACCGCATCAAGCAGGAGTTGAGCCAACTGACGAGACGTTTTCTTGTACAAATTCGTATATGGCGTGATGTCTATAAAATATTCATCAATAGAATACACATGAATATCCTCAGGGGATATGTAATTTAGTAGCGTCCCATAAATCTGCGCCGACGCCTGCATATATCGTTTCATATGAGGCTTTACCGTGATGTATTCAATATGTGAAGGAATCTGAAATAAGCGAGACCGATTTTTAACACCTAGCTTTTTAAGCGCTGGAGAGATGGCCAATGTAATCGCCCCCTTGCCACGCGAATTGTCGGCCACCACTAACGGTGTTGTAAAGGGATCCACACCCAAATCGGCACATTCTACGGATGCGTAAAAGCTCTTTAAATCAATACACATATACATCCGATTTGTATCAGCTGAACCCATACCAACACCTCCTTAAAACGCTAATGGATTGACTTTCACAAAAATTAGTATCCTCATAATTTCTATCATTAGTATAACAAAAATACATAATATTTTCAAACGTATGTTTGCTATTATGTAGATGATTTTGCACATAAAAAAGGTATCTATCATTAGATATAGTTTCTAATCATAGATACCTTTATATTCTTTGGTGTTACGTAAATATAACCCCAAGATCATTCAT
>ERZ773214.1909-NODE-1909-length-11727-cov-21.856151_pt1 | contig 11727 bp, 10 predicted proteins | sample MGYA00511238_ERZ773214 | MGnify/ENA primary metagenome ERZ773214 (study PRJEB29015, sample SAMEA2738157) | human oral metagenome | biome: human oral; feature: human-associated habitat; material: saliva | place: China | collected 2259 ...
GATAGGCGGTTAGGTAGTTGATGTTTAATGGGGATTTATTCCGGACAGTAGTGCGCGCAGGCGGGAATCCGGAACGTAAAGTTGAAGAAACCGTTTTACCCGATAAGTTCCTGTGCGGGCAGGTCTAGATTCCCGCCTGCGCGGGAATGACGACATGTTTTTTTTAAATTTACTTTAAAAGGTCGTCTGAAAATTTTTCAGACGGTCTTTATCGAAATCAATAGATATTGTTTTGTTAACATTGATAGGGAGATGTCAGAAATGACAAAATACACAGCACCTGAATTTTGGAAAGCTGCTTTTAATTGCCCGCATTGCGGGGCATTTGCACATATGAGATGGCTGAGTCAAAACACCTTAGTTTATTATCAGGCTATTTGTGATCATTGCAAAGAATATAGTCTTTGGCGAGTAACTAAAATAAATGATAGTGGTGTAAACAATGGTTCTATGGTTAGCATTGGCACAATGCTCTACCCTGATTTCGGCTCTGCCCCACTTCCTGCCGAAGATATGCCCGAGGATGTGAAAAAAGATTACGAAGAAGCCGCCCGAATTTTCATCAAATCCCCTCGAGGAGCGGCGGCATTACTGCGTTTAGGCTTGCAAAAATTATGTATTCATTTGGGAGAAGAAGGAAAAAACATCAATACCGACATCAGGTCGCTGGTCAAAAAAGAAGTATTATCAGGACAGGTTGTCAAAGTTGCCGATACTTTGCGGATTACCGGCAATAATGCCGTACATCCTGGCCAAATTGTGGATGAGGATTTCGACAAGGTTGCCGCAAAAATGTTCGACCTAATCAATTTCATTGTGAAGAAAGCCATTACCGAACCGAAAGAACTAGACGAGCTTTATCAGCTGATGCCCGAAAATGCAAGAACCGCCGCAGAAGCGCAAGACAAAAGAAACTTGCAAAATCAGGTACAAAATCCTCCCTCCTCACCTATTCAAAAGTAACGGCAGGTAGTTTTTTCATTTCAATGTTCAAAAATATTAGAGGTCGTCTGAAAATTTCAGACGACCTTTTTTACGAGGATTACAAACGTCTTAAACTGTCTGATTCGAGAATCAGACCTACACAGACTGCTGCGCCACAGTGGCTTCGACAACGCAGCTTGATGGTAAGGTTGAGGTAAAAATATAGCGGATTCAATATAGAAATACCTGAATCGTCATTCCCGCGCAGGCGGGAATCCAGAACGTAAAGTTAAAGAAACCGTTTTTGCCTGATAAGTTCCTGTGTAGGCAGATCTGGATTCCCGCCTGCGCGAGAATGACGGTATATTTTTTGAATTTAATATAAAAGGTCGTCTGAAAACCGATTTTCAGGCTTTCAGACGACCTTTGCCTTCTTTTTACGCCTTATTTTTTAAACATATTTTTAATGATGCCCATCACGCTGCGGGAAATGGCGTTGGTCACTTGGCGGTTGATTTGGCTGCCGATGGCATCGGCGACGTTGTAACCCAAGCCCTGTCCTGACTTTTTACGTCCGCCGCTCAAGCCGCCGAGCAGTCCGCCGAGTATGCCGGGGTCGGCATTGGCGGCTTCTTTTTCAGCGGCTTTTTGCGCTTTTTCCTGCTCTTTTGCCGCTGCTGCCGCCTCTTTCTCCGCCGCAGCCTGACTGTCGGCTTCGGCTAAAGCTTCAAAGGCGGAATAATTGTCCACCATGTCTTTATAGGTCGGATACAAATCATCGTTTTGGAACAAGCGGTTGCGTTCCTCTGCGGCAAGCGGGGTCAAGGACGATTGCGGCGGCAGGACGAACGCGCGTTCTACCGGCTCGGGCATACCTTTTTCGTCGAGGAAGGAAACGAGTGCTTCGCCGACACCCAGTTCGGCAATCGCTTCGGCAACTTTGATATTCGGATTGCTGCGGAAGGTTTCGGCAGCGGCCTTAACCGCTTTTTGGTCGCGCGGCGTGAAAGCGCGCAGGGCGTGTTGCACGCGGTTGCCGAGTTGTCCAAGGATGGTATCGGGCAAATCGAGCGGGTTTTGGGTCACGAAATACACGCCCACGCCTTTGGAACGAATCAGACGAACAACTTGCTCAACTTGCTCCACCAGCGCATTGGCGGCGTTGTCAAACATCAAATGCGCTTCGTCGAAGAACATCACGAATTTCGGTTTGTCCAAATCGCCGACTTCGGGCAGGGTTTCAAACAACTCCGCCAACATCCACAGCAAAAACGCGCTGTACATACGCGGCGAGCGCATCAGTTTTTCCGAATTGAGGACGTTGATGACGCCTTTGCCGTTGTCGGTCTGCATCCAATCTTGCAGGTTGAGCGACGGCTCGCCGAAGAATTTTTCCGCACCTTCGTTCTCCAGCGTCAAAAGCTGCCGCTGAATCGCGCCAATACTGGCGGCGGAGACGTTCCCGTATTGCGTGCGGTATTCCGAAGCGTGGTCGGAAACATGTTTCAGCATACTGCGCAAGTCTTTCAAATCCAGAATGTGCCAGCCTTTGTCGTCGGCGACTTTGAACACGAGGTTCAACAAGCCTTCCTGCGTGTCGTTCAGATTCATCAAACGCGCCAGCAGCAGCGGGCCCATTTCCGAAACGGTTACGCGTACCGGAATACCGGTTTCGCCGTAAACATCCCAAAAGCGCACGGGGAAACTTTGCAGCCATTGCTCGCCCAAACCAAACTCGGCAATGCGTTCGCCCACCTTGCCGCTGGCGGCACCCGCTTGCGCGATGCCCGACAAATCGCCTTTGACGTCAACCAAAAATACGGGAATGCCCTCGCTGCTGAAGGCTTCCGCCATACGGCGCAGGGTTACGGTTTTACCCGTACCGGTCGCACCGGCGATCAAGCCGTGGCGGTTCGCCATTTTGCCTTGGATTTCAAGTGTCTTATCGCCCGCGCGCGCGATGGGGAATGTCGTCATGAAGGTTTCCTTTGATTGGATGGTTTGAAAAATAATTCTATTTTCTTATGTTTCCACACACAGGGCAACAGATAGGCAAAAGGTCGTCTGAAAAGCAGACGACCTTTTACTATGAATAATTCAAACAAAAAGCGCGAACCGCAAGGTTCGCGCTTTTTTCAAACGACCTCAATTATTTCTTGTCGTCTTTCACTTCTTCAAAGTCGGCATCTACTACGTCGTCGTCTTTCTTGGCGGAAGACGGTTCGGCTTGTGCGCGTTCGCCTGCTTGGGCTTCGGCTTGCGCTTGTGCGTAAACCATTTCGCCCAGTTTTTGGCTGGCTGTGCCCAGTGCTTCGGCTTTGGCATCGATGGCGGCTTTGTCGTCGCCTTTCACGGCTTCTTCAGCTTCTTTCAACGCGGCTTCGATTTTTTCTTTCTCGGCTGCGTCGAGTTTGTCGCCGTAGTCCGCCAAAGATTTTTTCACGGAGTGAATCAGGGCTTCGGCTTGGTTGCGGGAAGCGACCAATTCAGTCAGTTTTTTATCTTCCTCAGCGTTGGCTTCGGCATCTTTCACCATGCGTTCGATTTCTTCTTCGCTCAAGCCTGAAGAACCTTGGATGGTAATGTTGGCGGCTTTGCCTGTGCCTTTGTCTTTGGCGGAAACGTGCAGGATACCGTTGGCGTCAATATCGAAGGTTACTTCGATTTGCGGCATACCGCGCGGTGCGGGTGCGATGTCGCCCAAGTTGAACTGACCCAAAGATTTGTTAGCGGAGGCGCGTTCACGTTCGCCTTGCAGTACATGGATGGTTACTGCGCTTTGGTTGTCTTCGGCAGTAGAGAACACTTGCGACGCTTTGGTCGGGATGGTGGTGTTCTTCTGAATCAGCTTGGTCATCACGCCGCCCATAGTTTCGATACCCAAAGACAGAGGGGTTACGTCCAGCAGCAATACGTCGCTGCGGCCGCCGCTCAATACTTCGCCTTGAATCGCTGCGCCTACGGCAACGGCTTCGTCAGGGTTCACGTCTTTGCGCGGCTCTTTGCCGAAGAAGTCTCTAACGGCTTCTTGTACTTTAGGCATACGGGACTGACCGCCGACCAAGATCACGTCGTCGATGTCGCTGGTGCTCAAGCCGGCATCTTTCAATGCGGTGCGGCAAGGCTCGATAGAGCGGGCAATCAGGTCTTCAACCAGGCTTTCGAATTTGGCACGGGTAATTTTCATTGCCAAGTGTTTCGGACCGGTTGCGTCCATGGTGATGTACGGCAGGTTGATTTCGGTTTGCTGACCGCTGGACAATTCGATTTTGGCTTTTTCGGCAGCTTCTTTCAGGCGTTGCAATGCCATCACATCTTGTTTCAAATCAATGCCTTGTTCTTTTTTGAACTCGGCGATGATGTGGTCGATGAGGCGTTGGTCGAAGTCTTCGCCGCCCAGGAAGGTGTCGCCGTTGGTTGCCAATACTTCAAATTGTTTGTCGCCGTCGAGGTTGGCGATTTCGATGATGGAAATATCGAAGGTACCGCCGCCCAAGTCATATACGGCTACTTTGCGGTCTTTATTGTCACCTTTGTCCATACCGAATGCCAAAGCGGCTGCGGTCGGCTCGTTGATGATGCGTTTTACGTCCAAACCGGCGATGCGCCCCGCGTCTTTGGTAGCTTGACGTTGGCTGTCGTTGAAGTAGGCCGGAACGGTAATCACGGCTTCGGTTACTTTTTCACCCAAGTAAGATTCGGCGGCTTCTTTCATTTTACGCAGGACTTCTGCGGAAACTTGCGGCGGAGACAGCTCTTTGCCTTGCGCTTTCACCCATGCGTCGCCGTTGTTGGCTTTGATGATTTCGAAAGGCATGGATTCGATGTCGCGTTGAACTTCTTTGTCTTCAAATTTATGACCGATCAAACGTTTTACAGCGTAGATGGTGTTTTTAGCGTTGGTTACGGCTTGGCGTTTGGCAGGTGCGCCGACGAGGACTTCGCCGCCGTCCAGATAAGCGACGACAGACGGCGTAGTGCGTGCGCCTTCTGCGTTTTCAATAACTTTGGTTTGACCGTTTTCAGAGATGGATACACAAGAGTTGGTTGTACCTAAGTCGATACCGATTACTTTTGCCATATTGATGTTGCTCCTAAAAAGATTTTTCTAAGTTAATAATCGTGTGGAACATTTTGTTCCGTTGACCTGTAAATAGGGTTGCCCGATATTTTTTCAAGGGTTTTGTTGAAATTTTTTAAATATAAAATTCAACAGATTAAACTATTTATCCACAGGTCAGTGTTTTGTTTTTCAGACGACCTAGTCTTTGTTTTCCGATTGGGCATCATCAGAATGATTTTCCAAAAGCGGGATTGAAGGCTGAGGAACTGGGAAGGGTCGTCTGAAAATTTTATGCTTGATAAACTTCATCAAGCGGTGCCTTCAGGCTTCTTTTTTCGCTACGATAACCATCGCGGGGCGCAGTACGCGGTCGGACAGGGTGTAGCCTTTTTTCATGACGCTGACGATGGTGTTCGGCTCTTGCTCGCTGACGACCGCCTGCATCGCCTGATGTTGGTGCGGGTCGAGTTTGTCGCCGGGCTGCGGGTTGATTTCTTTGATATGCGTGGTGTCGAACGCTTTTTGCAATTCGTTCAGCGTCATTTGCACGCCCATTTTCAGCGCGTCGAAATTACCGCTTTGGTCGAGCAGCGCCATTTCGAGATAGTCTTTGACCGGCAGCATTTCGGCGGCGAATTTTTGTCCGGCGAATTTGTGCGTATCGGCAATTTCCTGCTGATGGCGGCGGCGCAGGTTTTGCTCGTTTGCCAGACCGCGCAGTTCGCTGTCTTTTAGCTGTCCTTCCAGCTCGGCGATACGCGCCTGCAATTCTTCGTAAGTCGGCGGTTCCGGTTGTGTTTCGGTTTGCTCGGTTTCGACGGCTTCGGCGGTTTCCACTTCTGCCGCTGTTTCGATTTCAGTTTCGGTTTGTTGCGGTTCGTTATGCTCCGTCATGTCGGACATCCTTTTAAATAGGGGTTGGTATTCAATGCAGCTTTATATAAGGTCGTCTGAAAAAACTTCAAGCATATATAGTGGATTAACTTTAAACCAGTACGGCGTTGCCTCGCCTTAGCTCAAAGAGAACGATTCTCTAAGGTGCTGAAGCACCAAGTGAATCGGTTCCGTACTATCTGTACTGTCTGCGGCTTCGTCGCCTTGTCCTGATTTTTGTTAATCCACTCACTATAAAGCCGATGTAATAAACATATTCCGCAATGCGCTATCGCAAATCGTTGATAAAAGGTAAGATACGCCGATACCATCCTGTTTTCAGACGACCTCCGATATGAAAAAAGACCACCTGAACACAACCGATTTCAACCTCTGGCACACCATCCGCGAAGAAACCGCAGCCGCAGCCGCAGCCGAACCGATGCTGGCGAGCTTTTTACACCAAACCGTGTTGCGCCACGATTCGCTCGATTCCGTCCTTGCTTATCATCTTTCCAGCAAACTCGGCAGCCCGATTATGGACGTACGCGCCCTGTTTGAAATTTACCAGCAGGCATTGGGCAGCGACGCGCGCATCGGCAACTGCGTCGAGGCAGACTTGAAAGCCATTTACGAACGCGACCCCGCCTGCGACGAATATTCGCTGCCGCTCCTGTATTTCAAAGGTTTCCACGCCATTCAGGCACACCGCATCAACCATTGGCTTTATCAAAACGGCCGCAAAACGCTGGCGTATTTCCTGCAAAACCGTATGTCGGAAGTATTCGGCGTCGATATTCACCCCGCCGCCCGTTTCGGCCATGGTCTGATGCTCGACCACGCGACCGGTTTTGTGGCGGGCGAAACTGCCGTGTTGGGTAACAATATTTCCATCCTGCATGGCGTAACGCTCGGCGGCTCGGGCAAGGAATGCGGAGACCGCCACCCGAAAATCGGCGACGGCGTGATGATCGGCGCGAATGCTTCGATATTGGGCAACATCCGCATCGGCGACAATTCCAAAATCGGCGCGGGCAGCGTGGTCGTTGCGGACGTACCGTCTTCGATTACCGTCGTCGGCGTGCCTGCCAAACCGGTGGGGCGTTCGGTCAAAACCCCGGCGGCGGATATGGACCAAAGCTTACAGGGCGTGGCAATGGATTTTGTGATTTGAACCGAATTGCCCGATTAAGACCGCAGATACGAAAAGGTCGTCTGAAAACCTGATGGATAAGGTTTTCAGACGACCTTTTTCTATACGGCCGACACGCTTAAAAAATCAGCTGGGCAGTCAGAGTCGGTATTGGATGTATAAGTCAGCGTTATTGCCCCGATACTGCATTCCGTTCGTTGCTGCGCAGGCGTTCCAAATGGTTTTTGACTTCCTGTATTTTTGCTTCGGTAAACAGGTTGGCGATATTTTTCCAAATGCTGTGATAACCGTAGGGGCCGTGCTGCATTTCGGCTTTTGCCTCTTCAATCTGCCAGCCTTGGTAAAGGATGCGGTACATTCCGGCAATCAGCCCCGTCCTATCGGCACCGTGGTAGCAATGGATGAGGACTGCGCCGTTTTGTTGCTGCTTTTCAATCAGGTACAGGATTTCGGCGATGTCTTTAGGTTTGACATTCCACGACAACAGCGGGCGGTTGATGATGTTGATGCCGTATTGCTTGAGATAGTCGTCGTCATTGCGGTCGAAAAAGCGCAGATTGACGACGCTTTTGATACCCTGCTGCGAAATGGTTTCGCCATCCTCGGGAACAGGCTGTTCGCTGCGGTAGAGTTTGTCATCGATACGGTAAAGGTTGGCATCTTGCTTGACAGATACTGCCCAAAGTCGGGTATTCATGGTTCGTGTTTCTTGAGTGGACGAGGCTTGGCAGGCGGCAAGCAGGAAGGCTGAGAAGATAATCGGTATGGTTCGTTTCATCATAGGGATAGATTAAAAAGGTAAAAAGGTCGTCTGAAAAAGGAATCTGTTTTCAGACGACGTGTTTGATGTTTAAGAAAACCGCGCTTTTATTCCCATACGTTCGCCCGCTCGACTTCTTTCCACGCTTCGAGAATCAGGCTGCCGTCATTGTCTTTCAAGAGCGTCGCGTCGGAAAGCATACGCCGCCAAGTGCGGGCGTTTTTCAGACCGTGCATCAGCCCGAGGCTGTGGCGGACGATGTAGCGCAAGATTGTGCCGCGTCCGGCTTGGATTTGGGCTTGGCTGTATGTATAGAGGCGCTGCACCAAATCGGCGTATTCAATCGGGCTGTGGGTGTCGCCGTAAAACAGCCTGTCCCATTCGTGCATGACCATCGGGTTGTGGTACGCCTCACGTCCGACCATTACGCCGTCAACGTGTTGCAGGTGTCCGGCGATTGCTTCGTTGGTGGTGATACCGCCGTTGATGATGATTTCCAGCTCGGGAAACTCTTGCTTGAGGCGGTAAACGTAATCGTATTTCAACGGCGGAACGTCGCGGTTTTCTTTGGGGGAAAGGCCGTCCAGCCATGCGTTGCGGGCGTGGACGATGAAGGTTTTACAAGCGGTTTTGTCGCGCAGCGTGCCGACGAAATCGGAGACGGTTTGGTATTCGGTCTGCCTGTCGACGCCGATGCGGTGTTTGACGGTAACGGGAATCTTAACCGCATCCTGCATGGCGTTGAGGCAGTCGGAAACCAGCATGACTTCGTTCATCAGACACGCGCCGAACGAGCCTTTCTGCACGCGCGGGCTGGGGCAGCCGCAGTTGAGGTTGACTTCGTTGTAGCCGTATTCTTCAGCGGCTTTGGCCGCCTTCGCCAAATCAGACGGGTCGCTTCCGCCCAGTTGCAGGGCGACGGGCTGCTCGCCTTCGTTGAACATCAAAAAGCGGTCTTTGTCGCCATAGACGATGGCGCCGGAATTGACCATTTCGCTGTAAAGCCATGTGTTGCGGGTAATCTGGCGGGCGAGGTAGCGATAGTGCCGGTCTGTCCAGTCGAGCATGGGGGCAACGGAAAGGCGGCGGGGCGGGAGGTTGGTTTGAGACATTATGTAGTGTGTAAACAGTGTTTCAGACGACCTTTGTTCTTGAAGGTCGTCTGAAAAGGAAACGGATTAAACGGATGGCGGGACGGCGGAAAACCGATGCGTCAGATTGGCTTTATAGCAAAGCTTAAGGTTGCTTTTCTCCGACGATTTTTTCAAATGTGCGGATTAAGCTTGAAGCGATAACCTCCTCGCTAAACTCCGCCAAACAATCTTGACGCAGTTTTTCATGATCGAAGCGTTCGCGATTTTCATACATTTCAATCAATGCATCGGTAAGCGCGGGGATATTTTCGGTCGGCACCAAAATACCGTTCTCGGGCGTAACGATGGATTGCGGACCGCCGCACATGGTGGCGATGACGGGCAAGCCCTGAGACAACGCTTCAATAAACACGACCCCGAAGGTTTCCGTGCGGCTGGCAAGGACGAAAGCGTCGCTTTGGCGCATCAAATCCAATACTTCGTCCGTGGTTAGCGCGCCGAGGAAGCTGACGGCATGCGTAATGCCCAACTCTTGTGCCAAACGGCGCAAATTGGCGGCTTCCACGCCGTCCCCGCCGATTTTTAATTTAAGGAAAGGATATTTTTCCAACGCTTTCGCAAAGGCCGGCAGCAGGAGGTCATGCCCTTTCAGATGGCGCAGATGCGAAACGGTACAGAAGGTGTAGTCTTGGTTTCCTTTATCGGGAAACGTTAAATCCCTTGCGAAATTGTCGCCCAGTACGTTGGGCAGGTATTCCCATTCCAAACCATATTTTTCCTTCAGCAGGCGGCTGAAGTCGCGGCTGACGGCAAAACGCGCGGCACTATGTTCTGCAGCGAGGCGCATGATCGGCCATTGGTGGGGCCGTATGAGGTTGCGGGTAATGGTGCTGCTGTGTTCGGTAATGACGTAGGGAATACCGTAAGTCTTATAGATTTCGTAGGCAAGGATACCCGCGTAGTTCATGGAATGTGCATGAACAATATCGGGGCGGCCGTTTTCACGCACATACCGCGCAAATGCCTTCATACCCGCGCGCACCCAGCGGATGCGGTCCAAATCGACGACAGGAAAACGGGGGAAAAAATACATACTGTCGTAAGCATAGGTATTCAACCCGCCCTGATTGTGTTTCCGGATGCCGTAAGGACCGGTAAAAATGGATTTGGTATGGACGCGCAGATAGCGGAACATCGGCGCAATCACCCCGACTTTCAGACCTTTGCGCTGCAAGGCTTGGGCTTGAAGACGGAAAAAGATTCCGTCCACATCGGTTTCGGTTTTGGGATACCAAGAAGGAATAACGGCAACGTGCATGAAAAAACTTTCGTAATAATCAATCTGAGGTCGTCTGAAAAACCATTCGCCGTTTTCAGACGACCTTTTTAATAACCGGGTAAGACCTACTCCCCCGCCACGGTCATGCTCTCGATCAGCACCGAGCCGATTTTGTTGGAAGATCGGCGCAGCGCGTCGTTGGCAGTGCCGACGATGCCGAGATACATATCCTGCAAGCGGCCGGCGATGGTGATTTCTTGGACGGGGTGGCTGATGATGCCGTTTTCCACCCAAAAGCCTGCCGCGCCACGCGAGTAGTCGCCCGTGATGGTGTTCACGCCCTGCCCCATCAGTTCGGTAACCAACAATCCGGTACCTATTTCTTTCAGTAAGTCGGACTGCGTTTCGTGCGTATGGTTCAAATAAAGGTTGTGCGCGCCGCCGGCGTTGCCCGTGGTCTGCATACCGAGTTTTCTCGCGCTGTAACTGCTGAGGAAATAGCCTTCGACAATGCCGTCGCGGATGACGAAACGCGGCTGCGTGGCGACGCCTTCGGAGTCGAAATAGGTACTGCCGAAGGCGCGGGGAATGTGCGGCTCTTCGCGCAGGCTGAGGAAATCGGGCAGGACTTTTCTGCCTATGCTGTCGATCAGGAAACTGCTTTGGCGGTAGAGCGCGCCGCCGCTGAGTGCGCCGACGAGGTGTCCGATAAGGCCGCCTGCGACGGTGGTATCGAAGAGAACTGGATAGCTGCCTGTCGGGATGCTGCGGCTGTTCAGACGACGTAAGGTGCGCTCGGCGGCGGTTTTGCCGATTTGCTCTGGACTGTCCATGTCTTGATGGCGACAGGCTGCGTCGTACCAGTAGTCGCGCTGCATGCCGTTTTCGTCGGCGGCGACGATGCTGCACGAAATGCTGTGGCGCGTACCTTGTTGGTGGGCGGTGAAGCCGTGGGTGTTGCCGTAAACGTATTGGTAATGTCCGGTCTGAACGCCTGCGCCTTCGGAATTTTCGATGCGTTCATCCGCGCTTAGGGCAGCTTGTTCGCATTGTTTTGCCAACTCAATGGCAGCTTCCGTGCTTAAATCCCATTCGTGGTAACGGTCGAGGTCGCCGACGTGTTGCGCCATCAGTGAAGCATCTGCCAGACCTGCACAATCGTCTTCGGCGGTGTAGCGGGCGATGTCAATGGCGGCTTTGACGGTGTCTTGCAGGGCTTTTTCAGAGAAGTCGGCGGTGCTGGCGCGACCTTTGCGCTTACCGACGTAAACGGTAATATCCAGCGATTTGTCTTGCTGGAACTCGATTTGTTCGATTTCGCCCAGCCGTACGCTGACGCTTTGTCCGATGGATTCGCTAAAGTCGGCTTCGGCTGCCGCCGCGCCCATGTTTTTTGCCAAATCCAAGGCGTGTCCGCATAAGCCGGTCAGCTCGGAGGCGGTGTGGTTGAACAGCATAAAAGGTTTCCTGACAGAGGTTTGCGGCATTTTAACCGTTTTCAGACGACCTCGGCAAAAATACCGCCGCAGAAGATATAGTGGATTAAATTTAAATCAGGACAAGGCGACGAAGCCGCAGACA
>ERZ773214.1910-NODE-1910-length-11726-cov-15.786222_pt1 | contig 11726 bp, 8 predicted proteins | sample MGYA00511238_ERZ773214 | MGnify/ENA primary metagenome ERZ773214 (study PRJEB29015, sample SAMEA2738157) | human oral metagenome | biome: human oral; feature: human-associated habitat; material: saliva | place: China | collected 2259 ...
GTGAGGTTACCCCTACAAGACTGCCATTAAGGGACATAACGAAGCCTACATCCTTCTTATAGGGGTATCTCGGTGATCACTCCCCTTCCCTTCGGGGGAGGGGACGGGGGAGGGGCCAGCTGGGGAAGGGGGAGGGGCCGATGGCTGTTAGTGTAAAGTTTTTTCGCTAATCATTCCCACCTCCATTCATGAAGGGGCTGTGCTTGAGACAAGAAGAGGCCCTTTTACGTTCGAGAACATGCCTTTCAACGTTCAAGAAGGGCGTCTTCTTGATGCAAGAAGGGCATGTTCTTAAACGCTGTATGTAATAAGCTGAATACTTGGGGGTTATGGGTTCGGTGGAGGGAGATGCTTAACCCTTGTTCGGAGGTACTGTTGCTCGATGAGATGTAAAGATGTTTTACGACTTTGTTAATCCTCCGAAGGGAAAGAAAGCAGCCGAGGGAATGGCGAATATATCGTCATCTTTACTTATTCACAACACATCCCCACGCTTGTAAACGCTATTTCCGCCTATTTGTGTTAGTCTTAATTCCAATCGCATGGAGGGTTTGAACGCTAAAAGGAGAGGGCGAATTGTTAGACAATCAGACGTGAGGGATGAGTAAGGATAGTCTGATGAACGAAAATAGACCATGTGTGCGGTAGTAGAAAACAGGGGCCAGTCTGCGACAGTTAGACTACAGTAGCTTATTAGGATTGCGTAGTTCGTCGACTAATAAGTCAACGTCTGTGCGTGGGTTATGCTTATCATAATCCGTACGAGAGCCATAGCTTTGTCGGAGTAGCTTTGCTCTTTTTCCCGCTTTCAGCTCATCTCCATGCTCACAGATGAGCGTATAGAAATCTTTAGACGCCTTGTCGTAAACAAAATCTTTGTTTTTAGAGAGCTTTCTCACACATTTCTCTATCATATCTATATATTGGTTACGCCTTAAAGCAGCTTTGATGTCTTGGAAGTGCAGGCAATACCACAGTTCGAAAGACTCATTACTCCATGCGCACATCATACCTTTCTTTTTGGCTTCCGATATCGCTTGATTGAAATCTTTGAAGTCATCTTTGTCAAAGACGAGCCATACACGGTCGAAAGGAACTTGTCGGCTCTTTTCTAAGTCGACCCGAATTTTCCCAGCCTCAGCCACCAATTGGCAAGTACCCTTTGCACAACCTTTGATGACAGGACCCACTGTTCGGACCTCAGACCAGCGGTCTTTGACAAAAGCCTTGAAGTAGTTTGGCTCTGTTTCAGTCCCCTCGCAAACTATCAGAAACCTCACGTACTCGTTTCTCGTACCCTGTCTGCGTCGTCCACCGGCTAAGGCTTTATGGTTTTTCATACTTGTTCTCATGGGTGTTCGTATTAGTTTATTTGATAAAAGGTATGGCACCGTATCGTCCATTGATATAGTCATTTTCAATGTCACGGTCGTTACGGACTTTGAAGTCGAGTAGTGAGTATAGGTCGCTGGCCTCTGTTGGGTCTTTCTCAGTGAACCATACTTGGTCTCTGCGTAGATATTTCGTGTCAAGCAGGTGTGTGTCATGTGTGGTAAAAACGAGCTGTGCGCCATGAGGGTTGGTCTCTTTGTCCATGAAGAGACGTACGATGGCACGTGTCATCATCGGATGGAGCTTAGAGTCAAGTTCGTCTACAAAGAGCACTTTACCGCCAAGGAGCGTGTCAAAGATAGGTCCGGAGAGTGTGATAACTTTGTTCGTACCATTCGACTCCTTGTCGTCTGCGTCGAATCTCACAGTGTTGATAACCTTCCCTTCAGCGTCATATACGTTATGAGTCGTCAGTGTTTCGATGACCTTAGCATTATTGAATTTATCGTTGGAGATGATGGGTAATGTTGCTAACTTCTCTTTTAAGTCATTAGGAATATCCCTTTCTTCAATCTCAATGTTCGTAAAACCTAAGTCTAACCGCCTAAAGAAATCTATTGCCTCATCGTATCCTCGTAGATGCTTCTTAAGCATGTCGATCATAAGACGCTCATATCCATCATCTTTAAGACCCGAGATAGCATTATAATCCCTAAGGTGCTTGATGAGCTTTTGGGCTATTCTACCGTTTAGTTGGGCGACGAGCGAGAGGAAGAGACGGTTTTCTGTGGTAGAGCTCTCTTTCCCCTTGCCCTCAGAGAAATAAGTAGCCGACACAGAGAAGGTCTGCCGCTCTCTGCGGAAGAGGTAGTGCTCCTTGGCGCCGGGTCCTATTTTCTTCTCATAGAGCCACTCGCTAATAATCGTATTCTTCGTGTATTCGAATCCATAACGATAGACAGCACCCTCGAACAAACACTGAATTTCAAAGGTCGTCGGCTCGTCCTTTGAACAATCATCAAGCAAGAAGGGGTCGTAAACAAGGTCTTCACCAGGGTTTAACTTGATGTTCTTGTCCACAATATTCCTAAACAAGCCCAGTGCCATGATGACGTTTGTCTTCCCACTGGAGTTTGCTCCATAGAGAACTGCCGTTGGTAAGAGTCGAAAACCATCTCTTTCGATGACAGAATCAGATAGTTCTTTAATCTGAACAGCCTCCATACGTAGACTTTTCACAGCCCGAAAGGAACGGAAATTACCAAAACTAAAATTAATCAACATAAGCTTTTATGATGTTCGTTACGGTTACAAAGATAGTAAATAATAATGTGTTTTGGTGTAATTTACGAGATATTTTCTCAAAAATGAGCATGTTCTTGTTTATAGAAGGGGTTTAGGCAGTATTTACGAGTGGTTTGACAGTATGATAATAGAATAGGTGTTAGGGTCATTTGGGTGGATTATTAGGGCTTACGTTAGCCCTTTTAGTCATACTTTCTATCTCTTTGACTGTCCTTCCCTCCGTCCTGTTTCCCCTTATTTGCGTGTCACTTATCGAGCACACAAAGCCATTTATTTGCAGACAGAGTGCTTTACAGTGTATTATTTACATAATATCCTTTCATTCATGTGGGATATTTGTTTTTTTTTATTAACTTTGCCTTCGATGGAAGAAGGGTAAGGTTTGCGTTCTGAGTCACGACCTTATAGTGTGCTGAGCAGTGTCGATGTGGCATGTAAGCAATGTCGATGTAGCGTGCAAGCAGTGTTGATGTGACGTGTAAGCAGTGTCGATGTAGCGGGCTAAAGAGTGTCGTCACGATAGGGCGCAAGAGCAATCTGATAAAGTATAACACCTAACTATTATGCATAAACAATTTTTATTCGGTTTATTATTATCGTCATTAATGGCTGCACCTGTGCATGCTGACGACCACCCAACAGGTGGTTATCTCTTCGGACAGGCGGCAGCACCAACTGGTAATGAGTGGCAGGCTCCGGGCGAGTTAGGCTATAACAAGTTGCCAGCACGTGCGTTATTCTCCTCTTTCTCATCGGTCGACGAGGCGAGGAAGGTATTACCAGAGTATGCAAAAGACTATCTCTCGCTTGACGGAGAGTGGCGTTTTCACTTCTCAAAGAACCCTGATGAGCGTCCAAAAGACTTCTTCACAAGGGGTTACGATGATAGTCGGTGGGATCGTCTGCAGGTGCCTGTAAGTTGGAATATGGCGGGTATTCAGAAGGACGGTACGCTGAAGTATGGTGTACCTATCTATGTTAATCAGTGGGTTATATTCAAGTATAACATCGAGCCGGGCGACTGGAAGAAGGGAGTTATGCGTGAACCGCCTAAGAACTACACCACTTACGAATACCGAAACGAGGTCGGCTCGTTCAGAAGGAGCTTTGATATCCCTGCTACATGGGATGGTAAGGAGGTCTATCTGAACTTTGATGGTGTCGACTCGTTCTTCTATTTGTGGATTAACGGCCGTTATGTTGGTTTCTCAAAGAACTCACGTAACACGGCACGGTTCGATATCAGCCCTTATATTAACAAGGGTAAGAATGAGATAGCAGTTGAGGTTTATCGCTCATCAGACGGTAGCTTCCTCGAAGCACAGGATATGTTCCGCCTCCCAGGTATCTTCCGTAACGTCAGCGTGACGGCTACTCCGAAGGTACATGTTGCCGACGTGAAGGCTATCCCTGCATATACTGACGGCAAGGGAACCGTTAACCTCAACACAACACTGCAGAACCTTACAGCGAAGACAGCCAAGGACTTGCATATACGATGGAGTCTTTATAAGAACAGACTCTTTGCTGATGACAACGAGTTGGTGGCTACCTTCGAAGATGCTAAGGCTAAGACGACTTGTAACAGCAAGGGTCAGGCTGCTATCCGACAGACTTTAACGGTCGACAACGTGGCTGCCTGGACCGCAGAAGCACCTAACGTGTATGTTGTCGTGGGTGAACTGATGCAAGGAAAGAAAGTTCTTGAGACGATAAGTTTCCAAACTGGATTCCGAACAGTGGAGATTAAGGATACACCAGCAAGTCAAGACGAGTTCGGACTGGCTGGAAGATACTATTACATCAACGGTAAACCCGTCAAACTCAAGGGTGTCAACCGCCATGATACGAACCCATTAACGGGTAAGGTCATCTCTCGTGAGCAGATGGAACATGAGATTATGCTGATGAAACGGGCTAATATCAACCACATCCGTACCTCGCATTATCCTAATGACCCTTACTTCTACTATCTCTGTAATAAGTATGGTATCTACTTAGAGAGCGAGGCCAACATCGAAAGCCACGAATATTTCTATGGCAAGGCATCGTTGTCTCATGTGCCAGAGTTCCAAGCGGCGCATGTAGACCGTGTAATGACTATGGCGCATCAGTTGGTTAACAATCCTTCAATCGTTATCTGGAGCTTAGGCAATGAGGCTGGCCCTGGGCATAACTTCGTTGTTGCCTACGACTCTCTGAAGGCTTACGACGCTTCAAGACCAGTACAATATGAGCGCAACAACGACATTGTCGACATGGGTTCTAACCAGTATCCAAGTATCGCATGGACCCGTGATGCGGTCAAGGGAAGGATGGGCATTAAGTATCCTTTCCATATCTCTGAGTATGCTCACTCGATGGGTAACGCTGTAGGCAACCTCGTTGACTACTGGGAAGCAATGGAGTCTACGAACTTCTTCATGGGTGGTGCCATCTGGGATTGGATTGATCAGAGTATGTATAACTACACGAAAGAGGGCAAGCGGTACCTTGCCTACGGTGGTGACTTTGGTGATACGCCTAACGACGGACAGTTTGTTATGAACGGTATCATCTTCGGTGACGAGCAGCCTAAACCACAGTATTATGAGGTGAAGAAGGTCTATCAGTATATTGGTACCAGTTGGAAGGATGCTAAGACGGCCACGTTGGATGTGTTTAATAAGAACTACTACACAGATGACCTCAGTGGTTATGCTATGTCTTACGTGTTGACAGCCGACGGAGTAGCCGTTAAGAAGGGCGAACTTGACTTGGGTAGCGTACCCGCAAGGACGCATAAAGCAATCACTATCACGGGGCTCAACGAGGGTCTCGACCCTAATAAGGAGTATCTCCTACACATTGTCTATCGTCTTAAAGAGGATATGCCTTGGGCAAAGGCGGGCTATATTCAGGCCGAGGAGCAGCTACCTGTGCAGGTTGCAGCAGCTCGTCCAGCTATCGCAGCGGCTGGTAAGGTGAACATGTCGGCCGTGAAAGACAATAAGATAGTGCTCTCTGGTAAGACCTTCACAACCACTTTCGACCTCACGAAGGGTACGATCTATAACCTTCAGTACGATGGTAAGACCATCATCCCAGACGGTTGTGGACCAGAGTTGAACGCCTTCCGTGCGTGGGTCAACAATGATAATTGGGCTTACGAAGGATGGTATGCGAACGGATTGAATAATCTTCAACACAAGTGTACGAGCTATACTACCCACGCTAATGCCAACGGCTCTGTCTCTGTTGTGTGCAACGTAGAGTCGCAAGCACCATATAGCTATCGCCTTGAGGGCGGTAATGCCAACTGGAAGAAGCTCATCGAAAACAAAGAAAAGCCTTTCGGTAAGGACGACTTCCGCTTTACGACGCAGGTTGTCTACACCATCTTCCCTGATGGAAGTATTGAGAGTGAGAGCGCAATCACCAGCAATAAGCCTAATCTGACGCTCGCTAAGCTCGGTTATACGGTACGTCTTCCAAAGGCTCTCAGACTGTTGAATTACTATGGTCGTGGTCTGGTCGATAACTATCCAGACCGTAAGACGGGTCAGATGATTGGTATCTATGAGCAGCAGGACGTTGAGGATGAGTTTGTGGCATTCCCTAAACCACAAGACACGGGTAACCATCAGGACACTCGCTGGCTCTCGCTCGCTGGCAATGGTGGACAGGATGCCCTCTATGGGGCCCTCTTCGTGGCCAAAGACAAGATGAGCTTCTCTGCCCTTCCATGGTCGGATAACACCATCGCTATGGCTAACCACCCTCACGAACTGCCTCAGAGTGATTACACTTACCTACACCTCGACATGGCTATCACGGGTCTTGGTGGTAACAGTTGTGGGCAGGGTGGACCGTTACAGCGCGACCGTGTGATGGCAACGCCACATACCTTCGGTTATATGATACGTCCAATGAACTCTGTTGAGACCAATGACCTCGTTAGCAATGCGAACGTTAGTCTGAACGGTGCTACGCCACTTACCATCGTGCGTGACGCTGAGGGCAATGTGACGATCAATGCGAATGGTGCGAAGGGCGACATCTTCTATCGTCTCAATGGCAGTAAGAAGGCTGTGAAATACACTGGTTCTGTCGGCCTGCGCGAGGGTGGAACGATCTCAGCATGGACCAAGGAGAACGACTGGCTCGTGGCTTCTCAATCCTTCTCACGCATCGAGAGCATCCCACTATCGGTTGTCTTTGCATCAAGTCAGGAGAGTGGTGAGGGCGACGCAAGCCACCTCACCGATGGTGACCCAAGTACTTATTGGCACACTATGTATTCTGTTACGGTAGCGAACTACCCTCACTGGGTTGACTTCGACTGTGGTGGGGTGAAGACAATCAAGGGTTTCACCTATCTGCCACGCCAAGACAGCAATAATGGTAACATCAAGAAGTATAGCATCCAAGTAAGTAATGACGGCAAGACATGGGGCAAAGCCGTTGCAGAAGGTGAGTTTGAGAACAACAGAAAGGAAAAGACCGTCCTCCTCACCACCCCTGTCAAGGCCCGCTTCGTACGTCTGACAGCCCTCAGCGAGCAGTCTGGTCAGGACTTTGCAACGGGTGCTGAGTTTAAAGTGTTAGAGAAGTAAAGGGCTTATTATAGTCATTTGATAAATAAAAAGATAGGGAATCACAATTTGTCGTTCCCTATCTTTTTTGCGTTCTTACTAACTGTCTATAATCCGTTCGAATCATATTTGCATCCACTCGTCGTTCTATTTCAGCTATATAGTGCATGAAGTCTTTTATTTATGTATGTAACACAAAGAAGATTCTTCCTTTCATACGTTAGAATTATCTTAAAATAGATTTGCTTTTATCTCAATAATTGATTACATTTGTAGTCGATAAAAATGCGGATAGGTGCAAAAATATAGAATAGAATGGAGATAAGACGTGATGCATTGCTCAAACGATTGATGGATTTGAGACATAATGGAATGATTAAGGTCATTACTGGTATGAGGAGATGTGGTAAATCATATCTTCTCTTTAGGTTATTCTCTGAGGCTCTAAAAGCTGAAGGTGTGAGTGATGAACACATTGTTATGGTAAATCTTGAAGACCGCAGAAACAAAGTGTTAAGAGACCCTGATAAGTTACTTGAATACATTGATAGTAGATTGAAGGATGATCAGATGCATTATGTTTTACTTGATGAAGTGCAACTTGTTAGTGATTTTGAAGACGTACTTAATTCATACTTACAGGTAAAGAATGCTGATCTATATGTCACAGGTTCTAATGCTCGTTTCTTATCTAAGGATATAGTAACTGGGTTTCGCGGTCGTGGATTAGAGATTAAAGTACATCCTCTTTCTTTTCTTGAAATACGTAATGCAAGACCAGATGAACCTGTAGAGAATCTTTGGATAGAGTATATGACTTATGGTGGATTACCACAAGTAGTCACAATGACTTCCACTCAAGAGAAAGTCGTCTATTTAAAAAGCTTGTTTAAGCATACTTATTTAAAGGATATCAAAGAACGTTATGATATAAAATTAGATGGTGATCTTGAAGAACTCATAAGCACGTTAGCTTCTACAGTGGGTGGTTTGACTAATCCACGAAAGCTTGCTGATACTTTCCGAACAGTAAAGAAAAGTGCGATTAGTCAAGATACCATTAAAGTTTATATTGATTACTTACAAGATGCATTTATTATTGAACGCGCTCTACGTTATGATATTAAGGGTAGACGTTATATAGATACGCCTTCTAAGTTTTATTTTGAAGACTTAGGACTGAGGAATGCGCTTCTTAATTTCCGACAAGTAGAAAAGACTCACTTGATGGAAAATGCTATTTACAACGAATTACGTACTCGTGGGATGTCTGTGGATGTAGGTGAGGTCATTTGGAATACTAAGAACGAAGATGGGAAGAAGATTAGAAAGATACTTGAAGTAGACTTTGTTTGTAACCAAGGTTATAAGAGAGCTTATATCCAGTCTGCTTTCAGTATTCCTGATGATACGAAACGTGACCAAGAATTACAATCACTTAGAAGAATTGATGATTCGTTTCAGAAAGTAGTTATAATTGGTGATCATAGTCCTCGTTATCAGGATGAAGATGGTATTTTATTTATAGATATCTATGATTTCTTATTAGACAAGGGAGCTATAACATAGTGTTAGTTGACAAATGATAGGAAGTATATTAAGCACATAGCTATAGTGCTTTTGTTATCCTGTATTTTCAAAGGGTAGGTCTTTTAGCTAATAGACTATATTTATATAAGAAAAAAGGAGTGGAAGAAACGATATTTTCTTTCACTCCTTTTCGTTTTTTAGAAGCCTGAAATGTCACTAAATACAATGTTACACCTTGTTTGAACTATTCCCTTAGAGATGGGGAAACATTCCGCTCACACCAAGCGATGAGCGTTGAGATGAGTGGAAATAGTTCTTTCCCCATGTTTGAAAGGACGTATTGTTTGTCGCTTTCAACAATAATCCGATCTTCTTTTAATATATTTAGCGAGGCGGATAGGGGAGAGTCGGGCAGGTCATACCTTAACTCTTCGTAAGTTGCTCTGCCTTTCTTACCGAGTGTTTGGATAAGGCAAAGCGTGTCCGCCACGCATATCCGTGAGAGGATATTACGTATCGGACACGTTGGGAATAGTGGGTCAATTACCATTTCAGTTCTTCATTCAGTATCACACCATCGCTAACAGGTGCATCATTCTCTGCAAAGCTGTTTGCCTTATACTGGATGCAGAGCATAAGCATCTCGTCATTACCAGTATTCTTCAGCGCACGCTTACCTTCTGGGGCAACGCGAATAATACTGCCTTCAGTCACTGGGAAGACCTCGCCATCAACCTGATACTCACCTTCACCTTTGAGGATAAAGTAAAGTTCCTCGTGTGTCTTGTGTGTATGAAGGAAACCACTGTCCTGACCAGGTACAAGAGTCTGGAATGAAAGTTCGCTACCTGTTGTCTGTAATGCCTGACCAACGAATACCTTACCAGGAATCTCTATCTCTCCGAAGGGGAGCACATAGTCCTTGATGTCGTTGAGCTTACCTACGTTTACTGCTGTGAAGTTCTTACCATTCTTGATCGTTTCAACTGTTTTCATAATTCTTTTTGTTTTATTGTTTTGTTTGTTTTGATGATGCAAAGGTATTGACTTTCAGTCAGTCCTGCAAGTAGGCACGCAAATGTCAGCCAGTTACCTTGAGGTAAGTAATACTGATAATAAAGCATTTAAAGGGCACTTGTTTTACATAGTTTAACACTGAAAGATGCGAGCCTTAGCTTATAATAGTTACTTTTGTGCAGTAATACGACTTAAAGAGCTTATAAGTATGAATAGAAACGAAGTCAGAGATGCCCTCTATCCTAACTGTCCTATAAGAAATGTACTGTCAAGAGTAGGGGACAAGTGGTCGATGTTGGTGCTTTTCACGTTGGAGAACAACGATTGTCAACGCTTTAAGGAACTGCAACGTAATATACCCGATATTTCTCAAAAGATGCTGACTGCAACGCTGAAGATGTTGGAGGGTGATGGACTTATTCATCGGGAAGTCTTTCCAGAGATACCTCCCCGCGTTGAATATTCGCTTACGGAGAAAGGGAAAAGTCTACTGCCACTTATCGACAACCTCCTTTCATGGGCGAGTGAGAACATGGAAGATATTATAGAGTCGAGAAAACAGTATCTTTTAAAGTAGGCTTTTTAGAGGTTTTGGAGGTTAATAGTTCAACTGTTAGCAATCCTCTTTGTAAGTATTTTTCGTCTACTCGATTTTTATTAAGGCTTAATTGTATTCGAATTAACGCCTTTTTGGCTTGCAAAAGGTGCTCTTTAAGACCCTTACTAACGCCCTTTTGAAGTCCAATTAAGCACCTTTTCTTACGCAACTTCATAACTAACTGATTGTCTGTTGATTACAAACACGCCTTTTATTCGTGTTTTTCCCTTTGTTTATAGCTATTTTACACGAACATATGTAATTATTTTTCAAACCTTCATCTGTGATTTTTCAACCTAATAACATGCCAAGGTTTATGTGTTGGAATAAGCGTAGTCGCTAATGACTAATTGGGTTTAACGAAAGAACAGAATAAGAAAAGGTGCCTAATTGGAGTTCAATTAAGCACCTTTTCTTATTCTGTTCGCCCTATAACGTCAGGTTATAAGACTCTATAGAGTTATGTTACCCTACTTTTCTACTTGCCCGTAGCCAACTCAACAGCCTTATTGACAATGTCACTCTGGGCATTCCACACTCGGAAATACTCGTTCATATCCCAGATGTCACGGGCTGTAAGCGCCTTTATTTGTAGCGCAATATTAGGAAGCGTAGCCTTTAATTCAGCAGCATCCTTTGGCTCAATCTTTTCTTTCTTGCCCTCTGCCACGATTTCATCAAGCAATGACTGTGGTACCACATAACCCTTATTGAACGCGTCAAATGAGCTGTATTGCGCCTTTAAAGCTTGACGATTTGCATCAGCATACTTCAAATAAGCATTGATGATAATACTCTTTGCGGCTAACATACGATGATAGCGGGTAAACTTTGTTGTATCAAGTGGGACGAAGTTATCAGGCATAATACCACCACCACCATAGACAACTCGATGCTTGCGGATGGTGTAATACTTCAAAGAATCTGAAAATTGAATACTATCTGGATTGGTCAACTCGCCATGCTTAAATCTCTTTTCAATATCCATTTCATAATCCTTTAGGTCGCCCTTTTTATAAGGTTTCTGAATACAACGACCGCTTGGCGTATAATAATGGGCTATCGTCAGACGAATCATACTACCATCAGGGAGGTCGAGCGGACGCTGTACAAGTCCCTTACCAAAGGTTCTACGGCCCACAACCGTTCCACGATCATTATCTTGAATAGCACCAGTGACAATCTCTGCAGCCGAAGCCGAGAGTTCGTTTACCAATACATAAACCTTCACATCCTGCAGTCGTCCGTTGCCAATTGCCTTAAAATTCTGGCGACGAGCGCGTCGTCCTTCGGTGTAAACAATCATATCATTGTTCTTGAGGAACTCATTTGATATCTGAACAGCCGACTGAAGATAACCGCCACCATTG
>ERZ773214.1911-NODE-1911-length-11723-cov-7.553480_pt1 | contig 11723 bp, 12 predicted proteins | sample MGYA00511238_ERZ773214 | MGnify/ENA primary metagenome ERZ773214 (study PRJEB29015, sample SAMEA2738157) | human oral metagenome | biome: human oral; feature: human-associated habitat; material: saliva | place: China | collected 2259 ...
CAGGTTTTGGTATGAACGAAGCTACTATTAAACTAGCCATCGACTTAAATATCCCCGCTGTAGACATCAGTGGAATGGGTGGAACAAACTTCGCGAGAATCGAAAATGGACGAAGAACTGATAAATCAACTTATCTAGAAGTAATTGGCTATACTACTGCAGAAAGCTTAGAAATCGCCTACTCTTATAAAGATAAAATTGATATTATCGCAAGTGGAGGTATTCGTAATCCTCTTGATGTTGTGAAATGTCTAGCTTTAGGTGCTAAAGCAGTTGGTGTTTCTAAAATATTTTTAGAAATTCTTGTAAATGAAGGAAAAGATGCCCTAATTCAAGAAATTGAAAAATGGAAAAAAGAAATTAAGTTCTTAATGATATTAATGAATGCTAAAACAATTGCTGAATTAGATAAAAAAATAAGAAAAGTAGAATTTTAAAAATAAGATTCCGTCCTATTGGATGGAATCTTATTTTGATTTATACTATGAATAACTCAAAAATCGCAATTTTTGGTCAGCCACTACTATTTTTGTAATTCTTCTAATGCTGATAATCTTTTGATTGCTTTATTTAAATCATCTTCTAAACTATTAATTTTAGATTTATTCTTCTGATTTTCCGCAATTAAATACCAACATGATATTAATAACATAACATTTAAACAAATTATTGCAAACATATCATTCTCCTAATGATTATAATTAAAATTAGAATAACACAATTTCTCTTTTTTAACAAGAGATGCTCTAGTAATTAATAATAGATATAAAAAAACCTCATCTTACGATGAGGTCATTATTTCTAAATAAATCTAAAAGAGGGAAAATTTTTAGATTTTATTAATAAATTGCGTGTTAATTACCAATTATTAATATTTACGTTTTCTAGCCGCTTCAGATTTTTTCTTACGACGAACGCTTGGTTTTTCATAAAACTCACGTTTACGAACTTCTTGGATAGTTCCGTTTTTAGAAACAGCACGTTTGAAACGACGTAGTGCATCTTCTAGTGATTCATTTTTACGAACTACAGTTTTTGACATTGGATTTCCCTCCCTCCGATACTACAAAATCTTAATTTAATACTTAATTAAATGTTTAAAATGTAAAATAAATACAAACATTCAATCATTAAGACTGCTCTTTAAGCAATCTACTTACATATTGTATTATATTCTTACGTTCTTGTCAACCTTTAATAGCAATTTATTAACATATTTCTACGAAAATAACCTTTTCATTTATACATTAATGATGCTATTTTTCTGATAACCAATTTTTAAATTCTTCAATAAAATTAGCATATCCTTCTTTATTTTTGTGACTAGGTACTTGTGCTAAGAATACTTGATTCGGTAATTTAGTTTGTTCTTTTTTAGTTATTAAAATAATAGCTTTTTGTTGAGAAACATTTTTGAACATCTCATCTGGTAAAGTAATTACTGCATTTAAATTAATATCTTCTTCTAAGAATTTTTTGAAATTATCTTCAAGCTCAAGAACTTTCTTAGGTACTACTAATACCCCTACACCATTATCATTTAAGTAATTAGCCGCTTGCTCGATAAACAGTAGAGCATTTAAACTATATCCTTCAGCACTACAAAGTTTATAGTTTAAGCTGTTATCCTCATCCGCATAATATCCAAACGGTACATCACTGATAATAACATCTTGCTTCTTAATATTTAAAGGTTTAAGAGCATCTTGATTAATGATTTCAACATTAGTTTCTAATAAATTGAAAATATTTTGTTGTAATCTAGCATAGTTATTGTCAACATCAACAGAAGTTAACTCATATTCACCTTTTGATAAAGCTGATAAGTTAATTAAGAAGTTTCCACTTCCACTAGCAAAATCAGCTACAGAAATTTTTTTGTTATTGTATAAACACTCTAAAATATGAGATACATACATAGTTATAACTTCTGGTGTAATATCATAACTAGGATTATTTAACTCTTTAAGAGCTTTTAATAGTAAAAACTGATAAGCTTTTTTAATATCCTCTTTAGAGAAATTGTCTACAATATCAAAATAATCTTCATCATTCTCTAAAGTTAAGTAATTCACTAAAGAGTCAAAATACAACCCTTCACCTTTGTTCTCTTCTACCTGTTTATCTATCTTAAAAAATAATTTTTCTAAATCTGACATGGTTCCTCCTATATCAATATCTATTTATAATTCTAACACTTTACTATTATAACCTAATATTACAAAAGAGTGAACATTTTGTAATTAATTATTTTCCTCATACATTCTCCTATCCACATCAACCAATATCCAATCTCTTGTGTCTGCTATTTGTCGACCTTCTTTGATTAGCGTTGTATTGAAGTTAGGTGCGAAAATTTGAACGTTTCTTTCGCTCACTCGTAATACATATCCTACCCAGTATCCGTATGTAGAATTTGGCGTTATAAAGTATTTATCTGTTGCGTACAATTGTAAGAAATTATCTTGAATGTCTTGCTCTTCGACTACTATTTCATTAGAAAAACTAAATAATACTTTTAATTTTGGAGCTAATTCTTCCTTGCACCAAGTTGTGTCATCTGAAGTTATTCTTATTGTTAAATCAGAAACATCCCCTTCTTTTTCTTTAATTATTTCTAAACAATCAATAACATATTTAACAGCGTCATATCCATATTTCTCTGCTCTATCACCATCTAAGAAATCTGTTCTTCTGATTGCTATTGTTATATTTTTATTGTCAAATTGACTAGATAATTCTTCTGCTCTTTCCAAAAGATATTCCCTGCAAAATGAGTCCAATACCTCTGCATCATAATCTTCGCCAGATATTTGATAGTAACCGAATGGTTCTAGCTCACAGCCTTGTGCTTTTCCAAATAATTTTGCTGTTTTCGGAAAGAAACTTTGTGCGAATTTAAAATAACCTGTTCGTAAAACATAGCTTTCTTCTACACCAGCTAATCTATCTTTATGTGCTTGCATTAATAGAAATAATAGATTACCAAGTTGGAATCCTCTATCGTTATAATAAACTTTCATCCTAAATTTCCTTTCCTATACTTTTTGTTTTATAAAATATCTACCTAAAAATGTGTCCTCGTTTGGATTCTCATAGAGGTCTTTTATTTGTTTTCCTGTTAATACTTCAGTCTCAGCTATACTAGTTCTTAACCCCTGTGATACTTCCATATTTTCTACAATAGTTCTAGCTAATTCAGAAATCGAAGTAACCTGAAAAATTTTATCATCTGGATAAATATCTACTATATTCGGCAACTTTTCTAGTAAATTCTTTGGTAAATCATTATACCCTTCCCAAAGATTAGTAGTCTCTATCTTTTTATAATAATTCGTTAACTCCGGCATTTTTTGAATAAATTCATCAGATAAGAAACTCCACTGTTTAGTAATAATATCACTGATAAAACCTTTATTTAAACTAGTTCCATATAGAGTATCAACTAAATAAACGGTGTGATTACTGTGATAACTCAAAACACTATCCAGCACCATTTTTTGAACTTTTCCATAAGGTTTCTCCGCTTCATAAATAGTTGCTTGTGATGATATTAGAATAAATCTTTCTGTTTTTACTTCCTTGATTGTTTTACATAATTTCTCTATATCTTTATCACTATTATCAAGTCCTAAATTTGTTTTTAGCTTCCCTGAAGACGGTGCTGCGCAGATAACAATATCGTATTCACTATTCAGTAAATTCTCAATATTTTTTCTATTAAAAGTATCAACACGTACCTTATCTTTTTGAGATAACTGATTAAATATTTCCTGACCTATTGAGCCAGTTGATCCTATTAAAGCAATATTTTTCATTATTTCACATCGCTTTCTATAATAGCTATCACTTCGTCATAAGTTAGACTTCCCTTATCTTTTTCTGAAATTATCGGCGTTGTAGTCATATCCCAAGGTAAGTTAAGTTTTGAATCTAATGGAGTAATTCCTAAATATTTTTCATTAGGATTGTAATAACCAGTTACAATATAATTTAATATTCCATTTTCGACTAAAGATTGCGCACCGTTAGCAACACCTCCAGGTACAAATACTGCCATACCAGGTTTCACATCTATAGACATTACCTTCTTATACGTAGTAGATTCACGGCGTAAATCTACAAAACACATTCTAAAAGTTCCCCACGCAACTGTCATTAGTTTCGCCCATCCTTGACAATGCATACCTCTCAGAGTTCCTTTATTCGATACTGAAACATTATTTTGCAGGGCATTATTGAAGAACTCTTCTGGCACTCCAAATTTTATTAAATCATTTTTCTTCCAATTTTCTAGAAAATATCCTCTATCATCGTGGTGAAGTGGACTTGTCAAAACTAACAATCCGTCAATACTATTGTATTCTTTACATAAATCCATTTCCTAAACCTCTTCTCTATATAAGTCTACTTTATATTATCATACTTTTTTTGTACAAACAAGTTGAAGAAAACTAAGCAAAAAGAAAGATTTATACAATCAACCTTAATCAGTATCACCAAGGATTTCCTAGGAAATAATAACTACACTTGATTATATAAATCTTATTTTTAAACTTTCTAAAAGTAAGTTAAAACGTCAAAACTTCTGTTTCAACACAATTACTTAAATGTTTTAATAAACCTTTTTTGAACTTTATCGCAGGTATAACCTATATGTTCATAAAATCTATGAGCTTCTTCACGTTTCATGGCAGAATTTAATCTAATAAAGCTAATATTATTATCTACGGCATACTGCTCTAACTTATTCATAAGTTCTCTACCTATTCCCCTACCCTGAAAATTAGTGTTAACAGCGAGACCTAGAATATTTAATCCTAAATCACTATAGAAACTTTCATACACCTGAGCATGAACAAAACCTATAATTTTTCTAGTTTTCTCATCTTCATAACCGATAATAATATGTTGATTTTTATCATTAGTTAGTTTTTCTATTTGTCTTTTTATACTTTCAACATCTACATCGTAACCTAACGCAGCTTTGCAGATTCCTGCAACTTCCGGTGCATCTTCAATATTTATTTCCCTAAACATATAATCACCTTCTGATTTTATCAAATATTATTTAACGTGCAACTTACTGCAACTTAAATTTTATTAATTCATTATCTAAGAACACTGATATATCAAGATTTTAAACTTTATTCATCTAGATTTTTATTCTAACGTGCAACTTACTGCAACTTAAACTATTCTAATTTATCATCTAAGAAAACTGATATATCAGGTCTCTAATTTTTCTATATCTTGATTTTTACTTCAACGTGTAATTTACAGCAACTAAAATTCTATATTTACTTCGTAACTTCTATTAATGCTTGTTTCACTAAGTCGAACTCTCTTGTGCGAAGTGTTCTCATATCGAAGATAAGTTCGTTATCTTTAATACGTGTAATGATTGGAATTTCTACTTCTAAAAGACGGCGTTCGATATCTGTCGCACTTAGTCTTGGATGCTCTAATTTAACCACAACACTATCTAGGTAACTTGCTGGGTAGCTTCCTCCTCCTACTTCTGCTTTATCTTCAGCTATTGTAATTTTGAAGTCTAGGTCACTAAGGACTGTTTTCAGTACTTCTGCTTTAGCAAATAAACGTTCTTTTGATAATGAAATCATGTGTAGTGTTGGAATGTGTTCTAATGCTTCTTTTTCATCTAAATATAATTTCAATGTAGCCTCTAGAGCTGCTAGAGTCATCTTATCTACACGTAATGCACGAGTAAGTTGATTCTTTTTCATTTTTTCTATATATTCTTTTTTACCAACGATAATACCTGCCTGTGGTCCTCCAAGAAGTTTATCACCACTAAATGTTACAATATCGATACCACTATCGAGCACTTCTTTTACAGTTGGTTCATAAGGTAAGCCAAATCTAGAGAAATCTACGAACTGACCGCTTCCTAAGTCGTTTATAGATACTAATTCATTTTCACGAGCAAGATAAGATATCTCTTCATTAGATACTTCCTTAGTAAATCCTACAATCTTATAGTTACTAGTATGAACTTTTAGCAATGCTCCTGTGTTGTCAGTAATTGCGTTCTCGTAATCTTTTAAGTGTGTTTTATTAGTAGTCCCTACTTCGACAGGAGTACCACCACTTAATTTAATAATCTCAGGAATTCTAAATGCTCCACCGATTTCTACTAGTTCTCCACGAGAAACTACTATTTCTTTATCTTTAACTAACGTATTTAACGTTAATAATACCGCTGCTGCATTGTTATTAACTACAAGTACGTCTTCTGCACCTGTTAATTTTTTGATAATATCAATAAGATGAACATAACGGCTACCACGTTTTTTATTATCAATATCAAACTCAAGGTTAGAATAGTTAAATGCTACACTTTCAATGTTTTCTTTAATTTTTTGACTCAATAAACTACGTCCTAAGTTTGTGTGTAAAATTGTTCCAGTTGCATTGATAACTCGTCGTAAAGAATTCTTGTCTTCGCTTTTCACTATTTGTGTAAGTACTTCTACGATTTTCTCTAAACTTGGAACTTCATGTAATTCTTCATTTAATATTTCTTGTTTGATTTCATCAATATAGTTTTTTATCGCTGATTTTACAGCCACTTCACTATACTCTTGAATTAATGATTTCACTTCATCTAATAATAAGATCTTATTTATTGCAGGAATTTGTGATAATAATTGTTTTGACATAATATTTCTCCTAAATCTCTTTTGCTAATGTTTTTATAGCGTTAATAGCGTAGTCTACTTCCTCATCTGTATTCATACTTGAAAATGAGAACCTTACTATCCCTTGTTCTTTTGTTCCCAATACTTCATGCATTAAAGGTGCACAATGTGCTCCAGGTCTAACTGCGATATCATATTCTTCAGCAAGAACATCTGCAACATCTGAAGCTGATATTCCTTTGAAGTTCATTGCTACTACCGCAGTACGATCTTTTGTGAAATCTCCATAAAACTCTAAGCACTCTAAATCTTTTAATTCATTATAGAATCTATTCGCAAAGTCGATTTGTTTTTTATAAAGATTTTCAATTCCATGCTTATTAATATATTTTATTCCCTCATGTAAACCTAAGATTCCAGAAGTATTCAAAGTACCCGCTTCTAAACGTAGTGGATATTCCCCAGGGTGTTTTTCATCAAATGTTCTAACACCACTTCCACCGACTTTAAATCTCTTAATCTCTGGAGCTTTAAGTCTAACACATAGACCTCCAATTCCTTGTGGCCCGTATAAACTTTTGTGACCAGTAAAACATAATACGTCTATTCCCAATTCATCCATATTAATAGGTACTACTCCTGCTGTTTGCGAAGCATCTACAACTGAAATAATATTATGTCTTTTACAAATATCCGTAACTTTTTCTAAATCTACTATGCTTCCTGTTACGTTAGAACTATGTGTAATAGCAATCATTTTAGTATTAGGTTTAATAGCTTTTTCTAGATCATCATAATCGATTAATCCTGTTTTACCAGCTTTAACAATAGTGTATTCACACCCTATTGTTTCATGTGCTAAATATATCGGTCTTAAAACTGAATTATGCTCCATAGAAGTCGTAATAACGTGATCTTCTTTTTCTAATAACCCTAAGATCGCAATATTTAAACTTTCTGTAGAATTACTAGTAAAGACAACCCTATCTTCTTCCTTCATACCGAAAAATTTTGCAACGTCACTTCTCGCTTCAAAAACTTCACGGAATGCATTATTCGCTTCATAATAACTACCTCTTGAAGCGTTAGCATACTTTGCCGATGCCAATACCTCATAGACTTTATCAGCTACTTCTTTTGGTTTTTTTAGTGATGTCGCACCGTAATCAAAATAATAACTCATATTACTTACCCTGTCTAAGTTATAAACAACCTAGCTCCCTTCAATATTTATTTCTTAACTAAAACTCTATAATTTTCTAAACGTCTAGTTATACCAATTTTATCCATGTACTCTAAAATAGCCATAGAGTACTTTCTACTAGAACCTGTCATATCTCTAAATTCTGCCAATCCAATTTGATCATTAGTTTTAAAATGATTTTCTACTCTTTGGACAGCATCTTTAAATACTTTTTCATGTAAAACTAAATCAGCATCTAACCTTACTATCGTATTATCTATAAGAGATTCTAACAACTCAACCTTTGGTTTTTCACCATTCGTTAGTTCTTTAACACTCGGAGGTGTGAATCCACCATCTAATAATGCTTTTTCTATTCTTTCTTTTTCTGCCAGTTGTTTCTTATCATAATTAACTTCGAAATCTTTTTCCGCAACTAAATTACCCTCTAATCGAATTTCGTTATTTACTATGAATAAATCTAACAACTCTAACATTTCTTTTTGAGATATTTTAAACTTAGAAAGTACTTCAATCTTAGGAATACCTACTTTTAATTTATACCTATTGTGATAGTCACTTAGTAGTTTCTTCAGTTTTTCTAAAACCTCATCATATTTTTTCTTATGAATATAGCCTAATTTTGTTTCATAAATTGTAGTGTTTTCTACTAATTGTGTTAATGACTCCTCAACCTCTTCTTTAGGAAGTTGCAGTTCTTTTAAAATATTCTCTTTAGAATTTAAGTAATCAGTATGAGACAATAAATAGTTGGCAATTAAATCAGTTGTATTACCTTCAAGCTGAACTTTCAATTTTTCTAAGACTTCTTCGTTAAATCTACTGTGTTTTTTAGGATTAGCATCTAATATTACCCCTCCACCTATTGTAATCATAGGTGAGTATGTACGGATAATAAATTTATCATAATTTTTAACCGCAATTTCTTCTTCAAATCGAAGTTGCGCAAAACTACTTTCTCCGGCTTTTAATAAATCTGTTCCAAGCGGCACAACACGCGCCATTACTTCCTCAGTACCGATATAAACACGTACTCTATCCCATAATTCAAGATTTGATCTCTCATCATTTATTAGTTTGATTTCAGTATCAAGCATGTACGTTTTTGTTAATGAACCTGCAGTGGCTAATGTATCTCCACGTTTTACATCATCAAACTTAATATTCGCCAAGTTTATAGCGGTTCTTTGCCCTGCATAAGCAGTTTCTACATCTTTTGAGTGGACTTGAATATTTCTAACTTTTGCTTTTACTTCTTTTGGGTAAATTACTAATTCATCTCCTACATTTATAATACCTTCTGTAAGAGTCCCTGTTACAACTGTTCCAAATCCTTTTACTTGGAATGAGCGGTCGATGTTAATTCTAGCATTTTTCTCTACATTTTTAGCTGCGATATCTTCTGTTTTCTTATCGATTGTAGCTAATAATGTATCAAGTCCTTTTTTACTAATTGAGTCAACTTCAATTATTGGAGAATTTTCAAGAACTGTACCTGAGATAAATTCTTGGATATCTTCTTTTACTAATTCTCTATATTCTTCTTCAACTAAATCTATTTTCGTCATTACGATAATATAATTTTCTATCCCTAATAACGTTAAAATATCAATATGTTCTTTAGTTTGTGGCATGATTCCTTCTCTAGAATCAACTAATAGTAAAACTAAGTTTATACCACTAACTCCAGCAAGCATATTTTTAATAAACCTCTCATGGCCAGGAACATCAACAACTCCACATCTTTTTCCACTCGGTAGATCAAAATATGCAAACCCAAGATTAATAGACATCCCCCTGTCTTTTTCTTCTTGAGTAGTATCTGTCTCAATTCCGCTCAGAGCCTTAATCAACGTAGTTTTACCGTGATCGATATGCCCTGCCGTACCAATAATTACATTGTTATTCATATATTTCACCTTTACACTATATTAAGAATAGAGATTATTTAAGAAAATTAAATTAAACATTTTAAACTTTCTCTATGTTAATCTCTATTCAAAATTTTATTTAATTTTATAATCTTCTAATTCTTTTATTTCTCTCTTGATTCCAGTTTTTTTAGAATAGTATAGTCCACGATATTCAATATTTTCTTCTTGTAACATTCTTACAATGTTATCGAAATTATCCCATGCTGTTTTTAGCATAAAACCACATCCTACACTTATTGATGGATGCGTAGGGATTAATGATGCTGCAAGTTTTCTTTCTAAACAAATATTATCAGCCTTTATCGAATCATGCGTACTATTAAAAACAATTAAACCTTCTTCCACGCTATTTCCTCCTATGGTTGAATTACTTTGTTCGCTTTTCTCATATCTTCTACGATGAAGTACATGTTTGTTGGATTACCAACTGCTAAGTCAATCTTATGGTAGTCAATACATGCCCCACAACAAACTATTTCTACACCAGCGTCTTCTAGTGTTTTTAATTCTTCAATTACGTGACTACGAGTTTTGTCTACTAAAACTCCTCCATTATTGTAGAAAATAATTTTTTTAGGTAATACTTCTTGTTCCCCTAGTGCATAAAGATATGCTTTAATTAATCTTTTTCCTAATTCTTCACTACCATGTCCCATTTGATCTTTGTTAATTACAACAATGTAGCTATCATCCTTAACAACTGGGGCAGCTTCTAATTGCGGTGCTTCTTCTCTAGTAATTTCTACTTTAAATCCACCTTCAATATCAGAGACATTGAATTCAAAATTATTTTTTTCAGCAAATTTTCTAAGACTTTCTACACTATCTTCGGCTTTTACTAGTAAAGTTACTTTTGTTTCTTCTTCTAATACTCGTTTAGCTTGAGTTACAGGTACAACACATGTATCACATAATGTATCAACAACTACACCTTCAGTAACCTCTCCTTTAGAGATTGTAACGATGTATTTATCTTTTGCTTCCTCTTTTACCGCAAAGTTATATCCTAGTTGAGTTGCCATTTTTTCTAAATTTTGTGTAGCAATGAAGTTATCTACGATTGTTTCGACTACATCATTGTCCACTAATAATTTTTTTGTTTGAATAACTGGCATTGGACAAGCTAAACCTTGTGCGTCTAGAATTTCTTTTTTCATACTTATATTCTCCTTTTATAACAGTTCTATTTAACGATAACTGCTTTTTCTTGTTTTTCTATAACTTTTCCTACGATAGCACTCTTAATTTCAAGAGTATTAAGTTTTTCTAATAGTTCGTGTGCTTCGCTCTCTGGTAAGCTTATTAATAACCCACCTGAAGTTTGTGGATCATACATAATTTCTTCTAATGCGAAGTCTTTAACTTGATATTCTACATTTGGTTCAACAAACGTTCTGTTTAATTGTCCTCCTGCAGTAATAACAAATTCATTAGCGCATTTATATGCTTCTTCAATATACGGGATATCTTTAGAATATACTTCTGCAGAATATTTACCATCTAACATCTCTACAAGATGTCCTAGGAAACCAAATCCTGTAATATCTGTACAACTATTTACGTTGAAATCTTTCATCATTTGAGCAGAGTATTTATTAAGTGTTGTCATTTGTTTAACGCTTTGAGCAAATGCTTCTTCAGAACACTCTTTAACCATGTGAGCTGTATTAATAATACTTACTCCTAAAGGTTTTGTTACTATTAGTAAATCCCCTACTTTACAATTGTTGTTTTGTAATATTTTATCAGGATGAACAACTCCTGTTACTGATAAACCATATTTTGGCGTAGCATCATGAATAGAGTGACCTCCTGCTAGAACTCCTCCTGCTTCGTGAACTTTCTCCGCTCCACCTTTTAATATTTGGTGTAATATTTCTAAGTCCATATTTTCTGGAAAGGCAACGATGTTTAATGCTGAAA
>ERZ773214.1918-NODE-1918-length-11694-cov-6.621445_pt1 | contig 11694 bp, 10 predicted proteins | sample MGYA00511238_ERZ773214 | MGnify/ENA primary metagenome ERZ773214 (study PRJEB29015, sample SAMEA2738157) | human oral metagenome | biome: human oral; feature: human-associated habitat; material: saliva | place: China | collected 2259 ...
GCCGTCAGGCGCGGCCCCCGATGTGTTTGTGAAGACGTGTCAGGGTTCGCTGGTGGGGGAGTGCACCTCTTAAAAGTGCGCGTCAATGAGCATTTGGTATTAATTATCCGAGTGCTTAGTTTGCTCTATAGTAAAACAGTGTTCGAATTGTCTGGAAAATTGTCCGACATTATTCGTGGCTCAATCGTGACCTGTTTTTTAGCGCCATCTTCGTTTGGTTGTCAGACAACTTTTCATGCCGATGAGAGCCGGGGCTCGGTGGTCTTGTGTTGCAAAATGAACGAACAAATGGACTCAGATCGTCCGCAATTAATGTGATCATCGCGCAATCCGCATAAATACTGGAATAGATCATTTTTGGACGTATAGGGTCCGGAATTGTTGAAATTAATTTGGGACCAAGGTCGGGACTGTTATGTAGTGCCATCGATACTATTGGCCGCACAAAGTCCCGCAAGTGCTACTGGTGGCCACGCTTCATGGTTAATGGCGATCAGAATAGTGGCTCATAGTCGAGAAAATCGTGGATTTTTTATTCAACGATGAATAGACGCAAGGCGCGCGTGGGGCGATGCAACAACTTCAAAACCCAGCCCCTCGAATCCATGAAAGGTGGTCGCAGTGCTGAGCACGCTCACCCAAGAGCGCCACGCGAACGATCTGTCGCGTGGCCACCGCTTCTTCCTGCTTGTTCTGGTCTCCATCGGCAGTTCCATCATCTACACCCCCGCCTACCTGCAGTACGTCTTTGAGGATCCGCTGGGTAAGGCGCTGATCGCCTCCGGCGCCGCGACCGCCGATAACGTCACGACGGTCATGGGTACGCTCCTGAGCGCCTACGCAATCACGGCCCTCGTGTGCTACCTGCCCTCCGGCATCGTCGCCGACATCGTCCGTGTTCGCACCCTGTCCTGGGTCGGCTTCGGCATCACCGCGCTCCTCACGTTCTGGTACGCGCTGTTCCCGTCGCTGACGACCATTCGTCTGCTCTTCGTGGCGATGGGTATCTCCACGATCCTCATCTGGTGGGGCATCCGCTACAAGCTCGTGCGCCTCATCTCCGAAGAAGATGGCTACTCGCGCAACATCGGTCTGTCCTACGCCTTCTACGGTCTGGCCGGCCTGATTCTGGGCTTCTTCAACTCGTGGCTGGTGACGCACCTCGCCTCGCAGGGTGACATCGTCCCCATGCGCGTCCTGCTGTTCATCCTGGGCGGCATCATCATGGTCCTTGCGCTCCTCTCCTTCTTGTTCATCCCGAAGTTCGCCGGTGAGATCGGTTCCTCCGAGGGCGGCTTCGAGGTCAAGCAGCTCGGCCAGGTCCTCATCAACCCCGTCGTGTGGCTCGCCGCCGCGACCCTGTTCTTCGTGTACTTCTTCTACACCGGCGTCAACCAGACGACCGGCTACATGAAGGACGTCATGAACCTGGCTCCCGCCGTCGTCACGGTGGTTGCGACCGTCCGTACCTACGGCGTCTCGCTCCTCTCCGCACCCATCTTCGGTGGTGTGGCCGAGAAGGTTGGTTCGCCCTCACGCGTCATCGCGACCGGCTCGATCATCGCCGCGCTGCTCTTCGGCGTCTTCGTGTTCCTGCCCTCGGGCGCGAACGCGTTCCTGACCGCCGCCTTGGTCATCGTCCTGGCCTTCATGGCCAACGGTGTCTTCGGCATCGTCTCCTCTCAGCTGACCGAGGGCAAGGTGAGCCCCGCGGTCTTCGGTACGGCCTCGGGCCTCCTGTCCGTCATCGGCTTCCTGCCCGACACCTTCTCCTACACCTGGTTCGGCTCGATCCGCGACGCCGCCGGCGACGACAAGGAAGCGGCCTTCCACCAGATCTTCATGATCCTGGGCGGCACCGCGATCCTCGCCGCGCTGTGCGCCATCGGCCTCCTCCTGGTCGTTCGCGCCCGCTCGAAGAAGAACTGACACACCACGGATTACGCAAAGGAGCACCTCGTGGGTCACAAGTACAACGTTCCGGCCATGTGGACCGAGCAGATGGGCACCGTCGTCGCCAAACAGGATGAGCTCGCCGCGGGTGCCTACGTCACCGGCCAGAGCCTCGACGACATGCGCGCCGCCTACCGCAAGGAACGTGCGTTCTGGAACGAGGGTGGCCCCGAGGTGTTCTCGAGCGAAGATGTCATGGTTCCGACTCGCTACGGGCAGGTGCGTGTGCGCCACTACCGCCCGAGCGAGGAGGGCCAGCTCCCGCTCATCGTCTATGTGCACGGTGGTGGCTGGGTGATCGGCGACGTGGATACCCACGACCGCATCACCCGCACCCTGTGCCACCTGACCGGCGCTGCGGTTGTGAGCGTGGACTACACGCTCGCGCCCGAGGCCCGCTTCCCGCACCAGATCCACGAGTGCCGCGACGTCGTTGCGCACATTCGTGAGAACGCGCACCAGTGGGGCATCGACCCCGAGGACGTGTCCTTCGCCGGTGACTCCGCCGGAGCGAACATGTCCATTGCGACGATGCTCATGATGCGCGATGAGGGCTCCCTGACCGCCGTGCGCGCCATGCTCCTGTACTACGGCGTGTACGGACTCAAGGACTCCTCGTCTATGCGCCTGCTGGGCGGAGCCTGGGACGGTCTGACCGAGGCCGACTATCAGTACTACCTCGACCAGTACTTCGCGGATCCCGCGGACGTCAACGACAAGTACTTCAACATTCTCGGCAACGACTTCTCCCAGGGTATCCCGCCCACGTACGTGGTCGCGGCCGGCCTCGACCCCCTGCGCGACGACTCGCGCACCCTGGTCGACATCCTCAATCTGTGCAGTGTTCCTCACCTCTACAACGAAGTTGAGGGCGTTATCCACGGCTTCCTGCATCACTCCAAGATGCTCGACGACACCATGGATGTGCTCTCTGAGGGCGCGCACTTCTTCACCGAACACCCCATTCACCGCTGAGCTAGACGCTCACAGATAGAAAGTGATCCGACATGGATTTTTCACTCAATGAAGATCAGCAGCTCATGGTTGACGCCTTTACCGAGGTCATGCGTTCGCGTAACTGGGATGCATACTTCCATGAGTGCGACGAGAAGCATGAGTACCCGATCGAGTGGACCGAGGCCATCTGTGAGCTCGGCTTCGACCGTATCCTCCTGCCTGAGGAGCACGACGGCCTCGGCGCCGACTGGGTGACACTGACCGCCGCCTACGAGGCGCTCGGCCGCGAGGGTGGCCCCACCTACGTGCTGTACCAGATGCCCTGCTGGGACACCGTCCTGCGTGAGGGTACCGAGGAGCAGAAGGAGAAGATCCTCTCCTTTGTCGGCACCGGCAAGCAGATGCTCAACTACGCGATGACCGAGCCGTCGGCCGGTTCCTCGTGGGATGACATGCGCACCACCTACACCCGCAAGGACGGCAAGGTCTACCTGAACGGCCACAAGACCTTCATCACCTCCTCGCTGTACGCTCCCTACCTGGTCGTTATGGCCCGCGACGCCGACAACATGGAGACCTACACCGAGTGGTTCGTCGACATGTCCAAGCCCGGTATCACCAAGGAGCCCCTGGGCAAGCTCGGCCTGCGCATGGATTCTTGCTGCGACGTCTACTTCGACAACGTTGAGCTCGAAGAGAAGGACCTCTTCGGCACCGAGGGTAACGGCTTCCGCCGCGGCGTCGCCGACTTCGACCGCTTCCTCGTGGCCCTGACCAACTACGGCACCGCCTACTGCGCGTTCGAGGATGCCGCCAAGTACGCCAACCAGCGCGTCCAGGGCGGCCAGGCTATCGCGCGCCACCAGCTCATCCAGCTGAAGTTCGCCGAGATGAAGGTGCGCCTGACCAACATGCGCAACATGCTCTACGAGATCGCCTGGAAGCACGACAACGGCCTGCTCTCGCGCGGCGACTGCTCGATGGCGAAGTACTACTGCTCCGAGGCCGCGTTTGAGGTCGTGGACCACGCCCTGCAGGTCCTGGCCGGCGTTGGCATCACCGGCGACCACCGTGTCCAGCGCTTCTACCGCGACCTGCGCGTGGACCGCGTCTCCGGTGGCACCGACGAGATGATGATCCTCACCACCGGCCGCTCCGCGCTGTACCCCTACCGCTGATCCACGCACCTGAGAACGAAAGGTCGAATACCAATGGCACTACCTACGGATAAGCCGTCGTTCGGCGTCCTCGATGGCGTCAAGGTCGTCTACTCCGCCGTTGAGATCGCAGCCCCCACGGCTGCGGCCATCATGGGCGAGTGGGGCGCCGACGTTACGTGGATCGAGAACGTGTGGACCGGCGACTCGATGCGCGACACCGCGTGGGTCAAGGAAATGGAGCGCCGCAACATGCGCTCTATTTCCATGAACCCCTTCACCGACGAAGGCAAGGAAGCTCTGCGCGCCATCGTCAAGGACGCGGACATCTTCATCGAGTCCGGCAAGGGCCCGATGTACGCTCGCAAGGGCATCACGGATGAGTTCCTGTGGGAGATCAACCCCAAGCTCGTCATCGTGCACGTCTCCGGCTTCGGCCAGTACGGCGATGAAGAGCAGATCAACTCGGCCGCCTACGACCTGACGGTCGCCGCCTACGCCGGCATCGTCACGCAGAACGGCTCCCCTGATCAGCCGATGAACATCTCCCCCTACCTGGGCGATTACATCAACTCGCTGATGATCATTTCCTCGTCGCTGGCGGCCCTGCACCGCGTGCAGGTCACCGGCGAGGGCGAGAGCATCGACATGGCGATGTACGAGACTCTGCTGCGCGTGGGCACGTACTACATGATGGACTACATGAACGCGGGCATCACCTATCCGCGTCCGGGTGCGCGCCATCAGAACCTGTGTGGCATCGGCATCTACGAGTGCAAGGACGGCTTCATTGGCCTGTGCCTCTACGGTGTGCCGCAGAACAAGTACCTGCTCGAGACCATCGGCCTGGGCCACCTGTGGGGCACCGACGAGTACCCCGAGGGCACCTCGGCTCTGTGGCTGGACAGCCCCAAGGCGGACCTCATTCAGGAGACCCTTGAGGCCTACCTGAAGACCCAGTCCAAGTACGACGTGCAGCGTGACTTCGTCGCGCACCGCATCGCCGCGCAGGTTGTTAACGAGTTTGGTGACATCCTTGAGGCCGAGCACGTGCAGGCGCGCGAGTGCTTCATCGAGTGGGAGAACGCGGAAGGTAAGACCATCAAGGGTCTCAACACCTTCCCGAAGTTCCGCCGCAACCCGGGTGCCTTCTGGCGTCCGATGCCCGCTCTGGGTGGGGACACGCGCGACATCCTCAAGCGCGCCGGTTACGCCGACGAGGCCATCGATGCCCTGATCGCGTCCGGCACCGTCAAGGCAGCTGACGAGGACTGATCCAATGATCAGCTCGACGTGGGTGCCGGAGAACACCACAGTTGCGCAACTGTGGCAGCGGCAGGTGATGGAGCGCGGAGGCCATGAGTTCCTCGTGTACGAGGATGCTGATACCTCTGACATCGCTCGCTTCACCTATCGCGAGTTCGACGCGCGCGTCAACACGTGTGCCAACGCCCTCGTTGCGAGGGGCGTTGAGGCCGGCACCCGCGTTGCTCTCTACCTCGACAATTGCGTCGAGTTCGTGGAGTGCACGCTGGCGCTGGCCAAGATGGGGGCTATCGCGGTTCCCGTCGATGCCACGTCGGCACCCTGCGAGCTGGGACGCATCATGGGCCTGTGCGAGGCCCAGATGCTGATCACCTGCGTGAACAACCTCGGAGAGGTCCTCTCCCACCTGCCCGAGTCCGTGACGGATATCGTGGCGGTGGGGGAGGGCATCCCCGGGGACGAGGCCGGGGCACACGTTCCGCTCCTGTCTGACCTGCGGGCCGGTGCGTCCGACTCCTTCGAGTCGAACCCCGACGTGGGTCCCATGGACCCCTTTGAGATTCTCTTCACCTCGGGCACGACCTCGTGCCCCAAGGGCGTCATCATCACGCACGCGAACTTCGTATTCTCGGGTGTATTCGTCAACTGGGAACTGGACATGAATCCCGAGGACCGCTACATGACCTCGATGGTCGCGGCCCGCGTGAATCTCCAGCTTTCGGCTCTGGCGCCCGTCCTGACGATGGGCGCGACGCTCATCATGCTCTCGCGCTACAGCGCGACCCGCTTCTGGCGTGAGGCCCGCGAGCACCGCGCGACACTCGTGCAGGGCATGGCGATGATCGTGGCGACACTCATGCGTCAGCCCGTCGACCCGGAGGAGCGCAACCACCAGGTCCGCGAGATGCACTACTTCCTGCCGCTGAGCACCAAGGAAAAGAACGCCTTCGAGGAGCGTTACGGCGTCACGCTGCTGAACAACTACGGGTCCACCGAGTGCCTCATCGGCGCGATTACCGACACGCCCCGCGGCGAGCGTCGCTGGCCCTCGATCGGCCAGGCCGGCCCCGGATACGAGATTCGAGTGGTCGACTGCCAGGGCACCGAGCTGCCCGAGGGCGAGGTAGGCGAGCTCCTCCTCCACGGCGTTCCCGGTGTCAGCCTCATGGCCGGCTACTGGAACAACCCCGAGGCCACCGCCGAAGTCCTGACCGAGGACGGCTGGTACCGAACCCGCGACTTCGCCTACATCGAGGATGGCTGGGTCTACTTCATGGACCGACGCGTCGACCTCATCAAGCGCTCCGGCGAATCGGTGTCCTCCGCCGAGGTCGAGTGCACCATCGACAGCTTCGATGGCGTACGCGAAGTCGCTGTCATCGGCGTGCCCGACGGAGTGCGCGGCCAGGCCGTCAAGGCTTTTGTCGTCGAGGAACCCGGCGCGGGCCTCGACCCCCAGACCATCATCGACCACTGCGAGGAACGCCTGGCGTCCTTCAAAGTGCCCAGTTACGTGGAGTTCGTCGAGGAGCTCCCGCGGGGAAGCTACGGCAAAGTCAACAAGCAACTCCTCGCAACCTCTTGAATCCATCCCGTTGAAAGGACAATGACCAATGGCAATCAATACCGAGATGGTCGGCCAGACCTTCGGCCCCTTCGTTCGTGACTACACCTTCCGTGACCTGGAGCTCTTCGCCCTCGGTTGTGGCGCGGGCATCGACGGCAAGGACGGCCTCGAGTACCTGAACGAGCACGACGAACGCGACCCCCAGCTCAAGGTACTGCCCATGTTCGGCGCCATGCTGATCGTCGACTCCGAGGTCACCCGCACCATCGACTACGGCTACAACTACGCCGGCTCGCTGCACTGGGGCTTCGACATCCGCTTCCACCAGCCCATCACCAAGATGGCTGACCACCTGGAGACCAAGGTTCGCCTCGAGGGCCTCTACGACCGCGGCGAGGGCCGTGGCCTGCTCGCTCAGCACATCGGCGACACCTACGACTCGGACGGCAACCTGCTGTTCACGAACGAGTCCTGGGACTGCCTGATCTACGACGGAGGCTGGGGTGGCCCCAAGCCTCCGAAGGACATCGTCGAGATGCCCGAGCGCGACGCTGATGTCGAGGTTGTCGAGACCATCCCCGAGAACCAGGCCCTCATCTACCGCCTGTCGGGCGACTACCACCCGCAGCACATCGACTGGGATTACGCCGCCGAGAACGGCGAGCCCCGCCCGATCCTGCACGCCATCTCCTACGCGGGCGTCGTCATGCGCCACGCCATCAACGCGTTTGTCCCCGGCGAGCCGGAGCGCATCACCCGCTTCAAGACCCGCATCACCTCGCCGGTCCACCCCGGCACCACGCTCAAGACCAAGCTGTGGAAGGTTGCCGAGGGCGAGCTGCGCTTCATGCTGGTCGACGTCGATGCGGACGAGACCGGCGCTAAGCCGCACCTGAACTGGGGCATCATCGAATACCGCTGATGCGGCTCTCGGGGTAAAGGCGCCCCGCGCCGGGGGCGCGGGAGAGGCCCCTAGCACCTCTCCCGCGCCACCACCACACGCCTGAACACACGCTGACACAGGAAAGGTGACCATCGTGGCTCATAACGACACAGTGATCGACCTCGAAGATCTCGAGATGACCCCGCTGCTCAAGCGCGTCGTCGTCTTCTCCTCGGGCGGCCCCTTCCTGGAGGGCTACGTCCTGGCCATCATCGGTGTGGCGATGCAGGCGATGGGCAACGACCTCGTCCTGGACGCGCACTGGCGCGGACTCCTGGGTGTTGCCTCCCTCGTCGGCCTGTTCCTTGGTGCCTCCTTTGGCGGATGGCTCACCGATCTGATCGGCCGACGCAAGATGTTCGTCATCGACCTGGTCGTCATCGCGGTTCTGTCGGTCCTGTGCGCTGTTGTCCAAAGCCCGATCTGGCTGCTCATCCTGCGCTTCCTCGTGGGCGTGGCCGTGGGAGCGGACTACCCGATCGCGACCTCGATGATCGCCGAGTTCTCGCCGCGCAAGTACCGTGCGGGAGCCATGGGCGTCATCGCCGCAGCCTGGTACCTGGGTGCCAACGTCGCGGCCCTGGTCGGCTTCTGCCTGTACAACACGGCGCATGGCTGGCGCTACATGCTGGCCTCCTCCGCGATCCCCTGCATCCTGATCCTCGTGGGGCGCTGGGACATCCCCGAATCCCCGCGCTGGCTCGTCTCCAAGGGACGCGCCGAAGAAGCGCAGGCGATCGTCCACAAGACCCTGGGCGCTAACGTCCGACTGCCCAAGGCCGAAGAGGCCGCCGAGACCTCGGTGTCGAAGGTCCTGCGCGGCGTCTACCTGCAGCGCATCATCTTCATCGGCGTCATCTGGCTGTGCCAGGCGATCCCCATGTTTGCCTTCTACACGTACGGCGAGCAGATCATTGGCAGCGCCATCGGCCTCGAGCATGGGCGCGACGCCCTCCTCGTCGAGCTCCTTGTCGGTACGTTCTTCATGCTCGGCACCTTCCCCGCCATGTACCTGTGCGAGCGGATCGGTCGCCGCCCCCTCATCATCGCCTGCTTCGGCGGTATGACGATCGCCCTGGCCATCGTCGGCTTCTTCCCGGGCGCGGGCATCGGCCTCATCATGGGGTGCCTCATCGCCTACGCGCTCCTCGCGGGCGGCCCGGGCAACCTCGAGTGGCTCTACCCCAACGAGCTCTTCCCGACGGAGGTGCGCGCCACCGCCATGGGCTTCGCGATGTCGCTGAGCCGCATCGGCACCGTCGTCTCGCTGTACATCCTGCCCTCGTTCATGGAGACCCACGGCTTCGGTGCGACGATGCTCGCCGGCGCGGCGATCTCCGTCCTGGGCACCGTCGTCTCGCTCATCTGGGCACCCGAGACGCGCGGCTACACGCTTGCCGAAACCGGTTCCGTCGATTTCAAGGGGCGTTGAGATGTTTACGATCGAACAGATGACAGTCGGAGCGTGGAAGGCCGAGTGCTACGCGCTCACGAACGAGGCCGGCACCATCGTCCTCGACCCGGGCGCGGAGCCGCACCGGATCCTGCGGTGGCTCGGCGACAAGAAGGTTGTCGGCATCATCCTGACGCACTGCCACTCCGACCACATCGGCGCCGTCAACGAGCTTGTCGAGGCCTACGGCTGCTGGGTTGCCTGCGGCGCCCGCGACGTCGATGGCGTGGCCGACGTGCACCGCTCCGGCTTCGACGAGGAGGGCATCGACTACACGGTCGACCACGTGGATCGCGCGCTCGAAGAGGGTGACGTCGTCACCTGGGGCGGCGACTCCCTGACGGTCCTGCACACTCCCGGACACACCCCCGGCAGCATCTGCCTGCGCAGTGAGGACCAGAAGGTTATGTTCAGCGGCGACATGCTCTTCCAGGGCGCGATTGGCTCAACGGCCTTCGTGCTGGGCAACGACGCGGACATGGTGCGCTCCTGCGCGCGCCTGACCGAGCTGGACCCCGCGCTGCGCGTCTACCCCGGACACGGGGGACCGACGACTATGCAGGCCGAGCTGCCGATGCTCGCCTTCATCGTCCAGCGCGCCATGCGCGCCGCGCCTCACAACCCGAGCTGGCGGGAGGGCTCGTGGTGGTGAAGCTGATCGTCAACAAGGTCCGCGACGTACGCGGGAACCTTCATCAGGAAACAGTCGATGAAATCGTCTGGCAGGCAGAACGTGCGCATCAGCACGCTGCCTTCGATGGCATCGAGCAGACGAACGACCGACGTGTTGCGGGGCAGCTCCCCGTTGCGCTTGAAATCCCAGAGCCGCTCATGGATGGCCAGGAGCGGTGTCACGAACAGGTCCTTGTAGACCTGACGGATGACGGGATCTTCGGCGTTGCCGGCCTCGACAAAGAGGCGGCGCACGGCGGATCGGTTCGGGCCCAGGTACTCGCGCAGGCGGAAGTCCGCCTCGTTGACGAGGATCTCCCGGGGGGAATCTCCCCGGGGACCGGGGCACGTAATGAGAGTGGTGAAGGCGGCATGCAGCAGCGTGTCGCGGTCGTTCCAGCGCGAGTACAGGCTGGACTTACCCACCCCGGCTTCGGTGGCAATCTTCGTCAGATTGAAGCCTGCCCAGCCGGCTTCCCCATACAGATCAAGGGCGGCGCGAAAAACGCGTTCCTCCAGCTGAGGATCACGAGGCCTGCCCGCTTTCACGGGATTCTGGCCGGCAAGACGCGTCACTACGCGCACTCCTTCCGAGAGAGGGATCACATGGAGTCATTCTAAGCGACCCGCTTCGAATCCCGCAGAGCCTGTTCCACCCATAACCACCAACAGCACGCACGTGCAGAAAGGGCAGATGATGAGCATCATCGTCGCGTACAAGTACGCAGCAAACCCGCAAGATACCACCGTCGACGCCTCCGGTGTCGTCGACTGGTCGCGCGCCAAGGCCGCGATCTCCGAATACGATCCGGTTGCCGTCCAGGTTGGCCGCGCCCTCGCTGACTCCCTCGGCACCGATGTCGTGGGCATCTCCGTGGGAGGCAAGGCCGTGGCCTCGTCGATGGCCAAGAAGGGTGCCCTGTCTCGCGGCATGGACCGCGCCCTCGTCGTCGCCGATGACGCCACCGCCGAGTGGAATGCCACCACCGTTGCTTCCGCCCTCGCAGGCCTGGTGGGCAAGGTTGAGGGCGCCAACATCGTCCTGACCGGCGACTCCTCCATCGACGAGTCCGCCAAGATGGTCTCCACCCTGATCGCCGGCTTCCTCGGCTGGCCCTGCTTCCAGGAAGTTGTCGCCGTCGAGGCCGCGGGCAACGGCTGGGCGCTGACCCAGTCCACCGCCGGTGGCACCCGCACTATCACGGTTGACGGCCCCGTCGTCGCCGCCGTGGCCACCGATGCCGCCGCCGTCAAGGTCCCCGGCATGAAGGACATCCTCGCCGCCGGCAAGAAGCCCCTCGACGAGGTGGCTGTTGCCGAGGTTTCCCCCGTCGAGGTTTCCCTCGAGGTCACCGGCCGCGCCAAGCCCGTCGCGAAGGCGCGCCGCAACGAGACGTTCACCGGTGACGACGCTGCCGCCCAGCTCGTCGCTGCCCTGCGCAACGCTGGCGCACTCTGAGAAAGGACTGCAGAACAATGACGAACACCTGGATTCTCACGACCGACGAGCGCATCGCCAACCTCGTCGAGGCTGCCGCTGCTATTGGTGGCACCACCACCGTCATCGCCGTTGCCCCCACGGCCCCCGCCGTCGGTAACGTCGACAAGCTTATCCACGTCCCCACCGCCGAGAACGTGCCCGCCGAGGCCTACGCCGGTGTCGTCGCCGGCCTGCTGGCCGACGCCAAGGGCGACGTCATCCTCGCCGCGAACCGTCCCGCCGAGC
>ERZ773214.1921-NODE-1921-length-11687-cov-2.039632_pt1 | contig 11687 bp, 10 predicted proteins | sample MGYA00511238_ERZ773214 | MGnify/ENA primary metagenome ERZ773214 (study PRJEB29015, sample SAMEA2738157) | human oral metagenome | biome: human oral; feature: human-associated habitat; material: saliva | place: China | collected 2259 ...
CCTTCAAATCTGCACGAGGAGATTAATAATTATTCGATTATTGCTGGTGTTGTTGCACGTACATACGATTTCGATATTATTCATGCACATGATTGGCTGACTTATCCTGCTGGTATACATGCGAAACGTGTTAGTGGTAAGCCCTTGTGTATTCATGTACATGCAACTGATTTCGACCGTTCGCGTGGTAAAGTAAATCCTATCGTGTATGGTATAGAAAAAGATGGTATGGATAATGCGGATTGTATCATGTGTGTATCTGAATTGACACGCCAGACTGTCATTAATCATTATCATCAAGATCCGAGAAAATGTGTGGCGATGCACAATGCGGTTTATCCTCTTTCTCAAGAAGTGATGAACGTTGTCAATCAACGTAAACCTTTTGAGGAAAAAAAGGAAAAAGTTGTCACATTTTTGGGACGTATTACAATGCAGAAAGGTCCGGAATATTTTATAGAAGCTGCGGCTAAAGTCTTGCAACGTACGAAGAATATTCGATTTTGTATGGCTGGTTCCGGAGATATGATGAATAGTATGATAGAATTAGTTGCACGTCGAGGGATTGCAGACCGCTTTCACTTTCCTGGCTTCATGAAAGGAATGGAAGTATATGAAGTTTTTCGCGATTCTGATGTCTATGTGATGCCTTCCGTTTCCGAGCCTTTCGGTATCTCCCCCTTGGAAGCAATGCAGTGTAGAGTTCCTTCTATTATCAGTAAGCAAAGCGGCTGCGCAGAGATACTTGATAACTGTATCAAGACAGATTATTGGGATATTGATGCTATGTCAGACGCAATTTATTCACTTTGCACAAATGATTCTCTTCACAAATATCTCTCTGATGAAGGAGTAAAAGAAGTTGATCAGATCTCGTGGGAGAAAGTGGGACAGCGTATTTATAGTTACTATCAGCAACTTCTAAAATAAGAAATAAAACAATGAAGACAGTTTGCCTTTACTTCGAAATTCATCAGAATATTCATCTTAAACGTTATCGCTTCTTTGATATTGGTACAGACCATTACTATTATGACGATTACGAGAACGAAAGATCAATCACTGAAACTGCGGAAAAGTCCTACATACCGGCATTGCATACTCTCATCGAGATGGCAGAACGTTACGGCGACTTCTTTAAGTGTGCCATTTCATTGTCCGGTTGCGCAATAGAGCAGTTGGAGAATCACGCGCCACAAGTTATAGAACTTTTACAGACATTGAACGAGACCGGCTGCGTTGAGTTTTTAGCAGAGCCGTACTCCCATGGTTTTTCTTCTCTGAAAGATCAAGACTATTTTAAGTCAGAAGTGCGGCATTTGTGCGATAAAGTTAGCGAGCTCTTTGGTCAAAAACCAAAAATCTTCAGAAACTCCTGTTTGGTTTATGATGATGAAATTGGAGAGCTTGTAGCCGGTATGGGCTTTAAAGGAATGTTGGCTGAAGGTGCAAAACACATCTTGGGCTGGAAAAGTCCACACTTTGTATACAACTGTAGCCGCAATCCGAATTTGAAACTCTTATTACGTGATTATACATTATCAGAAAATATTAGCTATCGCTTTAATGATTCATCTTGGAGCGAATATCCATTGTTCGCAGATACGTACGCAAACTGGATTGCAGCACTACCTGAAGAGGAACAGGTGATAAATATCTTTATGGAACTTTGTGCACTCGGCATCTTCCAACCATTATCATCTAACATTCTTGAGTTTCTTAAAGCCTTGCCTGAGCAATTGAGGCTGCGAGGCATTACATTCTCAACACCGAGCGAGATATGTGCTAAGATAAAAAGTGCGGGCGATCTCTCGGTAGAGTATCCCACATCCTGGGCTGATGAAGAGCGCGACTTGTCGCCTTGGTTGGGCAACGTGATGCAGCAGGAGGCTTTTAATAAACTCTACTCTGTATCAGAGCGTGTGCGTATCTGTCGCAATAAGCGATTACAACAAGATTTCGACTACTTACAGGCTTCCAATAATCTTCATTTTATGAGCACAAAGCCTGGTAGTTATGGAGGATACAGGGGTATTTATGACACACCATATGATGCCTTTATCAACTATATGAATATCTTGGGCGACTTTATCACAAGAGTCAACAACTTGTTCCCAGATGTGGATAATGAAGAGCTCAATTCTCTGTTGACAACGATCAAAAATCAAGAAGATGAACTTGAGATTAAAGACAAAGAAATAGAAAAATTGCAGCATATGATGCGTCACTTAGAGACTCTAGAAGGGGAGCAAACAGCAAAAGGAACGAGGAAAAAGACGACTGTCAGGAAAACGAAAAAATAAGTATGTGAATCGATTCTGAAACCAAAGAATTAAGGTCGATTACCCAGCTTTTTGAGTAATCGACCTTAAATGACTTAAACTTTTTTGAAGTGTTGTCAGAAAATCTTATCTTTGGCCCAAATTTTGAAAAAGCAACAGAACATGCGAAAATTCTATCTCTTTTTAGCGGGTATACTTTTATTAGTCACATCCTGCAAAACTCCGGAAAAGATACTTTATTTTCAAGATGTACAACCTGGCGATGAAATTCCAACTCAGACGCTTTCTGCACTCTCTTTCCAGCCCGGAGACAAAATTAATATTTATATAGCTAGCGCGACAACGCCCGAACAAGCTAAGCGTTTTAATCTTTCTGAAACAGGAGGCGGAGCTAATGGCAATACTCCTTATATAATAGATGAGAATGGCGTTGTCGAAATTCCCGGCTTAGGTCGTGTGTTGATTGGAGGCCTGACAAGAGCTGAGGCTGTTAAGAGAATTAGTGACGCCCTCCACAAAGGGATTCTTAATGATGCTGTCGTTACGATTACACCATATGATCGTTATATTACGATTTTAGGAGAAGTAAATAGGCCTGGTAGAATAGAAATCAACAAAGATCATTTTACAATCTTAGAAGCTATCGGCGCTGCTAACGATTTGACGATTCAAGCTAATAGAGATCCTATATTGGTGATTCGTCAAGAAGGGGATATATCCAAGACATATAGCATTAATCTGCGTTCAAAGGAGCTTATGAGTAGTCCTGTTTACAATTTGAAGCCTAACGATGTAATCTACGTGCAGCCGAACACAGTTAGGATGGCACAATCTACGTTTAATGAAAACAGCTTCCGCCAAGTAGCTACGTGGATTTCGCTTTCATCTCTTTTACTATCAATGGGTATCCTAATCTTTAGGAAATAGAGATTTAAATAGACATTATTAGCAAGGCACTCCGTAAAAGTATCGGGGTGCCTTTTATCTTACTTGAAGTTTATTAAATTACTGCTAGAATAGATTGGATATCATATATATGAAGTAACTAATCTATACAACTTAGCAGACTATTATTGCAGCTCTTTTCGTGTTATTTTTGTTGAACGCTTTGTTTTATATTCACGTTCATCAGACACATAAGTGTCGATGATTTATTTTGTGCAATTTATATCACGATAAAAAAGGTTTACCTTGACGATAAAAGGTTCTTATCTTCGTGGGAGGAAAATCTTACGCTCGTGATGAAAAATAAAGTCAAATAGTTTTCGTTCCTCAAAACATAAACACTATCGTACATTAATACGTGCAGGTTCGTATGAATCCCGCCCTTATAGTACAGAATAATGTTATGTTAATTGGTTCTTACAATATAAAAAGGCGAGACTCTTAGTTAAAGTCTCGCCTTCTAAGTTTTATTGATTTCTTATCAATTAAAATCCTTAGGATTAATAGTTTACCGTAAGAATTTCAAAGTAAGACTGTGGGTGAGCACATACAGGACATTTCTCCGGTGCCTTCTTGCCAATTACGATGTGCCCACAATTAGAGCATTGCCAAACGCAGTCGCCTTCACGAGAGAAGACGATGCTATCTTCAATATTCTTCAGCAATTTACGATAGCGCTCCTCATGTGCTTTTTCAATTTTAGCCACCATTTCAAACTTCGCTGCAATTTCTGTAAAGCCTTCTTCGCGTGCAATTTTAGCAAAGCTTGGGTACATATCAGTCCACTCGTGATTCTCTCCAGTTGCTGCATCTTTCAAGTTAGCTTCTGTAGCAGGAATCTCTCCACCTTGAAGATACTTAAACCAAATTTTCCCATGTTCCTTCTCGTTGCGCGCCGTTTCTTCAAAGATATTAGCCATTTGTACGTAGCCATCTTTCTTTGCACGAGAAGCGTAAAATAAATACTTCGTGTGAGCTTGTGATTCACCAGCATAAGCTGCTTTTAAACACTCTTCAGTTCTAGTTCCTTTTAAATCCTTCATAATGTGTCGTGTTATGTTCCAAAATCTATGCAAATTTAGTCCTTTTCAATCAAATAAACAGCTAAAAAACCAGAATATTCAAATTGTCGAAAAATAAAATTGTAAGCTGCTGCAAAAATCTAAACTTTTATCTATCTTCGCTGTGGATTTAGAAAATGGGGCTTTTATGAAGGACGCACACAATTTTGTGACTATCGCAAATTTATCAAAAGAGAAGCTACGCTATCTGATTGAGATGGCTGCTGAATTTGAAAAACATCCTAATCGTGAAATTCTTAAAGGCAAGATTATCGCTACGCTGTTTTTTGAACCCTCTACAAGAACACGTTTATCTTTTGAAACAGCAGCAAATCGGCTTGGCGCTAAAGTGATAGGTTTTACAGATCCAAAAGTTACAAGTTCTACAAAAGGCGAAAGCCTAAAAGATACGATTATGATGGTAGCTAATTATGCAGATATCATTATAATGCGCCACTATTTGGAAGGAGCTGCAAAATATGCGAGTGAAATATCTCCGGTACCCATAATTAATGCTGGCGATGGCGCACATCAACATCCTTCACAAACGATGTTGGATCTGTATTCTATATATAAGACCCAGGGAACGCTTGAGAACCTAACGATAACGCTTGTGGGCGATCTAAAATACGGAAGAACAGTACATTCACTATTAATGGCAATGCGCCATTTTAATCCTTCCTTTCGTTTTATAGCACCCAAAGAGCTTACAATGCCCACTGAATACAAACAATATTGTGAAAAACATGGCATTCGATATGTTGAAACAGAGAATCTTGACGAAGAGACGATAGCTGATTCTGATATCTTGTATATGACGCGTGTACAACGTGAGCGTTTTACTGATCTGATGGAATACGAAAGGGTGAAAGATATTTATATCTTAAAAAAAGCGATGCTCACAAAAGCTAAGCCAAGTCTCAAGATCTTACATCCTCTACCGCGTGTTAATGAAATATCTACGGATGTCGATGATACTCCACAAGCCTATTATTTTCAGCAAGCAGGCAATGGGCTGTTTGCACGTGAGGCTATTATCTGCGATGTCTTGGGGATAGACCTTGATTCGCTGAAATCAGATCAGACAATTCTTTATTGATAGAAAGTGGAACACAAATAGACAACAATGAAAAAGGAACTACAAGTAGCTGCATTAGAAAATGGGACTGTGATAGATCATATTCCCAATGATAGATTGTCAGAGGTTGTTCGGCTATTGTGTCTGGAAACTATAAAAGACTCTTCTATAATGATTGGTTATAATTTGGATAGCCATAAGATGGGGAAAAAGAGTCTGATAAAAATATCTGACCATTACTTCTCTGATGAAGAATTAAATCAATTATCTGTTATAGCACCTCATATTTCTCTTTCCATTATCCGGAATTTTGAAGTTGCGGAGAAGAGACAAGTAGAATTACCCAAGGAGCTAGTTGGCATTGTCAAATGTCCAAATCATAAGTGCATAACAAACAATGAACCGATGCAAACAATGTTTCATTCAATTAAGGCGTCTAAAACGATCTTGCAATGTCATTATTGTGAGAAAGAGATTGATGTAGATGAAGCAAAGTTCTGTTGATATATAAGCAAAATAAATTGTAATACATACTCTAAACACTAAAGTAACTATGCAAAAAGATGCAGAAATCTTCAGATTGATTGAAGAAGAACACCAAAGACAATTACGCGGTATTGAGTTGATCGCGTCAGAAAACTTCGTTAGTGATGATGTGATGAAAGCAATGGGCTCTTGGCTTACCAACAAGTATGCTGAGGGTTATCCCGGCCATCGTTATTACGGCGGTTGTCAAATCGTAGACCAAACGGAGCATTTAGCTATTGAAAGAATTAAAAAGCTTTACAATGCTGAATACGCAAATGTGCAGCCTCACTCTGGTGCTCAAGCTAATGCAGCTGTTTTATTGGCTATTTTGAAGCCGGGCGATACGTTTATGGGCCTTAACTTGGACCATGGCGGCCACCTTTCTCACGGTTCACTCGTAAATACTTCCGGTATTCTTTATCATCCGGTAGGGTATAACTTAAATCGCGAGACCGGCCGTGTTGATTATGATGAAATGGAGGCTTTGGCTAAGCAACACAAGCCGAAATTAATCATAGGTGGTGGCAGCGCATATAGCCGTGAGTGGGATTATGCAAGAATGCGTAAGATTGCGGATGAAGTAGGTGCTATTTTCTTGGTGGATATGGCTCACCCCGCAGGACTTATTGCCGCAGGTTTGTTAGACAATCCTGTAAAATATGCACACATCGTTACTTCTACGACGCACAAGACGCTTCGTGGTCCGCGCGGAGGTATTATCTTGATGGGTAAAGACTTTGAAAACCCATTTGGCTTGAAGACAAAGAAGGGCGACTTGAAGATGATGAGTACGCTGCTCAACAGTGCAGTGTTCCCCGGTCAACAAGGTGGACCATTGGAGCACGTAATTGCGGCGAAAGCCGTTGCATTTAATGAGGCTCTTCAACCGGAATTCAAGGTATATCAGACACAAGTGAAGAAGAATGCCGCAAAGTTAGCTGAAGAGTTAGTTAAGCGTGGCTTCAGCATCGTCAGTGGCGGTACAGATAACCATAGTATGTTGGTTGACTTACGTCCTAAGTATCCTGAGCTGACAGGTAAAGTGGCTGAAAATGCTTTGGTTGCAGCAGATATTACGGTAAATAAGAATATGGTTCCGTTTGATACGCGCTCTCCTTTCCAAACTTCAGGTATTCGCTTAGGCACACCTGCTATCACAACGCGCGGTGCGAAAGAAGACTTTATGGTTGAAGTCGCTGAACTCATTGAGACGGTACTCAATGCTCCTGAAGATGAGCAAGTAATTGCCAAAGTTCGTGCGCACGTCAACGAGATTATGCAGCAATTCCCCCTATTTGCTTATTGATTTAAGTAATCAAAGAGTGACATTTAATAAAGGCGTCAGCTTTCAATACCTTGATAGGACGCCTTTATTTTTTGTTTGAATTCGTCTATCTGAATTTTATATCAAGTGCGTTGCGTTACAAAGTGAGTTCGATGCAACTTTATCCCTCTCGCATTTGTTTAAGCAATTCTCGTTGGCGCTCTGAAAGATGCTTGGGTAACTTTACGTCATACGTTATAATCATATCTCCAAACGTACCATCGCCTTTATCATAGCCTTTTCCTTTCAGTCGCACCTTAGTTCCATTCTGTGTTTCGGGTTTTACCTTCAATTTCAATTTTCCATTTGACGTTTGCAAGATAATATCTCCGCCCAGCAGCGCTGTGTACATATCTATTGATACTGAAAGATTTAAATTGTAGTCTGCTGCACTATTAGCATATTGAGCAGAGCGATTTGTGCCGCCACCAAAATGCATTTCTCTTCCGCCCCCAAAAAGATTTTCAAAGAAAGAAGAGAATCCGCCCCCACCAGAGAACTGGCTAAAATCGAAATCGTCAAAGGAACCTGCACTGCCTCCAAAACCACCTCCGAAGCCTCCACTTCCACCAGTCCCTCCGAAAGCGCCGGCTTCTTTCCAGTGCTCACCATATTGATCATACTTCTTACGCTTTTCGGGGTCGTTTAAGACATCAAACGCCTCGGTTAAAGCCTGAAATTTTGCCTTGGCTTTAGGGTCATCCGGATGCAAGTCAGGGTGAAATTGCCTTGCACGTTTTTTATAAGCACTCTTTATTTTCTCCTGCGGAGTATCTTTTGCAATGCCTAATATCTTGTAGTAATCTATAAATGCCATACGATTTGTTATCTATTTTATCCTTTATTGTTTTGACTTACTACAAATAGAGTGCCGTTTATTCGTGATGATAAGGTTCTCCGTGCAAAATTGTTTCTGCTCGGTATAATTGTTCCAAGAAGAAGAGCCGAACCATCTGGTGAGAAAATGTAAGTTTGGAGAGTGAAAGCTTGAATGTCGCCTTGTTATATATCTCTTCTGAAAAGCCATAAGGCCCTCCTATGATGAAAACCATTCGCCGGCCTCCGGCATTGATTTGCTGTTGTAAAAAAGAAGCAAAGTCTACAGAGCGAAATTCCCGTCCACGCTCGTCGAGCAGAATAATTTTATCGCCCGCTTGTAAGAGTCGCTGAATGCGTTCTCCCTCTCGTTGCTTCTGCTCTTTCTCCGAAAGTGCTTTGCAATCCTTTAAATCATCTACAACCTTGATTTCAAACGGCAAATAATGCTTAATGCGTTCTTCATATTCGAGCATTAATTGCGCAATATGCTTATTGGTGGTTTTGCCCACCATAATAAAGACTACCTTCATCTTGACTTATAAAATGCTGTCTTAATAAAGACAGGATTAACAGATGCCAAAGATAAGCGTTTTTCTTGAGTTGAAATAAGGATATGCGTATCATTCGTAATCAATTTATGCCAATTTGTCACTTCTACTTGTCTGCTTTTTTATCTACTTAGGCTAAGTCTTTCTTTGTGCTCACTTAAGTAAAGCTAAATCTGTTTCCTGAGCGATAATAAGCGCAATAGAGGTTGCCGGATATGGGGCGTTCTATTGTTTGCTAGGGACAAACTATCGTTTGCTGGGAGCAAACTATGGTTTGCTGAAACCATACTATCGTTTGGTGGCGCCAAACAATAATGCAACCCCTAATAATCAATAGAAAACAGTGATTCTATATGTATAAACTCGAATCGTATATGCTTTATAATAAAGAAGATATTTTCATTTAATAAACAAATAGATGAGGTGGGAGAGAGGTTACTATGTATTAGCCAATGTTATTCTTCAGCTTCGTAAAGCAGCTTATTTGTATAAGAACATTAGTGGATTTATTGTTTGATAACAGCAGTAAAAAGCAATAAGGCGCTTATTGCTGGTGCTTTATTGATAACTAAATATGAAGGAACGTTACGATGTTTTATTGAACTTCTTTACGTTCGTTCTAATCGTCATGAATAAATATGATATAAATAGCTCTTTATTAATTGATTAAATAAAAGAATTAAAGTAGATCTTGTTTCAGAGATAAACGCCAGGTATTGCTTGGAAAAGCATTCTAATGCATACCAAAGCAATAGAATGAAGTAAAAAACAATGGAAATAGTTAACTTTGCTCCATAGTTAAGAAATATGCCAGAACAAAGCACGAAACGAAAGCCACGAAAAGTGGCGAAACAGGCCCCATTAGAAGATGATTTTGGGCACTTGCAGCCACAAGATATAAAGATGGAACAAGCTATCTTAGGCTCGCTGATGATAGAAAAAGAGGCCTATGACCGAGTTTCAGAGATACTGAAGCCTGCTGTTTTTTACAATAACAGTCATCAACTTATTTTTGAAGCCATTCGCGATTTAGAGGCTGAGGAAAAACCAGTCGACTTCCTGACTGTCACAGAAAAACTTGATCGCAAAGGACAATTAGAAGATATTGGTGGGGCTTTTTATATTACACAATTGAGCAGTATGGTTTCCTCTACGGCTCACTTGGAATATTATGCGCATATCATCGCGCAGAAAGCCACAGCACGCGAATTAATCGCTTATGCCTCAGATATACAACAAAAAGCCTTTGATGCTACAACGGACGTCGACGAGTTGATGCAGGAGGCTGAGGGCGCACTTTTCCAACTTTCGCAGGAGAATCTGAAAAAGGATTACACGCAAATCAATCCTGTCGTAGATGAGGCCTATGAAATGCTGAAAAAGGCAGCAGCGCGTTCTGACGGATTGAGTGGTTTGTCCTCTGGTTTTAAGAAATTGGATGAGATTACGTCAGGCTGGCAAAACTCAGATTTAGTTATTTTGGCTGCACGCCCTGCTATGGGAAAAACGGCTTTTGCTTTGAGTATGGCTAAAAATATCGCCATAGATTCACGTAACCCCGTAGCCTTTTTTTCTCTTGAAATGTCAAACGTGCAGTTGGTCAATCGTATCATTGTCAACGTCTGTGAGATAACGGGCGATAAGATTAGAAGCGGCCAATTGGCTCCTTATGAGTGGGCACAATTGGATAATCGCATCAAAAAATTACACGATGCGCCGCTTTTTGTAGATGATACGCCATCTCTTTCAGTTTTTGAGTTGCGAACTAAGGCGCGCCGGCTCGTACGTGAGCACGGAATCAAGCTGATTATGATCGATTATTTGCAATTGATGAATGCCAGCGGTATGAGTTATGGTTCCAGACAAGAAGAAGTCAGTACGATTAGCCGCTCATTGAAAGGACTAGCGAAAGAATTGAATATCCCTATTATCGCACTTAGTCAGCTGAACCGAAGCGTGGAAAAACGCGATGATGCAAAAGGAGGAGATGAAGCAAAAAGACCGCAGTTGAGTGACCTACGTGAGTCTGGCGCCATCGAGCAAGACGCTGATATGGTCTTATTTATTCATCGTCCGGAATATTATCATAACTATAAGGATGCGCAGGGTAAGGATATGCGCGGAAAAGCACAGATTATCATTGCAAAACATAGAAATGGTGGTGTCGGAGATGTAACGTTGAACTTTAAAGGTAGTTATGCTCGCTTTGAAAATGAAGAGGAACAGAATGTACCTTTTCCCGAAAGTGACACGAATTTTGTTAGCTCGCGTATGAATATGGATACTCTTGGCTATGATGAAATGATTCCTCCCGTAGCAGAAAATCCATTTCCCACATCGGATAATGATGTGCCATTTTAAGTCTGTCATATATGGAAACAATTTGCGCTATTGCCACAGCGCCAGGCGGCGCTATTGGTATCGTTCGCCTATCAGGAGATGATGCTATAAGCTTAACGGAGAAAATACTTGACCGGAATTTGCAGGAAAAGGTCACTTATGCACATATTCTTGATAACGAGGAGATTTTAGATGAGGTGATTGTGACGATTTTTCGGCAACCTCATTCTTATACGGGGGAAAATACAGCCGAGATTTCCTGCCATGGTTCTCCATATATTTTGCAGCGGACAATGGAACTCCTCGTTGCGCAAGGTTGTAAACCTGCAAGGCCGGGAGAATTTACGCAGCGGGCTTTCTTGAATCATAAGATGGATTTGAGTAGGGCAGAGGCGGTAGCTGATTTAATAGCTGCGAGGTCTAAAGCTCAGCAAAAAATGGCTATGCAACAAATGCGAGGTAATTTTTCTAAGTCTTCGAGTGAGCTGAGAGACCAACTGTTGCACATTACTTCCTTATTAGAATTGGAATTAGACTTTTCTGATCATGAAGATTTGGAGTTTGCAGATCGCTCTGAGCTCATTGCTTTAGCTAAAACGATAGAAGAAAAGGTCAGTTCTTTATTAAATAGCTTCAAATTGGGGAATGCTATTAAGCATGGTGTGCCCGTAGCAATCGTGGGTAAGACAAACGCAGGAAAATCTACACTCCTAAATGCGCTTGTCGGAGAAGAACGAGCTTTGGTTAGCGATATTAATGGTA
>ERZ773214.1923-NODE-1923-length-11680-cov-25.271140_pt1 | contig 11680 bp, 10 predicted proteins | sample MGYA00511238_ERZ773214 | MGnify/ENA primary metagenome ERZ773214 (study PRJEB29015, sample SAMEA2738157) | human oral metagenome | biome: human oral; feature: human-associated habitat; material: saliva | place: China | collected 2259 ...
ATGAAAGCCCAATTGGACAAGCCTTGATTGGCAAGAAAACAGGTGACACAGCAACTATTGAAACACCTGTTGGTAGCTATGATGTAAAAATCTTGAAGGTTGAAAAAACAGCCTAAAAACAGAAAAAAGGAGTGGGGAGGCAGTGCGCTTCACTCACTCCTTTTTCCATTTTAAATTGAATTGGAGACTATATGAGTTCAAAGAAGAAAAAAAATAAGATGGAGCGTGGTCTGACTAATCGTCACGTGCAGGTTATGGCCATTGCGGGAACAATTGGAACAGGACTCTTTTTGGGAGCGGGTCGCTCAATTAGCCTAACAGGTCCGTCCATTGTACTGATTTATATGATTACTGGGGCTTTCATGTTCCTCATGATGCGTGCGGTTGGGGAAATGCTCTACCAAGACCCTGAGCAACATACCTTTATCAACTTTATCACGCGCCATTTGGGTAAGGGCTGGGGCTATTTCTCAGTTTGGTCTTACTGGCTATCCGTTGTCTTTATCGGTATGGCGGAAATCACAGCTATCTCTCACTATGTTCAGTTTTGGTTCCCGAGCTGGCCAAGTTGGATGATTGAGATTGGATTTTTGACCATTTTAGCCTTGGTCAATCTGATTGCGGTTAAGCTCTTTGGAGAAGTTGAGTTTTGGTTTGCTATGGTTAAGATTGTGGCTATTTTAGCTATGATCGCCACAGGAGTCTTTATGGTCTTGACTGGCTTTAAGACACCTCATGGAGTAGCAAGTTTGGCCAATATCACCGACAATTTCTCCCTCTTTCCTAATGGTGGAGTGAACTTTGTCATGGCCTTTCAGATGGTTTTCTTTGCTTACCTCATGATTGAGTTTATCGGGGTAACAACTTCTGAAACCAAAAATCCACGTCAGGTCTTGCCAAAAGCCGTTAAGGAAATTCCTTTGCGAATCGTCTTTTTCTATGGTGGAGCTCTCTTGGCCATTATGTCCATTATTCCTTGGCGTGAACTTGCATCGGCTGATTCTCCCTTTGTTACGGTGTTTGAATTGGCAGGTATCAAGTGGGCAGCGGCCTTGATTAACTTCGTCGTTTTGACGTCAGCAGCATCTGCTCTTAACTCAACCCTTTATTCAACAGGTCGTCACTTGTATCAGATTGCTCATGATTCGCCAAATCCATTCTTAAAGGCGATCAAGGCAGATACTCTTTCTCGCCATAACGTACCACAAAATGCCATCATTGCTTCAGCAATCTTGATTGCCCTAGCAGCCTTTATCAATGTCTTGCCAGGTGTTTCCGATGCCTTTGCCTTGATTACGGCATCATCGTCAGGTGTCTATATCGCCATTTATATCTTGATTATGGTGGCCCACCTTAAATACCGCAAGTCACAGGACTTTATGGCGGATGGCTATCTCATGCCCCATTATCGTTTCCTAAATCCTTTAACCATGCTCTTCTTTGCCTTTGTCTTTGTAACCCTCTTTTTACAAGAGTCTACATTTGTAGGAGCAATCGGATCAGCTATCTGGATTATCGGTTTTGGTATTTATAGCCAGTGGAAATTTAGAAAATAGATTTGAAACTCATCAACTCAGGTTGGTGGGTTTTTGGTTTAAAATAAAGGTAAAAAACACCAGAGTCAAAGTGACTTTGGTGTTTTTGAAGTTATAAACATGTTGCTCTGTATAGATGTGGATAGTTATTCCTCATCTTCTGTAGGGAATGGAATGCCTGTTTTATTTAGTAGTTGAACTTCTTGGATAAATACATTTTTCCAAGCATACATATATGATAGTGGGAAAAGGTCGTTCTGGGCATCAATGTAATGAATAACAGCATTAGCTCGTTCAATAGCCTTAGGGTTGTTTTGTCGAAGTAGATTGTATACTTCATACATGTTCAACAAAAATAGGGGACTTGTTGTAATGAAATCGTAGGATTCATGAGATAGTATTAGTTTCCACTTATAGATGAGTTTTTCAGCTTTATCATAGTAGCCATAGCGAGAGTAGGCCCTCACCAAATTAATACCAGAGTTAGCATATGTACGAGCAAGCTCTGCAGTTCTATACTTAACTTCTTCTAATCCTTTGACAATTAGACTTTCGAGGTATTCAAGGAATTGTACTTCAAAAAATTGATCTTGACAATCAAGGAGAACACTAACAATAACAAAATCACGAATATATAGAGTATCTATACTTAAGATATAGTCAATCAAGTAATGAACAGCTTCTAGTTCATCAGGAGTTAATTCATCCAATTTCCTCGCTTGGCTGATAGCGTATAATTTTAGGGTGTAATACTCTATGATATTTCCCCAGTCACTTTTCTTTCCTAGTATTTGTCTAGCTTTCATTTGATCATTTTTACTTAATGCATTCACAAATTGTTTTATTCTTTGACCAAACTCATCTTGAATATTTAACAATTCTGCATAGTCTTCTACATCTAAATTAAATTTGCTCAAAATTTCAAAGAAAGTATCGACTTTGACAGTTGCTAACCCTTTTTCAAAACGACTGAGGTTGTTGGGAGTAATGGCATCTCCAGCAGCCTCTTTAAGGCTCATATTGCGATCTTGACGGATTTTATGAATGATTTCTCCATAGTGATTGAATTCCATAATGTTCTCCTTGAGTTTTATTGGTTTTATTATAACTTAAATTTCTCCATTTTTGGAAAAAACTACTGTTTTTAGTAGATTTTTTTGGAAAAGTCGGGGGGAAGTATAATATTCTACTGTTTTGGGTAGAAATATCCAAAAAGGGGATTATTTACTGTATAATCAAGTCAATTAAAAGTAAAGGAGATAAGGATGAAAAAGTCCCTGGTTATAACAACTGCTACAGTTGCTGGTTTGGGAGTCGCTGCAACTACTCAAACAGCCTTTGCCACAGAAGCCCCAACTGAAAACACAGTAACGGTTACGGTCAACGACAAGGTCACAGACAAAGACCTGTCTGACGCTGAAAAACGTGCTGTGGATTCAGCTAAAGACGCGGACCAAAAAGCAAAAGACGCTGAACAAGCCAAAGATACGCTTAATAAAGCGCAAAAAGACAAAGACGCTAAGAAAACTGCAAAAGAAGTTCTTGAAAAAGCCCTTGAAAAGGCCAAAGATGCTACACCTGAGAAAATCCAAAAGGAAACAGAAGATGTAGACGCTAAAGAAAAGGCTAAAGACGACAAAGAAAAGGAAGCTAACAAAAAGGCTGACCAAGTTGGGGACAAATCTGCCCAGGCAAAACTAGCTAAAGATGAACTTGACAAAGCACGAACAGGTGTCGAAAAAGCTGACAAAGAGTTGAAAGACGCAACAGACGACTATGACCCAACAGCTAAAGATAAGGCTCAACAAGAAAAAGATGACGCTGATAAAGATGTTCTTGTAAAAGACAAAGCGAAACGTGATGCGGAAACAGAGCTTGAAAAAGCAAAAGAAGACGATAAAACGCGCGAAGCTAAAAAGGTACAAGAACGTCAAAACAAAGCCGACAAAGAAGCAGAAAAAACGGCAAAAGAAGGTCTTGTCAAAGACGCGGAACAAGCTATCAAAGACGCTGAAGAAAAACTAAAATCGGCTCAATACCCAACAGACGTAACCGTAACTCCAGAATGGCGAGATAAAGCTAAAGAGCTCATCAAACGACGTATGGATAAGTACCCAGAGCCATATCCAGATATGACAGGCATGGGTGCAGACCAAATCGATAAAGCGGATGAAGAATGGAACGCTCGCTATAACGTTTGGTTGGAACAATATCGTAAAGATATTCGCCGACTAGAAGAAGAGTTGACTAAACTAGACCGTGAAACAAATGAAAAATGGATGGAACGTATCAGCAATATTAGCGAGACCGGAATTCAAGATGGGGAAAATGATGTTAAATATGACCCAAACAATCTACCTCAAGATGTTGTGGATGATTTAAACAACCATTTTGTTACTCTTTTAAATAGTCTTCGTAAACAATTAGGTCTGTCAGAAGCTAAACTCAATACAAACAATAAAGATTTTGCCAAAGAAGTAGCAAAAATTTATAAAGACAATGGCTATCAAGACCTAAGTCACTTTGGGCGAGGAATTAATGATATCGCTCGAAAACGAGGATTAAAACCGTCCGAAGACCCTGGCGTTGATACGCATACACAATATTATGAAGATCTCATGAATATTCCAATGGGTTCAGATAAAATGACTAAACAGGAACTGCTTTCACGCATGACAGAATCATTTATGTCATTCTTTGCTGAGGGCTACTTGACAGGTGGCTACGGTCATTTTTATAGTTTGTTACAAGCTGACACCGTAGGATTAAATACATCAATCATCAAAGGTGGACAACTTTTAACTGACCTTGGTGACCCTGATTTCACACACATATACCGTATTCACGTTTTGAAAGTGAAAAGTGAAAAATATATTGATAATGATAACACAGACATCCAAAAAGCTAAGTACGATGAACTCTATGGACCAAATTCAACAGCCACCCTTCCAATACCAACTCTACAAAACAAACAAGAAGTAGAAACTGAATTGGAAAAAGCTAAATCTAATAAGAAAACAGCTGAAGCTAATTTGGAACAAGTGAAAATAGAGCTTCAAGAAATTGAGAAACGCATTGCCGACATAGAAAAAGAAGTATCTGAAACGCCAGCTAAAGAAGCAAAACGTAAGGAAGCGGCCAAAAAGTTGGAAAAAGCTAAAGAAAAAGCAGAAGATGCTCAACGTAAGCTAGAACGTGCGACACTTGACGATAATGCTAAATCATTGCGTCTGGAAAAGGCTCGCAAGGAAAAAGACGAAGCGGACAAAGAATTGGCTAAGAAATTGGCGGAAAGTCAGCAAAAAGACAAAGATTTGGAAAATGCCAAGATTGAACGTTTGAAAGCGGACAAAGAATTGAAAGACGCGGAAGACGCACTGCAAAAGGCAAAAGACAAGTTGGCGGAAACACGTCGTTTGAGCCAAGAAAAAGCCAAATTGGAAGCTGAATTGAAAGCTAAGTCAAAAGAGTTGGATGAACTCTGCAAGCACGTAGATGATTTGAAACGTGACGTGAAGCAAAAAGAAGACGAGGCAGAAAAAGCTCGTAAAGCCAAAGACGACGCAGAACGAGACTATCAAAAATTGCTACTTCGTAAGACAATCGACGACGCACTCATTCCAGAACAACCAGAATTCAAAGGTGGTGTGAATGGTGAAGGTCTAATCCAACCAGAACTACCAGAATTCCCAATGGATAAATTGCCTAAGGTAGACGAACCGAAAGATGAGCAACCTAAAGTTGAACAACCAAAAACTGAACAGCCAAAAGTAGAACAACCTAAGGTAGAACAACCTAAGGTAGAACAGCCTAAGGTAGAACAGCCTAAGGTAGAACAACCTGAAGTTGAACAACCAAAAGGTGATGAACCAAATCAAGAGCCTAAAGGTGACAGACAAAGTGACGAACCGAATGCTGACAAACCAGGTCAGGCTGGTAACCGATATGTGAAACCTGTGGGACCAGCACCAAGCTACCAAGCGCCTGCAGTTCTTTCTCAAGCGAAACAAGAAGTTGAACAAAAAGCATTGCCAAATACTGGAAGTCAAGTGAGCCTACTAGCTTTATTAGGATATGGTTTATTAGCGGGATTAGGGATTATTTTAAAGAAAAAAGAGGGATAAAAATTGAAAAAGAAAGTTGCATTTGTATTATCGTTAGTAACTAGTCTATTGCTTTTGGTAGCTTGTTCATCAGCAAATGGAACCTATGTCTACAAAGGTAGCATGCCATTTATGGAAGAAGCAACTGTAACCATCCAAATCAAGGGTGACAAGGGAAAAGTTCATACCAAAGGAAAAACGATTGGTATCCTGACAGAAGGCAAGCCAACTGAGCAGACAGATGAGATGAAGGTTAACCAGAAAGAAAAGACTTTTGAATTATCTTCAATGAAACTAGGTTATGAGATTAAAGGTGGAGAGTTGACCATTACTTCAGATCCGACTGGTATACTAGCTGGCAAATCTTTTAAAAAGAAATAAAGGAGGTATTATGTCCAAGAAAAGTATTTTAAGTGGCTTGTTATTGGCTAGCTCAGTCATTTTACTAGCAGCCTGTGGTCAACAAGCGAGTCAGACGAGTGAGGGAGAATCAACTGACGCTACAGTTCAAACCAGTGCTTCAGAAGATAAAAAAGCTGAACAAGCAAAGATTGATTACCAAATCGTCTATCAGAATATCTTAGACTCCTATAGAGAGCGAGTTAAGACAGCGCAAAAACAACAAATGCCACAGAATTCGACAGGTGATAAGGAAGAGTCTTATATTGATTCAATTTTGTTTGATTACCAAGGGAAAGATATCAGCTACACTTTCTACGATATCAATAAGGATGGAAAGAAAGAATTGTTGATTAAGCAAGATAAGGTTCTACTTGGGATTTACTATCTGACAGATCAGGGAGCCCAGCTAGTCAAGGCAGGTGGGGTTGCTGGAAAAGGCGGTTCACGTCAAATCTTGATTCCTTATGAAAATGGAGCTATCTCTTACTTGATTTTTAGTGCTTCTAGACCGGAGGCCATTGCTAAAACCTATCTCTTTGCAGATGGTCGATATCAGGAAGCTAGTTCTGTTAACTATGATTTGAGAGAGACAGATGATCCTTCAAGTTTGCAAGGTCTAGATGGAATTAAAAAGATCGATTTAGAAGGCTTGAACTGGTTGATTTTTGATGATGCTTCAGCTAGTCGTCCCTTTATTGACCTAGAGGAGCAGTCCAAGGGACCTGGTGCTCATCTGACTGAGATTTACCAGAAAAACTTCAGTAGTATCAAAGGAACTTGGAAGAATAACAAGGGTGGAGAAATCACTTTTGATGAAAATGGATTTACAAATGGGGCAGTTTTGACTCCAGCAGCACCAAAGATTGTAAATAATATGGCAAAATTTGGCATGGGTTCAAGTTCAGGACCTGGAGGTGCATCTGTTACCTTGATTCCACAAGGAGTTGTACATCCAGACTTTAATGCAGGAGATGCAACTTACACAGATGCGTCTGACAGTAGTAAGGATCGTTTGTTGATTGCCCAATATGCAGGTGCATTATCCGATCCAAACGAATTTTATTATAAGGTTAGTGAATAAAAAGGAGAAATAGAAGATGAAACTAAAACACGTATTGACAGGATCAGTAATGGGGTTGAGCCTCGTAACAGCAGGAGTTATCACAACAAGTGTACTCCCTACAAGAAGTGTGGAAGCTGCAGAATACCGTAAGATTTATGCTGATGTAACTGCCCAAATGGGACTAGATGGAAACTTGTACTTGGAAGTAGTTGGGGATCGTTCAGATGTCTCTGTTTCAAGTACCTTGTTACATTCTTTTGAAGTTTTAGAAGCAGATACAGGACGAGTATTAATTTCAAATGGTACTTTAAGGATTGATCCAGTTACAAATGGGGAAGCTAAGAAAAATGTTGGTAGAGCAAAATTTAATTTATCTTTGCGAAATGGGAACCCTTACCCAGATGGAACTTATTTGGTTTCGTTTAAGGATTGGACACTTTCTCATGAGTCAGGTTACTTTACTTTAGTTGGAGCAATTAAATTGACCATTAAAGATGGAGAATTTGTTAAATACGAAAAAGTTAACTTAAAGCCAACATCAACACCAACACCTGAGCCAAAAACTCCAGAACAACCAAGTGGAAAGAATGGTTGGGTAGGTCGTTCTTACTACCAAAATGGCCAAAAGGTTATCAGCAAATGGATCTATGATTCACAGTATAAGTCATATTTCTATTTGAATGCTGCTGGTGAGTATGTTGAAAATGCTTGGGTAGGGAACTACTATCTTAAATCAGGTGGCTACATGGCTAAGAGTGAATGGATTTATGATTCTAATTACGGATCTTACTATTACTTGACATCAGAAGGAAGCTATGCGCGTAATGCTTGGTCAGGAAGTTACTACCTCAAATCAAATGGTAAGATGGCTAAGAGTGAGTGGATTTATGACAATGATTACAAAGCTTATTACTATTTGACATCAGAAGGAAGCTACGCTCGTAACAAATGGATAGGAGATTATTACCTTAAATCAAATGGTAAGATGGCTGTTAGCGAACGTACACCAGATGGTTATCGTGTAGATGGATCTGGTAAATGGATTAAGTAATTTCGTTCCAGTATTCTAAAAAACGAAGGAGATTTTAAGTGGAAGAGTTGGAAAATAAGGTACAAGAAGAAACTTCAAATAGTACAGAAGTTTCGGGACAAGAGACAAGCGTTAAGCAGGAAAGTGGGAATAGTAATCCTGTAGCTCCTGTCTCAAGTCAGCTAGGATTTGTGGATAAGGTAAAGCAAATCATTGAGACACGACGTAAGGAAACTCTTGGTGTGTTGATTGCTGTTGGACTTGCTATTATCGCTTTTGTAGGCTATAACTTTTATCAAGGACAACCTAAAAGTTTAGCAAAAGAAGTCAGGGTTGAATTTTCAGGATATTCAGAATCAGGGACTTTGACTTATAATGAAGAAGTGATTGCGGCAATGATTAAGGAACTATCCTACAAAAAGGCTGGATTTAACAAGGAACAAGCTCAAGCCCTTGCCCATAATGACCCTGTAGCCCTATCGGCTTTGGCAACCAATCCTCAATTAGCCTCAAAAGCTGCGCTAGCTAAGGCTATGATTAGCAGTGTTCGTTATGAATTTGATAAGAAAAGTGAGTTAAAAAATGGGGATGAAGTGACCTTTACAGTCACAACCACTTCACAAAATTCACCTGTTAAAGCTGAAAAGAAAACATTTAAGGTTGAAACACTGAAGGAATATGAAAAAGTTTCAAAAGAAGACCTCTTGAAATTAACTCCTGTAAGTTTTGAAGGCTTCAATGGCTATGGTCGAGTTTCTATTCCTCAAACAAAAGATGAGGAAGATATCTTCACTATTGATGGTGATTCTAATCCTAAAGACTTGAAAAATGGTGATAACATCAAACTTGTAGTTCGTGACTACTATTTGAATAAATTGAAAAAAGAAGGGAAAGTACCTGCAGAAAAGAGTTTTGAAGTTCCAGTTTCTGGCTTGAAAGAAGTCAGTGAGATTAAGGAATTAAAGGATATTCTTAAGAAAATTGATGACTACAGTAAGTCTGAAAACAAAAATAGCTCCTCCTCTTCGTATACACTAGAACCGCAAGGAACATACTTAGGAATATTTTCATCAAGTGACAGTGCTTATGAAAATATTATTGGTCTAAGCATCATCTATAAAGTTACTGAAACCAAGTCGGATGGGTCTAAAGAAACTCATTTTAAAGACTATGGTTATGTAGCAGGAGTCAAAAAAGACGGCAGTGTAGATATGGATAAGCTAGAGAAATTGCAGTTTAATACTACTACAGATTTAGAAGGGTTGAAGTCCTATTTATCGAATTATAAATTAAAAGAATATAAGCAGTGATAGTATTAAATTTGAAACTCATCAACTCAGGTTGGTGGGTTTTTCTAGTTTGACAGTCTATTGAAATAAGACTATAATCAAGCTGTATCAGATTTCGAGGAGGTTTAGATGTACTTTAGATTGGAAAATAAGGAATCCCAGAAGGCGCAAGAAATTAAGAATTTGATTCGTGCTTATAACCGTTCAAAACGAGAAGAGGCTGAAAGTGAGCCACTTAATCTTTATGTCGAAGATGAAAAAGGCAATCTCCTGGCAGGTTTGATAGCAGAGACTTTTGGAAATTGGTTGGAAATTGAGTATTTGTTTGTAAAAGAGGAATTGCGAGGGCAAGGAATCGGTTCAAAACTATTGCAACAGGCTGAAAGTGAAGCTAAGAATCGAAACTGTCGTTTTGCCTTTGTCAATACTTACCAGTTTCAAGCGCCAGACTTTTATCAGAAACATGGCTACAAGGAAGTCTTTGCTTTGCAAGACTATCCTTACACAGGGCAAAGATTTTATTACCAAAAGGATTTGTAAGGTGAATATGAAAGCACAAAGCAAAGAGGGATTTTTCACATCACTATGGAAGTAGGATGGTGTTTATGGGGAACATTTAAGGAGATTCTCAATAAATACCAGTTAAATCCTACAAATTGTGTCTTTCTAGACGATATTGAAGACAATGCAATCGTAGCTGAGAAATTGGGAATCAAGTCCTATCAGGTTAAGAAAAGAAGTGATGTCGTCGATATTTTGAAATCCTATATTTAAACTTAACACTCTCTATTTTTATGGTAGAGAGTTTTTTGTTAATAAAATTGTACAAAATGACATTTATATATTGCATTAAGTTAGATATATGATATAATGTTGTTAAAAAGAGGCGCAACTTTTTAAAACTATAAGGAGGACGCAGGTGGCTAAAAATTTAAAATTAAAATTAGCTCGGGTAGAGCTTGATTTAACACAAGGTCAACTGGCAGAGGCTGTCGGGGTGACGCGCCAGACTATTGGTTTGATAGAGGCTGGCAAATACAATCCCAGTCTCTCGCTCTGCCAGTCCATTTGCAGATGTTTAGGGAAAACCCTAGACCAACTATTTTGGGAGGAAGAAGATGAAAAATAGATTTTTTTATTATCAATTACTAGACGAAAGAGAAGAACAACTGATCAATAAAGCAGGGGCTGAAAGTTTCTATATCTCTATAGCTTTCTTGCTTTTATCTTATATGATTGCAGTATTAGCACCAAGTCTTTTTAATCCGAGAATGATTCTCATCATTATCATTATTGGAACTTTTTACTTTTTCGGCCGTGCTCGAGATTTGGGTGTGAACTATTATAGTCGTTTTCATTTTACGATTTTGGGTTGTTTTTTCCTGACCTTGGCTATTACGGCTCTTTTAATGTTACAGAATTATCAATTCAACATAGAAATTTATCAGCACAATCCTTTGAACGTTAAATACCTGTCTGCTTGGGTCATTACATATCTCCTTTATCTTCCTTGGGTCTTTATTGGTAATCTCGGCCTTAAGAGTTATGGAGAATGGGCTCAGAAAAAGTTTGAACAGGATATGGATGAACTTGAGAGTATGGAATAGCTTGTTAGCTTTTTCTCCATCTTGGTAAAATGTGTTATAATAGTACTAATTTATGAGAAAAGAAGAAATATTTTCTTCTTTTTACAAATAAGGAAGAAGGACAGTATATGTACCCAGATGACAGTTTAACATTGCACACAGATTTGTATCAGATTAACATGATGCAGGTTTACTTCGACCAAGGAATTCATAACAAGAAAGCAGTTTTTGAAGTTTATTTCCGCCAACAACCGTTTAAAAATGGTTATGCTGTTTTTGCAGGTTTGGAACGAATTGTGAACTACCTTGAAAACTTGCGTTTCTCAGATAGCGATATAGCTTATTTGGAATCACTTGGTTATCATGGTGCCTTCCTGGAATATCTCCGTAATCTAAAGTTAGAGTTGACTGTACGTTCTGCTCAAGAAGGGGACTTAGTATTTGCTAATGAACCGATTGTTCAAGTGGAAGGACCTTTGGCGCAGTGTCAATTGGTTGAAACAGCTCTTTTAAATATTGTTAATTTTCAAACCTTGATTGCGACCAAGGCTGCTCGTATTCGCTCGGTCATTGAAGATGAGCCTTTGATGGAGTTCGGTACACGTCGTGCGCAAGAGATGGATGCAGCTATCTGGGGAACTCGTGCCGCTGTCATTGGTGGTGCCAATGGAA
>ERZ773214.1929-NODE-1929-length-11644-cov-9.024851_pt1 | contig 11644 bp, 10 predicted proteins | sample MGYA00511238_ERZ773214 | MGnify/ENA primary metagenome ERZ773214 (study PRJEB29015, sample SAMEA2738157) | human oral metagenome | biome: human oral; feature: human-associated habitat; material: saliva | place: China | collected 2259 ...
TATGATTTCGTTTTTCAATGACTTTTACTTTTTTTCCTTTTAAGGCTGCTTCATGTGCAAAGACTGCACCAAAGAGACCAGCACCAACGATAAGATAATCGTACATAGATATCCTCCTTTAAAATTACATTTTCAAAAATAATTAGTTAAATTTTCTTTAATTTCTTATAGAAAATTTTAAGAAAATCAAGAATGAAATCATCCTTTAACAATACTAGAATTACACCGTAACTTCCAAAGAAAATGATTCCTTCCACACATAATAACAAAAAATTACTTAATTGTAAGCTCTTTGCAAGAATCATTCCTAAAGTACTTATACCTACAGTAAACAGATAGCGTATCCCAACTATTTGATGTATTATTTTAAAGAGTAAATCTCTCGTATAGTAAATCTGAACACATAAAACAACGAATTCAGCAATCATAGTGGCAAACGCTGCTCCACTTACACCATAAGCTGGAATTAAAATGAAGTTTAGTAGTAAATCTATTAACGCTCCTGAAGTAACTGAAAGTAATACGTACTTTTCTTTTTCTAAAGGTGTTAATACTTGAATACCTAATACACCCGTAAGTGCATTAGGAATAACTGCAAACATTAAAAATTGCATTCCTATAACAGCACCCAAATATCCCTCCCCAGCAAGTAGCAAAATACTTTCCTTTGATACTGAAATAAAGAATACTGACAATGGAAGCGATAAGAATAACGTAAAGTTCAAAGCTTTTGTCATGATTTCCAAAAACTGCTCCCTCATACGGTTATTAGCATAGTAGGACATTCTTGGAAGCAAAACATTTCCTAATGAAGTAACAACACTCAAGAGAATTCCCTTTAGTTTTGTTGCTGCAGTATATAATCCCACATCATATGTTCCTTTCATACTTCCTAGCATAACGGTATCAAGATTCGTATAAATCGACACTACCAATGTCTGAGCAAATAAAATCAAAATCGGCTTTATATGTGGTTTAAAATGATAAGGTTCTGTCTTTTTAAATGATATATATTTAAATAATCGTTTAAAATTTAAAATATTTGATCCCACACTAGCAAAAACAGAAATTCCTGCATACATAATATAATCCTCAGGACTATGAATCATTAAGAAAATCATAGCCAACGAAAGAAGTCTGAAGAAAATTGATCTAAAAGTAATATAATCATATTGTTCAATTGCTTGAAAAAACCAACCAACTCCTATAACATTTAATAGTATGCCTATTGCATTGATATAAAATAATTCTTTATAGACGTACATTGACGGTAAAGCGAACAACATTATAAAATATGCAATGAGTACTAAAAATACAAGAATTACATTAATAATCAATAGTTCTTGGACAATGGTAGATAATTTTCTTTTATCATCACGTACTTTTGCTGCAGCACGTATGCCATACGTTGGAATACCAAGTGAAGCAATCATCATAAAATAAGATACAATAGATGATACATATGCTACAGTACCATTCGCCTCAACCTGAAGTACTCTAGAAACATAGGGAAATGTTAACAATGGAAAGATGAAATTTGAAACAGTCAAAATAAAATTCATTATAAAATTATATCTGATGGATTTAACTTTATAACTTGTCATATTATCCCTCATCTAAATAGAAAATTTTTCTCGATGTTCTTTATAATACTCGAACATAGCCTTATTCTGAGGACCAAACGATAAATGTCCCACAACCACATTTTCACTGACCATCAATGGTTTTGAATTTAAGATGCAAAAATTACAAATTTGGACTTCATCCACTCCAAGTCCAGCTCCCTCAAACTCAACATTAAAATGATCCATCAATTCCCATAAGCTTCTCTCAAATAAAATTGCACCGATACTGAAGCGAATTGCACACGGATTCACTTTTTTCTCTTCTTTTGAAAATTGTGCATTCAATGTATCTATGGTAGGAATTACTTCTCCATCGCCCCAGAAAAACTTCGCTACTTCGGGATTACTCTCTATAAAACGAGGCTGTCCAGCTATATATTTCGATTTTTCTCCAAATTTTTCATAATAAACATCTTCCAAGCCTAATTTTTGTAAGATTCTTTTATGTCCATAACCATTAACCGGAATTAGTGGTGCTACTACACCAGGGGCATAATCCCCTTCTTGTGCTAAAATATATGCCTCTTTTAAATTTCCAAAATAATGTTCTGTAATAAAAATATCTTCATCAATTTTATAAATATATTGTGCTTGAGGATGTAAATTAATAGCTACGTTTTGAATTAAAGATATATTGTTCTGCTCCGTACTCAAATACGACCAATTATTTTCTTCACAAATTTGGTTTAATTTTTCTGAATAGATGCCAGAAGATAGGACACAAATATCCATTGTTTCTGGTGCAAATGTCTTTACTCTTCCTAGCACATCGTCATATAAAAATTCTTTATACCCTGCTAATATGATACATAAATCTTTACTATCTTTTTTACGGTCAATAAATTTCCCTGTATATTTAAATTTTTTTTCTAAGCGATATTGATTTTTTTTTCTTTGTAATTGTTGATAAATTCCTTTAGTCAGATGACTCTTTTTAAGAAACTTTTTAATACCCATTTTTTCTCCTTTACGCTCTATAAACTTTTTTAATTCACTAACCATTTATACTTCGGAAATAGTTTTTTAAATGCTAAAGTAATCACCACGCTTAAAATTAATGTTACCAAAAATCGAAAAATTACCATTAAAATAATTCCATGAGGTGTAATCATTAAATTCTCAGCAACAATAAAGCCCCACTTTAATATCAAATAATTAAGAGTATCCGAAAAAATATAAATTCCTAGACCATTGACTAAAATAAGCTGGTATATTCTGGTATTCATCCATTTCGTGTTTATTGTTAAATAATAAGCAATGGTATAAGTTACTAAACTTCCATACACTGCTAAAATTTCTACAAATACCTTTGAAAGAATAATTGAGTATCTCTTAATACCCAAATTCATGAAAATTAACAAAACAAATCCGATTAAGAGGAAATATACAAATTTCTTGGTATGATTCAATAAATGATTGTATACTTCCCTTTTTTGTTCAAACATAAATCCAACAGCAAAATAAAATAAAAATTGAAACGAACTTTTTATTAAAGGAACATTAATTTTATAACTGATTAAATGAAGTACAAATAGGAATAGTAACATTCCAACCCCCGTATCTCTTCTCAAGACGAAGTATGCAATCATAAAAATAATGAACAATGCGAATAAATACCACAGATGAGTATTTCCAAATAAAAACAGTTGGCCAAGAATGGCATTCAAAATACTCGTTTGTACAAAATAATTTGAAATATATTTTACAGGAAGCGTATATAAGATTGTAAAAACAATAAAGGGGATTATTAGTCTTCTAAATTTATTTTTGAATAAAGGGAAAAGGCTCTGCCACTTATTCTTTTCAACTTGAATTCTAAAAAATGCCCCAGATATAGCCATAAATAATGGCATATGGAAATAATAGATAATTTCTGTTAATACATTCAAAGCCTTTATTACCATAAGTGAATGATTGTTATTTATATAGTGAAGATAATCAATCCCACCAAAACTCGTCTTAATAATATAATATGTGCTATGTCCTAATACTACTAATAATATTGTGAGTACTTTTAAAAAATTATATTCTTCTTTTTTCAATCTTAGTTTCCTCTAACAGTTATTTAATTCTTATCTTCTCTAAGTAATTTTATACTTTTATCAATAGCATTACTTGTGTAAAATCCTTCTCTAACTTTTTCAGATAATCTTTCAATATTTTCCTTTAAAAGTACATATTGTTCTTCCGACATATTACTAATTATTTCTTGCATTTCTATTAAATCGTCTACTACAATCCCAATATTATTTTTTTTAACAAAATCACTCAAGGCAGATTGTTTCCAAACAATAACCGGTATTTTTGAAGCTATAAATAACGACACTTTATGAGGATTATTGTATGTTAAATACTCCCCAGTAATCCCTGAACAAGTTAATATAGAATCGCCATCCCAAACTAATCCAAAATCACCTTCAAGTACAAAAGGAATTTTTTCAGGCGAAAAACTTCCTTTATATGATACATAATCATTATTGTTAGTCGATGAAGTAAAATTAGGTCCATATAAATTAAATTTTATTCTATTTTCATTTTTTAATAACTCAGTTAAATAACCACTTTTTTGGGGTGAAAGATTCCCTGCAATTACAACTGTTTTATCAAAAGATGCTTTTTCTTTATTAAAATTATCCAGTAAATAATCAAAAATACCGAGTACAACTATTTTTTCACTGCCGATCTTATTTTCTATTAAAAACTCCTTCATTCGTTGGTTATGACAAATAATCACATCAGCATTTTTAACATACTGTTCCTTAGAAATTAGATTTTTTTTATTTCCCGAATACCTTAACGACTCTAAATCGTTTATTAAAAAGATCATTTTAGCTTTTTTATATTGTAACAATTTCATTAAAAAATTTTTTAGTTTCCCATGAGTAGCAAAAGGAAATTGAAATATCACAATATCATTACTTCTAATTCTAATAAGACACAACAAAAGTTTAAACGCGTAATCAAATATTCTTACTATCTTACTATTTTTTTTTAATGTTACTAGTGGTTTAAATTTACAGTCTTGAAATATTTTCTGTAAATCATTTGGTGCTTTTGTAGCTGCTGTTGAATCACTACCAAACTCTTCATGAATATAATATAAGTTACTCATTTTTCACCCTCTTAACAATTTTTCTAATTCTAGCCATCATTACTACCATATATACTAAAATTAAAGGCTGTTCAAGATTAATAGCAGTTTGCTTAATGCTTTGGTTTCTAATTTTATGATAGTTATAAATCATCCCAAATTTTCTCTTTAATGTAAAATCAATTTGTAACAATTCCTTGGTCATCATTTGATGTGCAACTGGGTTATTAAATAAAATTTTTTCACTATTTTTGGTTAATCCGTCTTCTAAATAGTCACAAAAATAAATGATGTCATTAAACCAACGTAATTTATAACCTCTTCTTGCAACTTCATTCCATAAGACAACTTCACTCATAAAGTTTTCTCCATCTATCTCTGGAAACTTAATACTCTTCAAAATATCTGTTCGATATACTTCTGCCTTATCTCCTAAAATATTATGTTTACCTCGATGTAAATTGTCACAATCTATATACGTTCCTTCAAAAGTCTCTCCAACTATTCTTTTTTTAGAGAAACCTTTATTAAATGCTATACCTGCAAAACTGTTATCAAAGGCAATTCCAGAATAGTTATTAAAAATTTTCTCAATAGCATCATCTGTCAATGAATCATCGGAATCAACGATGAAGAATAGCTCACCTCTAGCTAAATCCAAACCATGATTAATTGCTCTATGCTTACCCCCATTTTGTTGATAAAAATATCGTATTTCAAAATCTGCCTGTTCCTTAAATGTTTCAACAAGCTCACCTGTCTGATCTATTGAACCATCATCTACAATAAGCCATTCAAAATGTTTATTTGTTTGACTGTTTAATGAATAAAACAACTTATTCATTAAATACCCTCTATTAAAAGTTGGTGTAAATACGGTAATTTTATTCATTAATACTTTCCTTCCTTTTTCCTAAATAATCAAAAAATAATATTGGAAATAGAAATACGGTGTAACCATAGCTCTCAAACATTAGAGAAATAAATACACTAATCAGTAGTATACTTTCTCTTAGTGTAAATGAGTATTCTTTTATTCTAGAAAAAATAAATAGCAAAAATAATACAAAAAAAATAATTCCTTTATATAGTAGTAAACCTACATAACCACTGTCAATTATGACTGTTCCTTGAGCTAATGAGACAATTCCATCAATTCTTGTGCCAAATAAAGTAATTCCATATTCTCTAAAAAATACATAACTACTAAAAATTCGATTAGTGAACAATTTATTTAAAAATTGAAAAATGCTATTGGCTTCAAAATTAATTGACATTAGAGTTATAAACAAAACAGACACAGTAATAGCTAAATTAATAAAAAAACTATTTAACGGTCTATTTAACTTACCCATTTTATCAAAAAAGTAACAAAAGAGAATTACTAAAATACTTATATATCCTGATGTTCTGGAGTCCGCTAACTGTAATATCCATAAATTCATCAATAATAAAAATAAATAGAAGAAGAATTTGAATCTTTTTATTTCAAAAAGATTTAAACTACAAACGGTTAAGGAATAGATCATTAACCCTAATGAATTCGGGTGTACAAATCCTAAACTATTCCTAATACCACCATTTGATCTATATATTACAAAATTACTAATATAGCCAATATGGGACAATAATATAATTGTTAACACGAATACCGTAAGTGTAATAAAATGTATTTTGAAAAATTTTTTATTATCTTTTAATATAATTGTATATAATAAGAAGAAGTACGTTATTTCTAGAAATGTAAAACCATTAAAAAGATTCAAAATAAATGTTACGAAAAACAATATTAAGGAAGTTAGTTTTAATCTATTTATTCCATATTTAAGACTATGCATCACAAACAGGAATAATATACATATAAGGATTACAATAGAAATTCCATCAATTCTGTCAATATTTACAAATTTCAGTAGATACAATATTGTTAACAGAGAAAAAATTATATTGAACAATGTATTATATTTCTTTTCGAATTTCAAAATTTCCACTTCCTTTCTTAAATATCTCTAAAAATTTGTAATAAGCTTCTTCATTAAAATTAAAATGAACATTAGCAAAGTTATTTGTAATGACTTTCTCTATACCTTTTACTAATTCGTTACTCGTATGCTCTACCTGGATTACTTCGAAATATTCTGCCATAATCTCAGAACCTTGAGTTTTTGTTGAAATACTAGGAATGCCTAAAACAGCTGCTTCTGCTAATACATAACTAAAAGACTCTGATACTGAACTTTGAATTAACCCCACACTATTCTTTATATATTTATATGGATTAGATTGAAAACCTAATAATTTTATATATTGACTCTCTCCTAGATTATTAATTTGATTCTTTAAATGATCATATAAACTACCATCTCCCAAAATAATTAAATGATATTGTGAATACTTTTTTCTAAATAAATGAAAAGCATTTATTAATAATTCAAAATTTTTAACAAGTTCCAATCTCCCTATCGCACAAAAATAAGGAGTATTCTCTAATTCTATTTCCTCTTTACTTAAATTTTTTATTTCATCAATGTTAAGCAAGTTAGGGATTACTTCTAAACTTGTCTTTGGAAAAATCTCCTCAAAAGATTCTTTTTGTGGAGTAGAAACAGCTAAGATTGAATTAAACTTTTGATAACAAGTCAATTCCTCTTTAAAATTTTTAAACGATCGTTTTGAATACCAATTTTTTGAGAAATCGCAATGGATATAAGTCAGTTTTAAGCTATCTTTATTCGATGATCCCGCTATGATTTTTGTTGGTTTTCCTTCTATATATGCAAATTCATAATCAAATTTTTCATTTTTAAAAATACTTCTCTGTATAATCCATCTATTCACAAATGACGGTGGCAATAACTTAACAAGCTTATTCAATAATTTTTCAATAATAACTGGTGTATTCTTTCTAATAAAATAATCAATCCTTAGATGACTTAATTTTGAGCCATAAAAATTATTTTTTTCCGTATATACTAGAATGCTAATTTCAAACATACTTTCAAATTCTTGAACAAAGTTAACAAGTGATTTTTCAGCGCCTCCACCTGTTAGACTAGTTATACAAATTAACATTTTAGGTTTCAAAATTATTCCCTCCAGTCATTTCCTCAATTAAATCGATCCACTGTTGAATTATTTTATCTTTATCAAATTTATCCATATTATCCTTGGCATGTTTAGCGAAGGAACTTCGCAAGTTCGAATCTTTCATCAATTCAAGTAGTCTCTCACTCATCTTATCGGTATCATAACAATCTATTAGATAACCATTGACCCCATCTTCAACAATCTCATTAGGTCCCGTTGGACATCTAAAGCTAACAATAGGAAGATTATATTGCTGAGCCTCTAACAATACCAAGGGTAATCCTTCGTAACGAGAAGTCATGACATAAATTCCCTTATCTCCATAAATCACATCCTGATTTTTTTCAAGACCTTTAATGACTAACTTATCTTGCAAATCATTTTTGATGATTAAATCCTTGATTTTGTCTACTTCATCTTGTTTTCCGGAACCGTAGATTTCCCAAGTCCAGTCAGGCATTTTAGCTAACACTTTTTCCGCGACTTGGATAAGATACTCATATCCTTTTTGATAATCAAAACGACCAACAGTTACAATTTTAGTAGACTCATCATTATAAGGTATATTGGAAAGACGATTTTCTTTCCAATTATAGATGTAAGCAATCTTGTTCTCAGAAATGCCGTATTTTCGTATATAATTTTTACGATCCTCTTGCGTAAGAGTAATAATCTTGTCTGCTAGCTTTGTCCCAACATATCTTTGGACTTTCTGAGAAAGTTCTCTATTAGCCGTAATTGAATTGGTATGATCACACAAAACTACTTTAGTAGAAATTCCTATTCCTGACAAAGATAAAAATACATTAGCGAATATCCCTATCCCAAAAGCAACCTCTATTTCATTATCTATGAAATATTTTTTTAACAATTTTGAGATTTTTAAAATATTCTTAGATAAGCGTACTCTATGATCAAAAAAATTAGAGTATTTTACTTGAGAATTGATTTTAAAGAACAGATCCGATTGCTTTGTTGTAATTCCAATCAAATGAACTTCATACTTTTTTGTAAGTTCGTTTGCCAAAGATACAGCAACTCGCTCACCGCCACCAGAATCATCCAAAATCCATTTCACTAAAGCGATTTTTTTCATTAAATTAATTCCTTACATATAAAAAATGAAAGTACTGTTTACTAGCTAGGGAAGGAGATTTCTAATATGATATGTGATTCCCTATCTTCAACTGCAGGTATTTTCATATAATCACCGTACATTACAGTTAAATAATGCTCAATATTATTTGGAACATTCCACTTATGTCCTTCAAAATTTAGTTTCCTAGTTAACTGCATATCTTCTCTTATAAACATCTCGCCAAAATAATGTTTTCTTCCTGAAGGAACACTAAGGTATTTTGATTCATTATTCTTGCACAATGAATAGATCCTTTCCGTAAGTCTTGTAAATTGTCTCAAAGATATAAAACTAGTTAGAAACCCTAAAACTAGTTTTATTCGAAAAACAGTCCTTACTTCTTTATGTTCCTTCATAATCTCCAGCATCAACTGACGGTTTTTATAAAAATTTCTACACGATAGTAACAATCCAATTCCCATACATAGAAAACCGTGAATTTGTCTCAAAATTTTCGAATTAGGGACATTTTCCAACCAAAAGATATCAATAAAAAATCCACATTCCTCAACTCCGACATCCTCTCGACCACGAAAAACGGTTCCTTTTTGTCTTATACGACCAATTGGCATACCATAGTTTGGCGTATGTGAATTATGTATCCAATATTTATCAGAAAATTTCTGAGAGAATTTTTGAAAGAAAATCTCTCGCTCACTTCCTAACATAAATATATCCATATCATCATCCCATGGAATAAACCCTTTGTGCCGAAAAGCCCCTAATGCACTCCCGCCAGAAAGTGAATAGTATAGCCCTTCTTCCTCACACACTGTTACAATATCTTCCATGATTTTTAATAAATACTCTTGATATTTAAGAAGGAGCTCTCCTTCTAATTTAATAAATTTACTATCTGAGAACTTTAAATTTTTAAACAACGTCACTGTAGATAGTCCCATGTAATCCTCCAAAAATAAAATAGCACATAGTCTTATTATGTAAAAGGTAAATTTGAAAAGAACTAATAAATGTTCTTTAAAAGGAGATCCGTTTTACTATAATCAATAAAGTTAAAAGGGAAATTCTTATTATAGAAAAAAACTGTGATAAATGATATACCAAGCAAGCTAAGCTCTATTCCGTATACTAGGTTACGATTCGATAAGATTTTCAACTGTGCTCGATATGTAAACAATATGAATGAAGAAATTACAATCATTGGTAAGAGCAAAAAAAGATTCCTATCGTACATATTTCGAAACGGTACAGATCCCATTGATAATAATGTTAAGTAATAAGTCATCTTAACAAAAGATAATTTCCAATCATCAATCCCTTTAATAGTTCTACTCAAAACAAAATATTGAATTAAAAATAAAAACATTAGAACCACACCAATATATAACCTCATTGTCAGAGTAATATTAAAGAGATTTACGTACGATGTATTATCCGAATAGATATCAATTTTTCTAATAATAGACTGAAAGAAGCTAATACCTGTCCACTCCGAAAATATTGGTGTTAATTTTATTATAATTGGAAAACCTAATAAAACAAGTAAACTCTTACCTACCGTAATCTTTTTTAGGTAGAAAAAAATGAATCTAAGAGCAACAAAATAAACAACAGCCGAATGAATACTTATTGGAACTAAGTACCATAGCATCATCCAATACTTTGCATAATTAAATTTCGACTCCAAATACATAATTAACATTATCAGAGAAATTGTCATACAAAATCTCATGCCACTAGTGGTGTATCTATAGTTATTTAATAACAAAACTGTAATTAGAATCAGAATATAGGCTAACTTAAAGTAGTTTTTATAGGACTTAAACAAATCAACAACAACAACATAACCAAAGCTAAAATATGTCACAAACGCTGAAATAAAACTAAGCAAACTACAATGATGAGTATTTCTGACCAAATACATCAATGAAGTAAATACCGGAACAGAACCATAATCATATCTACCAACTCTAAATCCTGATTCAAAAGCTTGAAACATTGAAATAATGCTATCAAAATTAGTTAGCACTTGTGTTGCTCTAAAATGAAATGCCCCATCATCTAATGGATGAGGGATATAACGCAAAGCTATTATAGAAATCGATAAACACGCAAGTACTAAATCAGTTACCGAAAACCTTCTGTCGTTTACTATTCCTACTATACTCAAAAACAAAGATAAAACAGGGAAAACTAAAAAAATTAAAAAAGTAAGTAATAATAAAATTATAATTTAAAAACTCTGTCCATATTTCTTTCCAAAAAATTTAGCCATTAAAAATGACATTCCTTTTTTAAACAAGTCAACCTTTTCCATGTACATAAAAGGGATTTCCTTAATCTTTAGATCGTTTTTATCTAACCACACATTAAATAGTATCTCACTAACTCTTCCAAATAATCTAGCCTCAAAATCAGTTAAATCTGATAAATCTATACTTTCATACATACTATCCAAGATAGGAAACAGCCAAGAAAAATAATCGTCTGCCAGTTCTTTTTTCATAATGAACATGTTAAACATGTAGCCGCTTCTTTGTTTCATTACCTTATCAAAACTAGAGAGATATTCTGGATTCTTCATTTCAATCATTTTTCTAGCCAGATCTAAATGAGAACCATCAAAAGTATGGTCGTAATGAGAATAGAGAGTTTCAATATAATACTTTCTTCTTTTGGGAACGATGACTTCTGAGTTCTCTAATAGTTCTTCAATTTCATATCTATTTAAGATTACATCAT
>ERZ773214.1930-NODE-1930-length-11640-cov-9.758653_pt1 | contig 11640 bp, 12 predicted proteins | sample MGYA00511238_ERZ773214 | MGnify/ENA primary metagenome ERZ773214 (study PRJEB29015, sample SAMEA2738157) | human oral metagenome | biome: human oral; feature: human-associated habitat; material: saliva | place: China | collected 2259 ...
TCGGCCGGCTCCACGAGGCGGCGCAGAGGCGATCCGGGGGTGAGCAGGTGTGCCTGCCCCTGAAGCTCGTCGAGCGTGCGCGGTCGCATCCGCACCGCCAGCGGCGCGTGGGAGTCCACGGGGATCCCGGCGTCATCCGTGCCGGCCGACTCGAACAGGTCCATGGACCCGACCCTATCTCCCCTGCCGCCGACCCCGCGGACGCACGATCTACAGGCGCCAGCAGGACCTCAGGTGGAGGCAGACCCGGCAAGCACCGCCAGCGCGGCGATGGCCGAGTCGGTCGCAGGTCGGCCACAGGTCGGTCACAGGAGGCTGATGTCTCCGGCGCCCTCGCGCAGCACCTCGGGGACGTCGTCAGTCAGGTCGACGACGGTGGTGGGCTCGCCCTGCCCGACCGGCCCCTCGATGACGACGTCGATGAGGTGCCCCAGAGAGTCCTGGATCTCCCACCCGTTGGTCTCGGGCTCCTCCTGGCCGGGACGGATGAAGGTGGAGGACAGGATGGGGGCGCCGAACTCGGCGACGAGCGACTGGGTGATGGCGTGGTCGGGGATGCGCACTCCCAGCGTGTGCTTCTTGGGGTTGAGCGTCATCCGGGGTACGTCCTTGGTCCCCTTGAGGATGAAGGTCCACGGCCCCGGGGTGAGCCGCTTGATGAGCCTGAAGGCGTTGTTGCCCACGATGGCCAGCGGCCCGACCTGGCCGAAGTCGGCGCACACGAAGGTGAAGTTGTGCTTGCCGTCGAGCTGGCGGATGGTGCGGATCCGGTCCAGCCCCTCCTTGTTGCCCGGCGCACAGGCCAGGGCGTATCCGGAGTCGGTGGGGTAGGCGACCAGGCCGCCGTCGCGCAAGGTGTCGACGACCTTCTCAACGAGACGGGCCTGAGGATTGACGGGGTGGAGCTCGATGTAGCGTGCCATGCGCCCACCCTACCGCGAGTGACAGGTCTCACACAGCATTCCGAAGGCAGGAGAACGTCAGCCGCGAGGGATCCGGTGAGGGACGTCGGAGATGACACCGGTCACGCCCCAGTTGAAGAGCTCGTTGGCTCGGCTGGGCGAGTTGACGGTCCAGACGTTGACGCCATAGCCCGCATCCCGAAACTCCTGGACCTGCTGCCGGGTCAGGCCGGAGTCCTCGGGATGGATGAAGTCGGCGCCCACGATCTCAAGGGTGCTCCTCCAATCACCCGACAGCGCACGACTCTCATAGAGGCACCCCACGGGGACCTCCGGGGCGCGCTGCTTGAACAGGTGGAGCAGGAGGTGGCTGAAGGAGGAGACGATGACCTTGACGTCGGGGCGCAGGCGCTCGAGCTGTGTGATGACACCGTCGATGAGACGCAAGGTCGCCTCCTTGCCGGTCTCATTGGGCTTGATCTCGATGTTGGCGTTCAGGCCGGCGTCATTCATGAGGTCGATGAGATCGCTCAGGGCGGGCAGCGGCTCACCCACAAACCGAGGGGAGAACCAGCCTCCGGCGTCGATGCCCGCCAGATCGGCCACCGTCAGGTCGTCGTACCGACCGGCGCGATTCGTGGTCCGGTCCAGGGTGGAGTCATGGCAGATGATGACTGTTCCGTCGGCGATGACGTCGACGTCGGCCTCCACCCACTTCACCTGATGATCCACCGCACAACGGAAAGCGGCCATGGTGTTCTCCGGGGCCAGCGAGCTCAGGCCCCGGTGCCCGAAGATCATGCGCCCCCCGCCGCACACGTGCCCACCACTGTCTGAGGTCACCGATGACATGGCCGGCATGCTACCCGAGTCGCACACACGCGCATCATGGAAGGTCGGTTGACATCAAGGCGAGTTGATATAAAATCCCTTGTATGCGAAAGGTCGCCACACCACCGGAGGCCCCCCTCGGGGAGGACTCGGCCGTGGTGCAGCTGTTCAAGGCGCTGGCTCACCCCATGAGGGCGAGCATCGTCTACCGCCTCATCAGCTCACCGGCTGACGTCACCGAGCTGGTGACGTTCCTCGGCGTCTCCCAGCCCCTGGTCTCGCACCACCTGCGGGTCCTGCGCAACGCCCACCTGGTCGAGTCGGTCCGCGACGGCAAGCGCCAGAGCTACTCCCTCATCGACGACCATGTCGCATCCATCTTCATCGACACCCTCGAGCACACGAAGGAGCACGATCATGACTGCCACCACTGAGCACCGCCCCGCTGAGGCCCACCAGCACACCCACGGCCCCGACTGCGGGCACCTGGCCGTCATCCACGGAGACCACGTGGACTACATTCACAACGGCCACGCCCACCACGAGGACAACGGCCACTACGACGAGTGCGACACCTGCTCGTGCGAGCACTGCTCGGACCCCTGCGCCGTGTGCGAGTGCGAGGACTGCACCTGCCCCACCTGCAACCACAACACCTGCTCGTGCGAGCACTGCTCGGACTCCTGCTCCTCGTGCACCTGCGAGGACTGCACCTGCCCCACCTGCACCCACGCCGCCTGACGTGCTGCCGGAGCCCGTTTGATCCGTCAGCGTGTGGCCCGAGTCCTGATTGAGGGACTCGGGCCACACGCTCACGACACGGTGTTCTCAGCTCTGAAGCGCGACTGAACCAGTGGGAGCCTCCTGTAACGTCTTCCGATAACCTGACGGTGTCGTTCCAGTCTCATCGCGAAACCGTCGATTGAAGTTCGCCAGGTTGGTGTATCCGCTGAGGTCTGCAATGTGTGAGACGGGAAGATCCGTGCGCCGCAGCAGGTGGCAGGCACGAGCGATCCTTCGACGGCGCACGAGGGCGGAGAAAGTGATACCTGCGGTGGCGTGGAAGAAGCGGGAGAAGGCGGACGGACTCATGGCCACTCGGGAGGCCGCGACCTCCATCGACACCTCTCCGTCGAGACTGTCTTCGATATAGGAGAGCACCTCATTGACACGGCAAGCGGTCACGCCATCAAGGCTGGGGACATATCCCTCAGAGACGATATGGCACCACTCGTCATCCGGCGCCTTGAGGAAGACCCCCGCCAGAGACAGAAGCGTGGCAAGCCGTTCCATCCCCTCCTGATCTCCCATGGCGGTGAGCAGCTCGCCGGCGCGATCGGCGCTCCTTCCGCTGAGAATGACGCCCCGCCTGGACCTCTTAACTAGCGCGGCAAAGTCCGAGAGCTCCGGAAGAATCTGCGCCGCCCTGGCAACGCGATCCGGTAGCACCTGGCACAGGACATCACGCTCCTCCAGACGCTCACCCGACCCCAGGTCGGAAAGCCAGTTATGGGGCAGATCGGGCCCCATCAGCGTGACCTGCCCCGGAGCGAAGTCGACGGTACGGTCCCCTGCCATCATCTGTCCGTGAGAGGCCACGATGAGGTGAAACTCGATCTCAGGGTGGTGGTGCCAACGGGCTAGCGGCGTGGGATAACCGTGTTGGAACCACCGAACCGTCGACTCGAGGTCAGGGAGTACCACCTCGAGATCACCGACCCCGGTGTTGGCCTCACCTGCTCGCGAAGTCAGCGACGTCGTGAGCAGGCTTTCAGCAACAACGGCTGAAGGGCCGGAGCGGGGCGCTGAGGCTGGAGTCCCTGTCATGGATTCCATGATGACCTCCTGAGTTTCCCCGCGCGACAGCTTCAAGGAGGTCAGCCGACTGTGATCTGGATCTTGATGTCACCGGGACGGCCTTCAGCCACTCGTTCGAAGGCCTCGACGGCGTGGTCCATGTCGAAGGTCTCCGTGATGAAGGGCTTCAGATCGATCTTACCGGCCGCGACAAGATCAATGGCCCGCTGGTACACGTTGGCGTAACGGAAGACATTCTCAATGGTTGTCTCACGCGCCTGAACCTCCGTGACATCGATGGAGACCGGGTCGACGGGAATTCCTACAAGAACGGTCCGGTTACCGGGCGCACCGATCTTCCACAGGTCGTTGTAGGCGCTTGGGTGACCGGAGCACTCGAAGACGACGTCGGCTCCCCAGCCCGCAGTCTGCTCACTGACGACATCGAGCAGACGTTGTTCTCGTCCGTCGACGCACAGAGTTCCGGGAATGCGGGCCGCTACCTCAAGCTTGGCCGAGGAGAAGTCGGAAATGATGACTTTGGAAGCACCTCCCGCCAGCGCCGACGCAGCGGTGAGCAGACCGATCGTTCCCGCACCGCAGACGGCCACGACGTCACCGGGACTGATGCGAGCCTTCGTGGCGGCGTGCATACCGACGGCAAGGGGCTCCAGCAGTGCGCCTTCGGCGAAGGACACCCCGTCGGGCAGACGGTAGGTGAAGGCGGCAGGGTGGATGACCTCCTCAACGAGGCACCCGTCAACCGGCGGAGTGGCCCAGAAGGAGACAGCCGGGTCAACGTTGTACATGCCCGCGAGTGCTGCGCGCGAGCTGGTATCCGGAACTCCGGGCTCCATGGCAACGCGGTCGCCGACGGCGAAGCCCTCGACATCCTGCCCCACCTCGAGTACGACTCCGGATGCCTCGTGGCCGAGAATCATGGGTGACTCCACGACGTACCTGCCGATACGTCCGTGTGTGTAGTAGTGGACGTCGGAGCCGCAGATGCCGACGGTGTGGGGAGCGATGCGTAGCTGTCCAGGCCCACAGGAGAGGTCTCCGGGAATCTCTCGGATGTTGATCTCGTGCTGCTTGTCAAGGACGACTGCTTTCATGGTTCTTCTCCTTGTTGGTTGTGAGAGTCAAAGCGTGCGGATGGTCATCGATGGCGCCGCTGCTGATGTCACGCAGCGGCTTCTGCCATCCTTGGGACGGTAGATGTCGTGGACGACGCACGGGAACCGATTGCTGGAAGACGATGACCGTTTTCGTCGAATCCGGGCTGGGACGGACGGATCCAGACGGTGATGAGTGAGCCGGCGAGGTAGAGGGCGGCGTAGGCCCAGCACACTGCGCCGATGCCGCCGAACGGCATGATCAGCGTGACCAGTCCCGGACCGGCGAATGTGGTCAGCCCGGAAGCGAGGTTGTTGATCGAGATGGCTGCTCCCTGTTCCTTCGGCGCCAGAGCCGGGAATACAGCACCCATCGGCACGAAGGCGGTCACTCCCATACCTAGAAGGACGGCCGCAGCAGTCAGAGCAACGATGTTGGCACCGAGCAACTGGGGAAGATAGTAGAAACCGAGGGTGGCCGCCGCGCAGAACCAGCAGCCGTACCAGCGCATCTGCCGCATCCAGCCGAAGCGGTCACCAATCCATCCCCAGAAAAGGTTGCCGAAGACTGTGACTGCGAACTGGATTCCCCAGATCGTCATCCACTGGCTCATAGTGAACCATCCTTCGCCGTAGCGCCTGTCAGTGAGGTAGAGCGGCATGATGACTGGGAATCCATAGAGGCTGAGGTTGCAGATCACACGAACGATGGCTGTCAGCACAACCTGACGGTTGCGTCCAAGGATGCTGACGCCGGCGGAGAGTTCCACGAGCGTGTCACGCAGACCTTTCGAATTGCGTCTGGGCTCATCCTTGGCCACCAGGAGCAGGCAGATGAGCGCACCAGGAACGGTCCAAGCCAGTGAGAACCACAAGGTGCGGTACTCGCCGAAAGCAGGAACGGTACGTGCGGGAATCCAGGACCCCAGGCATCCGATGCCCACGGAGTAGGAGGTCCAGAACCACCCCATCGCAGAGGCCCTCGTGGCTGCCGGGATCTTCTGTGTGATGTAGACGACGAAGGAGTAGATGAACAATGGGTAGGCGAGTCCTCGCAGCCCGTAGGTGAAGAGAATGAGCGAATACGTGCCGCTGGGAATGGCCACGAGGAGAAGGAGTAGATGAACTGAGATCCACAGTCCCGCGCCGATGAGCATGATGCGTCGGACCCCGAAAGTCTCAGCCAGCACGCCCGAGGCCCATCCGGCCAGGGCGGCCATCAGCCCGTAGGCCGTGATGATGCTGGAGGCCTGCGTGGCCGCGAGCCCCTGAGAGACGAGGTACTTGGACAGGAAGGTCAGCTCGAAGCCGTCACCGGTCATGAACACCGCGATAGAAACGAGTCCTGGAAACAGGATCCGAGGTGGTAAGAGGTTCTTCATCGGCACACTCCATCGTGTTCGTGCTACGTCTAGATCCGCAGCATCGCAAGGACGTATCCAGGTTGCCTTGATCTGCTGAACCGCACGACGGGGGCCCATGTCCGATTCTGATACTTTTTTGACCGGCGCCTCGAACCGACGGCGAGCGGCCGCGGGCTCACGGACCAGTACCCAATGGGTTTGCGCCGATGTACGCTCGCAACGATCATGTGCCCATGAGCAGTCCCCTCCCTGTTTCCGGTGCTTCTGGGCACGTCGCACCGCCTGTGCCCGGTGTCCGTCTGGGACAGGTGCTGGGTCAGGGAGGATTCGCCACCGTCTACGCCGGGGAGCAGGTCTCGTTGGGGCGCCCAGTGGCTGTCAAGATCGACTCCAGGCCGCTGCACGACGAGCGAAACCGCCGACGTTTCATGCGGGAGATGGCGGCCGCCAGCCGGATCAGCGGGCACCCGAACGCGGTCTCGCTGATCGACTCCGGAGTGCTTCCCGACGGGCGCCCCTACCTGGTCATGGAACGCTGTGACGGGGGCTCCTTGGCCCAGGTCCTGCAGCACGGCGAGATCAGCGCCGCCCAGGCCGTCAGCATCGTCACGGCCGTGTGCTCCGCCCTGGGCGCCGCTCACGACACCGGGGTCCTCCACCGCGACATCAAGCCCGGAAACATCCTCATTGACGCTTATGGAAGCCCGCGTCTGAGCGACTTCGGCCTGGCCGCCGTCCAGCGCGAGGGCATCGACTCCTCCGTCACCCTGGAGACGATGACGCCGGACTTCGCTCCCCCGGAGGCCTTCACCCTGGCCGCGCCCTCACCCAGGGGCGACGTGTGGTCGATGGGGGCCGTTCTCTTCGCGCTCCTGACCGGACGCGGTCCTCGACGCACAGCCGACGGCGCACCCCAGAGCCTGCCGGAGATCATCAACCACCTGTCGGTGCCCATCGACACCTCCGACGCGCGCATCCCCGAGGCGTTACGTCCGCTGCTCGACCGGGCGCTGCACCCCGACCCCCGCGCAGGTCAACGCCCAGGGCATCCCCTACTCCGACGACATGCCGTGGCCTCTGGGGACCTGCCTGAGCCGGACGACCTCGGTCGTGGGCGGCACGAGCGTCAGCCAGGTCGACTGCTCCCAGGCCGACTGGATCGTCTTCGCCGGCGGAACCTTCGATCCGGCCACGACCGCTTCCAGCGCCACCGAGGCCATGGCGAATGACCCTCAGGTCGAGGTCGCCTGCACCAGCGCCTACGCGCAGCGCTATGGACTCGACCTGTCCACCAGCTACACGATCAACACGCTCGGTCCCAATGATGAGGAGTGGGCCGCGGGCAGTCGGGGTTTCGCCTGCGTCCTGGGCCGGTTGTAGATCTGCAGCGGTCTCGCACCCCCTCCGCAGGCGTCGGCCGGCGCCGACGTCAACAGGTCAGCCCCCGGGAGGCGGGTCACCGGCTGGTGCTGGCGAAGACTTCCTCGATGAAGGGATCGACCAGCCCGTGGTAGACCTCCGGGGCGTCCCGCCTCACGCAGTGGCCGACGCCGTCGAGCAGCACCAAACGTACGAGCGGATTGGTCACCTCAGAGGGGTCAGGAGCCATGTCACCGCGGCGGGGCGCCAGGTAGAGCGTCGGCGCCCTCAGCCGGTTGATCGCGCTGACGAGGTCGGCCTCGCCGAGATAGGTACCTTCGCGGATGTAACGGCGGTCGACCTGCCTCTTGCACGCGGCCCAGGCCTCGATCTCGGACTCGGTCCATGAGGTCTCGCGCCGCATACGTTCCCGCTCGGCCGTGCCGCCGTCGGCGAAGGCGTCCAGGAAGTGCTCCTGATGCTCCACGAACCAGGGGGCCGGAGCCCAGTGCCCGGTGGGACGCGCGGCGTCCTCCAGGACCAGTGCCCGAACCAGCTCGGGCCGGGCGACACTCACCCGCAGCGATATGAGCCCACCCAGGCTGTGCGCCACGACGACCGGCGGCTCCGGGAACAGCGCCAATGTCCTCGTAAGGTCCTCTTGCATCGTCTGCGGTGCCCGGGCCAGGGCCTCATCGTCCCACCGCGGGGATGCTCCGTGTCCCCGCTGATCGATCGCGAGGACGTGATACTGGGAGGACCAGCGGGCTACGGCGTCGGGCCAGGCGGTAGCTGAATCGGTCAGGCCGTGGACTAAGAGCAGCGGCGGATCCGTCGGGTCGCCCCACTCGTGCAGCGCAAGCATCGTCACCTCATCGAATCTAGGCGAAAGCCGTCAAGTTCGGTGCCCCGTTACCTTGTTGGTGGTCCTGGGTGGTCCGGGGCCGGGCCAGTTGCTGTGGGCATGATGTCTTGCCCCTGTCCGTAGATGATCCGGGGGGTGTTGTCACCCGCAGCAGCCGGACGCTGGTGACCGCTGATAAGGGGAACGGCCCGCAGTGTGTGAGGTCTTTCGTAACGTGGGTGCGGGACCGGTCGTCCACCGGCTGGCCCTGCACCCATGCAGCGAGAGGCGGCACGAAGATGGATATCGAGGACATAGCAGTCTTCATCGGCATCGACGTCGGTAAGAGCGAGCACTGGGCCACGGCCCTGAGCCGGGACGGGCAGAAGGTCCTCGACAAGGCCCTGCCCAACGACGAGGAGCGCCTGCGTGCTCTGTACAAGAAGCTCGCCGATCACGGGAACCTGCTGGTGGTGGTCGACCAGCCCGCCACCATCGGGGCCCTGGCCGTGGCGGTGGCTCAGGACATGGGCATCACCGTGGGCTACCTGCCCGGACTGTCGATGCGACGCATCGCCGACCTGACGCCGGGCAGCGCCAAGACCGACGCGAAGGACGCGGCCGTCATCGCCGGCGCGGCCAGGAGCATGCCTCACACCCTGAGAGCCGTCAGCACCTCGGACGAGGATGCCGCGGCGCTGAGCATGCTGACTGGTTTCGACCTGGACCTGGCTCGCCAGGTCAACCAGGGCGCTAACCGGATCCGGGGACTGTACACCCAGATCCACCCCGCCCTCGAGGCCGTAATGGGGCCCTGGCTGGAGCACGACGCCGTCCTGGAGGTCATTGCCGCCTGGCCCACCCCAGCCGATCTGAAGCGAGCGGGCAAGTCAAGGATTGACGCCAGGCTCAAGAAGCACGGGTGCAGGCGGCACGCCACCTGGGCCGGCCAGATCGTCTCGGCCCTGGAGCACCAGACCGTGGTGGTCGCCGGCACCGACGCAGCCGCAACGGTGCTACCTCACCTGGCCAGGCAGCTCATCTCCCTGCACGCTCAGCGGGCCGATGTCGCCGCCCAGGTCGAGGCCCTGGTGGAGGCCCACCCTCTTTATGAGGTCCTGATCTCCATGCCCGGGATCGGGGTCAGGACCGCCGCCGTCTTCCTAGCCGAGACCCTGGGCAAGACCTTCGACACCGGCGCCCAGCTGGCCTCCTACGCCGGCCTCGCTCCCGTCACACGCCGCTCTGGCTCATCGATCCGTGGTGAGCACGTCTCCCACGGCGGCAACAAGAGGCTCAAGCGCGCCATGTTCCTGTCCGCCTTCGCCTCCCTGCGCTCCGACCCCGTCTCCCGAGCCTACTACCAGCGCAAACGAGACCAGGGCAAGCGTCATAACCAGGCCGTCCTCGCCCTGGCCCACCGCCGCATCCTGACCCTGCACGCCATGATCCGCAACGGCGCACTCTACGACCCCCAACCAGCCACGAAACTACCCGCAGCCGCTTGACACACCACATAGGGGCACCCCCCCCAGCTGTGGCAACGGGAGCGCCCCATATGATGGGCCAGCAGTTTGCTTGATAATTCCTTAAAAACCAGATAATGACATCAGTTTATTCTCAGGGAAGGTCCAGAGAATTATCCCGATTTACTCCGTTACATTCATGTATAATAATAAATGTTCGACATGCACGGCCTCAGTCTGACTGACGCCAGTTTATTTTCGTGCGCAGCAGCACCAATCGGGGCTCCCTGCAACAACGAAGCAGCATCAAGACTCATGGCACAGCAGCAACCCCATCGCATATCGAACAATATTCGCCCACACTGAGTATCTTACGATCGATTCCTCTTGGGGCGGAAGGACAACAGCCGAGAATCAACGATGACAGGGAAGGCAAGAGCCATGAAACCAGGACGACTCCTCGTGACACTCGCCGCAACCGTCACGCTATCCATTTCAACCGCAGGCGCCGCTGTTGCATCCCCGCCAGACTCGCCCCCATCAAGTTCGCAGGCACGATCCAGTACAGTCACCACTGGGTGCGCCGCAGAACAACAGGGGAAAAAAAACTGCGACTGTTCGCAACGAAACAGATCCATCTGTCGCCAGCAGAGCGAAGTTGCAGGCCGAACAGGCCCTTGACTCTGGAACCGCCAACATCCACACCTCACGAGAAGCAGTGGATACCGACAACGCAACTGTTCTTCGTGTCACCACAGAAGACAAAACTTACAGTGCCGTAACCTTCCCCCTCAAAGGAAACGGATTGAGCTTGACGAGCAACACAACCATCGTCTTGTCCCCAGATGGCGCACCAGCCACTTACTCCGAGACCCACCTCACCCACAATGCCGCAAATCATTTCCAAATGACATCATACACGGACGGGGAACTAGTCAAGGATTCTGACACGGGTCATGAATTCGTCGGGGACGATGTCCTGCAGCAACAACTCGACGAAACTCGAGCCGCCATCGCGAAGCAAAAATCCGCCCCCGACCAAGCTGTGCCCGTAGGCGCGGGAGCTGTCGCCGCATGCCTGGGCACCGTCCTCGGAATCGGAGGAGGTGCCGCCTGGGCGATCACGTCATTATGCGGGGGCTCATGCGCTGGCGCTGCAACCGGCGTCGGAGCAGCCATATGCGCCGCATGCATCGGCGGCATCGCAACTCTTGGGGCAGGAGCAATCTCAGGCGCCGTGACATGCTTTGGGTACCTGTAATGTCCCAGAGCACATCTCCCTCGCCGCACGGACGGAATGCTCAGCTGGCTTTCGCGATATCAGTTCTGTGCTTCAGTGCCACCGCCACGATCGCCGTACTCAGCGTACCATTCAGCATAAACTTGTACGGCGTGAAGGGATTATGGATGCCGACACTGCTCCTCATTCCGATGACGCTTCAGGGATTGTCTTTATTTTTCCTCAAGCGCGTCGCGAGCACAGCGATCACTGATTGAATCCACAAACGGCACACAACAGTTCATCCGCCCCTCAAGAGGTGTGCGATGAGAGCAGCCTGGGGCCCTCGATGCATCGAGGGCCCCAGTACTGACCAGCGTGGCCCCACTCCGACCAACCCGCGGCGTAACGAAGCGCATGCCCTGCAACCAACCATCTCCTGCACCCGGAAACCCGCATGACGGATCTGCGGCATTCGTCCTACGCGTATCGCAGGCCGAGCCGGTAGTCTGGGTGCGTCTCGCACAGGCGCGTGGCCCTCCCCTGCCCTGTGCAGCCCAGCGCGGCCCATGGCAGCCCGGCGGGCCCGAGTCCAGGCGATGCACGTTGCCCAGCCCACTGCACGTAGACGCAGTCGGCGACCATGAAGCCTGACAAGGGAAGAAGAATGACACAGAACCTGGTCACAAGCGCCCCCGCGCAGGTGCGCGCCGTATCCGGTCGACCCGAGACCGCAGCCACCC
>ERZ773214.1934-NODE-1934-length-11622-cov-17.332411_pt1 | contig 11622 bp, 8 predicted proteins | sample MGYA00511238_ERZ773214 | MGnify/ENA primary metagenome ERZ773214 (study PRJEB29015, sample SAMEA2738157) | human oral metagenome | biome: human oral; feature: human-associated habitat; material: saliva | place: China | collected 2259 ...
TTTGTTTAGCGTAAAAGGCAGCCAAGATATTTCCAAAGTTTCCTGTCGGTACGGTGAAGTTAACCTTGTCACCAGCCTTAATCTCACCAGTTTTAACAAGCTGAGCGTAGGCATAAACATAATAGACAATCTGTGGGACCAAACGACCGATATTCATAGAGTTAGCTGATGAGAACTGAAGCTTGTTAGCTACCAATTTCTCACGAAGGGCTACATCATTGAACATGTGTTTCACATTGGTCTGGGCATCGTCAAAGTTTCCATCAATAGCGATCACATGGGTATTGTCCCCAGTTTGTGTGGTCATTTGCAACTCTTGTACCTTGCTGACACCGTCCTTTGGATAAAAGACGATAATCTCAGTACCTGGAACATCCGCAAAACCTGCCATAGCAGCTTTTCCAGTATCTCCAGATGTCGCTGTCAAGATGACAATCTTGTTTTCCAAGCCGTGCTTCTTGGCAGCAGTTGTCATAAAGTATGGCAAGATAGACAAGGCCATATCTTTAAAGGCGATGGTTGAACCGTGGAACAATTCCAAGTTGTACTGGCCATCCAGCTTAACAAGAGGGGCAATAGCTGGTGTATCAAACTTGCTGTCATAGGCATTGGTGATACAGTAATCTAACTCTTCTGCTGTAAAGTCATCCAAAAAGGCTGACAAGACCAGTTTCGCAACTTCTTGGTAAGAAGCGTCTTTTAATATGTCAAAGTCCAAGTCCACCTTTGGATAGCTCACTGGAGTGAACAAGCCACCATCAGTAGCCAAACCTTGCAAAATCGCCTGGCTGGCTGTAACAGTATTTTTCGCATCACGCGTTGATTGATAAACTAATGTCATGTAAATTTCCTCATTCTGTTCCTTCAGTGTACGGACTAGACTGTTCTAGCTTTTGTACAATCTATTCCATTATACCATGAATTCTTCTGAATTTTATCAGTGAGAATGAAATTGTCTGAAAAAGAGCTCCCTTCTTGCAAACTGAAAATCAACGAAAACCTCTCTTCATCGATTTATCTGCCCCCCGACTCTCGCTACTCTCTTTTCACTTGTTCATAGGATTCCTTGCCATCATTGAGCTTGTCCCAGATGACGACTTTTCCTTCTTTTAGTGACTGTTGGACATCGATGATCCGCTGGTTAGAAGAGCCTCGGAACTGCAACATCAGGTTGCGCTTGCTCTTATCATAGCGACCATCCACCAGAATATCAATCAGCGAAAGTAGCTCCAGTTTGTCCGGTGTCTCCAGCATCATTTCTTCCCAGGTGTAACCGGTCCAAGACCAGATATCTTTGTCAGGGAGTTCTCTTTTCACCCGCTTGACCAAAGGCAGCAGGATGCCAGTGTTGAGAAAAGGTTCACCCCCAAGCAGGGTCAAGCCCTGAACATAGGGTTGGGTCAAATCCTCCATGATCTGCTCTTCCAACTCTTTGGTGTAGGGAATTCCTGCATTGAAAGACCAGGTGGCTACATTGTAACAGCCCTCGCAGTGAAACATGCATCCTACCACATAAAGGGAGTTGCGCACGCCTTCGCCATCGACAAAATTAAAAGCCTTGTAGTCGATGATGCGCCCTTGACTCAGTTCCTCGCTTTTCCATTCGCCTGGTTTTGGTGTATTCCATGTCATCCTTCTACTCCACCTCTATCCAATAACGCTCCGTTCCATTTTGAACATCCTCCAACTGGCCACCGTTAGCCAAGATAACAGCTCGACTAGCCGGATTGTCCATACTGCAGGTCACCAGAGCTCGTTTGATATTCTTTCCCTTAGCAACTTCTAAGCCTTGGCGGAGGGACTCTTTTGCGTAGCCCTTGCCTCTTTCAGATGGTCGGATGGAATAGCCGATATGACCACCCTCCTCTAGGAGATAGTCACTCAGACGCAATCGGAGGTTGAGAAAGCCAACCGCTTGACCGTCTCTAGCAAAAGCGACTAACTGAACAGCAGGCACCCAACCATCAGGGATCCCTAGCCCCATTTCCATATCACGGTTGCTTTCCAACCAGTCTTCATAAACAAAAGCTTCAGCATTCCAAAATCCACCGTCGTGAGCTGATTGACTCTTTTCAAACTCTCCCATCATGTCTAATACAGTTTCTTTATCTGCTAGAGTTGGTCTGCGTAATTCCATCTTTACCTCCCCATACGAGAAAAGCGAGAGCGGACTCTCACTTTTATTTTTTCTTAGCTTTTTTTAAAAATTGCTCTCTTAGGCTGGCTACGCGGTCTTTTTTATTGATTCCACCCTTTGAGTGTTTTTCGTGGAATCGTTGTACCTGAGCCTTGCCCTTATCGTCTAATTGGTATTTTCCCATAATCTTCCTTTTCTAATCTGTCACTTGGTGTCCAGCTGATTTGATAGTAGACCCGTTCATGTGTTTAACCCGCGCAGCGATTTCCTTATGGCGGCCATTGACCATGGGGCGAGCTTGAGGATTTCCTAGATAGCCACAGGTCCGTTTGACGACATCCACTGTCTTGGGGTCACTATTGCCACAGTTTGGGCAAGTAAAACCACGTTCGGTTGGCGCGAAGTCCCCTTCGAAATCACACTTGTAGCAACGGTCGATTGGCGTATTGGTTCCGAGATAACCGACTCTGTCATAGGCATAATCCCAAACCGCTTCAAGGGCTTTTGGATTTTGTTGGAGAACTGGGTACTCACAATAGTGGATAAAGCCACCCGTCGCTCCAGCTTCTGGATAGACTTTTTCAAAATCCAGCTTCTCAAACGGGGTTGGGTTCTTGCGGACATCGTAGTGGAAACTATTGGTGTAATATTCCTTGTCTGTGATATCCGGAACCTTCCCAAATTTCTCTGTATCCAAGCGACAGAAGCGGTCTGTCAAGCTTTCTGATGGCGTCGAATAGATGGAGAAGTGGTAGTCATACTGATCGGACCATTCTTCGACCCGTTTCTTCATATCCTTAATAATCTCGATTGTAAATTGTTTGGCTTCTGGATTTTCTTCCCAATTAGGCCCATAAAAGACCGTCGCCACTTCATACAATCCAATATAGCCGAGTGAAATCGTCGCTCTACGGTTGCGGAAAAGTTGGTCTACCTGGTCGTATTTGCCCAAGCGTTTCCCAAAAGCGCCATATTGATAAAGAATCGGTGCATTAGCTGGGGTTGCTTCCTTGGTCCGCTCTACCCGATAGACCAAAGCATCTTCCGCGATGTTCATCCGCTCATTAAAGATTTCCCAGAACTTTTCCTTGTCTCCGCCAGATTCCAAGGCAATCCGGGGCAAATTAACCGTCACAACTCCCAGATTCATCCGGCCAGAATTGACTTCGACACCATTTTCATCCTTCCACCCTTGAAGGAAAGAACGACAGCCCATGGGTACCTTGAAGGAGCCCGTCAATTCGACAATCTTATCATATGAGAGGACATCCGGATACATGCGTTTGGTTGCACATTCCAAGGCCAACTGTTTGATGTCATAATTGGGACTCCCCGGCTCTAAGTTGAGGCCTCTCTTCAAGGTGAAAATCAACTTCGGAAAAATAGCGGTCCGGTGTTCTGAACCGAGGCCCTTAATTCGAATTTCCAGAATAGCCTTTTGTATTTCCCGTTCGAAACGATTGGTTCCGAGACCGAAACCTAGCGAGGTGAAGGGAGTTTGTCCATTGGAGGTAAAGAGGGTATTAATCTCGTATTCCAATGATTGCATGGCATCGTAGATGTCTTTTTTCGTTTTTTGCCAAGCATAGTCCTCACGTTTTTCAGGGAGAACCCACTCTTCAGCATCCTTCAAGTGCTTCTTATAATTCTTTTCTGCATAAGGAGCCAAAACTTCATCGATCCGGTCTGCCGAGCAACCACCATACTGGCTAGAGGCCACATTGGCAATAATTTGCGAGATTTGAGCCGTTGCAGTTTGGATGGATTTAGGACTTTCTACTTCTGCATTCCCAATCTTAAAGCCGTTTCTCAACATGCCTTCAAAATCGATCAAGCAACAGTTAGTCATTGGAGTATAAGGGCTATAATCCAAATCATGGTAGTGGATATCCCCTTTTTGGTGGGCATTGGCCACGTGCTTGGGTAACATTTTGAGACCAATAGATTTTCCGACAATCCCCGCAGTCAAATCACGCTGGGTGTTGAAAACATCGCTGTCCTTATTGGCGTTCTCATTCACCACCGCTTGGTCCTTGTTGAGGAGTTTGCCGATGGTAAAGTTGATATCCGTCGCTTTTGAGCGCTCAAAATCCCGCTGGGTCCGATAAGTAATATAGCTCTCAGCAATGGCATATTCATTGGCTTGTAGTAACTCGTGCTCGACGACATTTTGAATCTCGTAAATTTTCACGCCACGAGGGAAACGTTCCAAAATTTCAGCAACGATCCTGTCTGTAACGGTTTCTAATTTCGCTTCTAGGGCCGGAGTGAGGCCTGTCACTTCTTCTGTCGCCTTGACCAATGCACGGTAAATTTTATCGACATCAAACTTGACCTTCCGCCCATCTCTCTTTTCCACAAAGAGTTGGGGGAGACTTTGGATATGCTCTTCTCGTAACGTTATCATACTCTCGCCCACTTTCTTTTTAATACAAATAGAATTCACCCCATATTATATCACTCAAAAATAAAAAATCAATATCTTGTGGTAAAAAATGTTATTTCATTTCAAAACCACAAGATATTGATAGTCTATTTATATTGGTACAAGGTGTACTGCGAACCCTTCTGGTTCACTTTTTCATAATTTTTTGTTAGAACTTTTTGCAGAGCAGACGTTACATCTAGGTCTTTATTGACCACAATAAACTTCGGCTTAGCTTGCTTAATCTGATTGATCAGATTGGTTCGATTTTCCTTCGGCCCCATATAGGCAGTTGGGGTTAGGAGGGCTGAAGCTGCTAAACGTCCACTTTCTTGATAGAGATGAGCCGTCTGATCCCAAGCATAGATTGTATCTTTGGAATCGCTATGACTCTTGATATACTGAGCGATTGCACTTCGGTCACTAGCTAGATTGCTTTGGAGGACCAATTGATTTACAACTGGATAACCCACTAAATAAGCCATTGCCAAAATCGGTAGGAAGGCTTGACTGGAGAAATAAAGGTCCCAGATAGAATTGTTCTTCATCTTCCGGCGCTGGTAAGTAGACTCATCCCCGGCAAACCAAAGGGCTAACAAGGGGAGACCAAAAGGTAACAGGCTAAGGAATTGATAGGCCCCTTGCTCTGGTGTCCCAACCACAACTGCAACAACTAGCAGAAGACCGAACCAACTCATAAACCGAATCACACGTTGACCACTTGTCGACACTTTTCGGAAGGACATGACGAAAGCTGAAGCGAAACCAAGCGTCAACAGCAATAAACAGTAATAAACTAGGTTGGCAAATAGATGCCCGGCATCAAACTGGAGGGAGCGGAGACTATACAAGGTCTGATGGATCGCATACCCAAATGAGCCGTTCCACACAGTGATGTAGCCCAAGGGATAGAAAACAAGAGAGAATCCCAAGAGGGCAGCAAGGAATTGATAGAAGCCGTGGGCTAATTTCTTTTGCTTCACATGATAGGCTGTCAATCCGAGAAAAGCAAGCAGATAAAAAATCACACTCAGCCATGGCACAATCATAAAGGCCAAACAGGCTCCTGCACCATAGGCGACAAAGGATTCGTCCGTTTTCTCACCTTCTAGATAAGCAAGGATGAAATTCATAGAGCCAAACAAGAAGGGAAGGGCATAAAAGACAGCATAGTTCCCACCAAAGCCAAGCACTCCAGCAAGAAAGTAGAAGAGTAGCTGAACTTGTCCTGCAATTTTTTCACTTGCAACCAAGCTTCTGACCATCCGATACAGGCTCGTCCCAGCAAAAAAGTAGGCTAAAATCTGGAAGGCCACCAAGAGAACTTGACCTCCTACCAAACTTCCTAAACCACTGAGCCCATAGTAGAGCAAACCATTGACCCCAAAGAAATGACCATAAGGAACTTGACCTTGAGAAATCGCCCAACCGGCATATAAGTCCTGGGTTTGTTGATTAGTCGCAACTAAGTTGATAAAAGGAAGAGCTACATGGACCATCCCAAGTAGGACACTTAAAGCAATTGGTAGTGACAAGGGAACTGGTCGCTTAATGGCATAGCGCCCCAAGGGCTTTTCATCTTCTTGGTTTTCTAACGACTCTTCTACATCCTCTTGGTCTCTTGACCTCGCTTCAAGCTTCTCTTTACGACTATGACCAGATCGTGATAAACGACTTAGAGTTTCGGTCGAAGCTTCTGTTTCGACCCCTTCTCCATTAACCTGGCTCTCTTTCTGGTTCTGATCTGATTCCACCGGTTGACTAGCAGTCAAAACTTCTTCTTCCCGGCTAATCGATTGCTCCAATACCTTTCGTAGCTCTTGAGTATCTTGAAAATTGGACCCGACACTTAAGCCAAGTTTATGCGATTCTTTTTCTTTTTCACTCATACCTTGTTTTTTCCTTTACTAGAATTGCAAGTGCTAAAGGGCACATGCATGCCCTACTAGTATATCAAAAATGGGCCCAGCTGTCAGCTTTCTCCACAAAGAGAAAATAGATGACACACAAAAAGACAGACTATTTTTCACTTAAAATATCTAGATAATTGTTCAAAAAAATGACTCCTATTACTTTGAGTCATCTAAGAATCTCTGAAACTTTCCGCCGTGAGAAAAATGCTTGAAACAGTGGCGTTTCAAGCATTCGGGAGTTTTGAACTTAAGGAAAGATTCTAGGAATTCTTTTTCTTCAATCTGAGACCGATACCTTCTCGGCATCCGTCTTTTCTTTTTAAAGTTGATTCAAGATAGTCTGAAAATCGTTTTTTACTTCTTCGATGGAAGTGGTCACTTCCTGACGAGTCTGGTTATTTTTGACGGTGATTTGGCCACTTTCAACCTCGCTACCACCTAAGGCAATGATAGTTTTTGCCCCAAAGACGTCAGCTGACTTGAACTGAGCCTTCAACTTACGTCCTAGGTAATCACGTTCTGCGATAAAGCCTTGACGACGAAGAGCCTGAACCAATTCCAAGCTGGCCACTTCTGCTTCTGAACCCAGGACAGCTACATAGACATCTAACGATGCCTCTACAGGAAGTTCAACTCCTTGTTTATCAAGAATCAACAAGAGACGTTCAAGTCCCATCCCGAAACCAAATCCTGGAGTTGCAGGTCCACCAAAATATTCTACTAAGCCATCGTAACGACCTCCCGCACAAACGGTCAATTCATTTCCATCTACTTCTGTCACGAATTCGAAAATGGTGTGGTTGTAGTAGTCTAGGCCACGAACCATATTGGTATCGATGACATAGTCAATTCCTAGTCCATCTAGCATAGCCCGCACGGCATCAAAGTGTGCCTGGCTTTCTTCGTCCAAGTAGTCTAGGATAGATGGAGCATTCTCAACCGCTTGTTTATCTTCTTTTTCTTTTGAATCCAAAACGCGGAGCGGATTTTCCTCTAAACGGCGTTGGCTATCCTTTGAAAGTTGGTCCTTCATCGGAAGGAGGTAGTCGATCAAAGCTTGACGATAAGCCGTCCGACTGGCTGTGCTACCAAGGGTATTCAAGTGGAGGACGACATTTTCAATGCCAATCTCTTTGAAGAATTGGTCAGCCATGGCAATCGTCTCGACATCCGTTGCAGGATTGCTAGATCCAAAACACTCTACTCCAATCTGGTGGAATTGACGCAAACGGCCAGCTTGAGGGCGCTCATAGCGGAACATGGGACCGATATAATAGACCTTGCTTGGCTTTTGAACCTCTGGTGCAAATAGTTTATTTTCAACATAGGAGCGGACCACCGGTGCTGTCCCTTCTGGACGCAAAGTAATGTGACGATCTCCCTTATCATAGAAGTCGTACATCTCCTTGGTCACGATATCCGTTGTATCCCCAACAGAACGACTAATTACCTCGTAATGCTCAAATATCGGTGTGCGGATCTCAGCATAATTGTATTTTTTAAAGGTTTCGCGAGCAAATCCTTCTACATATTGCCACTTAGCGGACTCCTGTGGCAGGATATCTTGGGTTCCTTTTGGTTTTTGTAATTTCATAGACACCACTCCTTTGCTTGCTTTGTACTATTTATTCTATCATAATTTCTAGTTCGTGACAGTGCTCAAGCGATAAAATCATCCCACAAGCCCATTAGGAAGAGAAAAAGCTAGCTTCTCCAGGCCCAAAAAAAAGAGCCCGCATCAAATGCAAGTCTCTATTCCTTTCGTTGCTTTACTTGCAACTATCTTATAAGATATTTTCATATTGTTCGCGAACTTCCTGTGGCCAGACGCTGGTTTGGACTTCTCCGATATGTTTCTTACGAAGCAAGAACATAGCCATCCGCGATTGACCAATCCCGCCTCCGATAGTTAGTGGAAACAGGCCATTCAAAAGCGCACGATGCCACTCCAGTTCCAAACGATCTTGATCTCCTGTAATAGCAACCTGGCGTTTGAGGGTGTCCTCATCAACCCGGATCCCCATAGAAGACAATTCGAAAGCCGCACCAAGGTTATCATTCCAAACAAGGATATCCCCATTTAAGCCCTTGTAGCCATTTTCGGTCTCCGTTGTCCAGTCGTCATAGTCCGGCGCCCGTCCATCGTGCGGTTTGCCATCTGACAAGACGCCACCAATCCCAATCAAAAAGACTGCTCCATATTCTTTGGTGATGGCATTTTCCCGTTCTTTTGGTGTCAGTTCAGGGTAACGCTCTACCAACTCTTCTGTATGGATAAAGGTGATTTGTTTAGGTAAGATAGACTCAATATCATAGCGAGCTTCAACAGCCAACTCCGTCAAACGAATGGCCTTGTAGATCTTTTCAACTGTTTCTTTCAAGTAAGCGAGGTTGCGGTTACCATTTGGAATAACCTTCTCCCAGTCCCATTGGTCGACATAAACTGAGTGGGTCGCATCCAAGGAATCTTCATCCGGACGAAGGGCCTTCATATGGACAAAGAGACCTTCCCCTTCCCCGAATCCAAACCGCGCTAAGGTATGGCGTTTCCATTTCGCAAGGGAATGAACCACTTCATAGGTCTCGTTGGGAATTTGCAAGACCTTTACAGAGACAGGGTTTTCCACTCCAGATAGGTTATCCTGCATCCCGTCTCCCACCTTACTCAAGATAGGTCCTTGGACTTCGACAACTTCTAGCTTGTCTTTCAAATACTGGGTAAACGTAGTTTTTACGAATGAAATTTCTTCTTGCTGGTGAATAAAACTCTTCTTCATAGAGACTCCCTTTAAATAGTTTGATTTTGATTATACCCTTTTTTAGAGAAAAATCAATAGTTACCGCTTCGAAAAGAGCTGTTTGCCAGCCGTTCTAAAGATTGTCTCCTTTCAGCTAATTAACCCATCTATTTTATACTCATTTTTATTTTAACAATCAAAGTTATACTGTTGAAATAAGGTGCTTTTTGTGCTACAATTTACCTAAGAAGACGATCTTGTGATTGTTTTAACAAAGGGAGGATTTTATTCTTAATAACTTCGTAACGAACAACCTAGTAACCTGTCGCAACACCGTGTAGTTTAATATCGACTCCATCTTTTGGAAACCTACTGATAGTCTTATTTGAACTAAGAGTAGGATTGTCTATTAAACACCCATTTTATGAAAAAGGAAGAAAATTATGGATAAAAAGAAATTTTGGATTTTCCCATTCGTTCTTTGTCTACTAGCCACCCTATTCACTTTAGGTTTGAATAAATCATCTGCTGAAACACCAACTGTCTCGATAACAGGAAAATTTGCGGACACGATTACCAGTGTCAACGTCACCAATAACGAGGGCGGAGATCTCACTTGGGAGTTAGAACAATGGGCAACTTTCCGAATTAATGCCACCTACGATTTGGCCGGAAAAAATGTCAAGGCAGGGGATACTACGGTCGTGACGGTTCCGGATGCTTTAATGATTACTTCGGATAACTTCGAGATTCGAGATGTTAATACCAACGAGATCATTGCTCATGCAACCGTAGATGCTGCAAAAAAATCGATTTCCCTCACCTACACAGACTATGTTGAAAAACACTCTGACACAAACGGCTCCTTCTTCTTCTATGCACGGATTGATTTCAAGAAGCACCCTGAAAAAGGAGAAATCCCGATTGAAATCACCATTAACAACGAACTAAAAATCGGCGGAAAGGTGACCTTCAAAGGAGTTGGAGATGGGAATCCCAAAGTCTTGACAAAGACGAGCTGGGTCAATTCCGAAGATCACAAAACGGTATCTTATACCATTTCTGTCAACCGAACCAAAGAAAATATTAATAGCGTTACCATCGAAGACCATATGAAATTTACTAACGCTTCTTATGTACCAGGTAGCATCAAGGTGCTGAAAGGGACCTTTGCCTTTGTTGAAGGTGAGTGGCAATTTAGCAACCGAACAGATGTCACTGACCAACACAAGGTGACTATCAGTGAAGACGGTCAATCCTTTGTAATTGACTTAGGCGACATCACTGAAAACGACCAATACCGTATTACTTATGATGTTAAGCTCAACTACGAGCCTGTAGATGGCGAACTCCTAAAAAACGATGCAATCCTAAAAGGTAAAAATACAGAGGTAAAACAAGTAACCAATGCTGCAGCTGTGCAAATCGCTGGTGGCTCTGGCGTCGGCTATGTATTTACCATCAATATCCACAAAGTAGACGATGCCAACCAACCCCTCCAAGGAGCAAAATTTAAGGTCGTACGCCAAGCAAACAACCAAGTTATCGGTGAGTATGTAACCGACGAAAACGGGAATATTACTGTCAACTCTTTGTTAAAAGATAAGTATATCTTAACTGAAACAGAAGCACCGGCAAGGTACAGCATCAAATCTGCAGATACAGAAGTCAATGCTGAAGATTTCGGAGCTGACCACTCAGTAACTAAAACAATCGTAAATCCGAAGGAAGAAACAACCACTACAACGACAACCACTACAACAACTTCGACTACCACAACAACCGAAGAGCCGACTACAACTGAAGAGCCGACTACAACTTCAACTACGACTACAACTGAAGAACCGACTACAACTTCAACTACGACCACAACCAAAGAAGCTACAACTACTTCAACCACAACAGGCGAAACAACCACAACAACTACTACAAGCGAAGAACCGACTACAACTTCAACGACTACTCCTACTCCACCTCCGTCATCTTCAACAACTGAAGGTCCCGGTGATGGCAAAGGTAAAGGTCGTAAGAAAGTTCTCCCAAGTACAGGTGACGTCGCAGCTACTGGATTCATTGTCCTAGGAGCAGTTGTTCTATCAGGTGCTATCTTATTGAAACGTAAACTTTCAAATCAATAAACCTGACTAAATCGCAACCTCTAGCTAATGGCTAGAGGGTTTTTTGTCTAGCTTAATTTGACAAATGAGGAAATCTTAAATTAAAGTTTTCATACACATCTTTTTACATTACTCAACTTTCCGGAAAATGACTCTTTTTCGGAAAGTCATAGTTTTTAAATTCTTTCTATAAGCTAGTATATTCATTGAAATTTATCCAAAAAAGGTAGAGTTTTGATTGAAATACAGTGCAATATATCGCATTTGGCAAAAAGAAAAAACGCTTGAAATC
>ERZ773214.1936-NODE-1936-length-11610-cov-6.086196_pt1 | contig 11610 bp, 14 predicted proteins | sample MGYA00511238_ERZ773214 | MGnify/ENA primary metagenome ERZ773214 (study PRJEB29015, sample SAMEA2738157) | human oral metagenome | biome: human oral; feature: human-associated habitat; material: saliva | place: China | collected 2259 ...
TGCGCTCTGCTGTGCCGGAGGGTTGGAAGATTGATTTCAGCAAGAACAACCCTGTGGAGCTGAGCGAGGACGGTAAGAGCGTTCTTGTTCACGTTGTCCAGGGTGAGGGTGACGCCGACGACTACGATCAGGATATTAGTCAGGCTCACCAGTTGGAGGCCGAGACGGGTAACCGTGACGGTAAGGATGGTTCGACGGGTGTTGCTCCTGGTGAGGTGACGGCTGCCGGTGTGCGCGCCGGTGTTGCTGGTGGTGGTTCGCTTCCGGTGACGGGCGCGAATGTGCTGACGGGTGTTGGCGCTGGCGTGTTCTTGCTGGCTGGTGGCGTGGCTGCTGGCGCTGCGCGTCGCGCCTCGCGTAGGCGCGCGTGACGTGGCTGACCGCTGGTAGGAGGTGCGCCGCCTTTCAGGTAGCTTGATGGCGTGCGCGTAAGCGTTTGCTGGTAGCTGCCGTGTGGGGCGCGTGGGTTGGGGGTTGTTCCCTAGCCTGCGCGCCCCGCGTCTTTTTTGTGTGCTGCGTGTCCTGGCGTAGTGTGAGGGGTGTGCCATAGTCTTGTGGTACTGTTTGCGAGCGCCCACGCGCGTATCGCCTCTGATTCACTGTACGGGCTTCTGACGCGTTTTCGCGTGCTTACCCTTCCCGGTGTGCGTTTTACGCCTGTTTGACCGTTAGCGGGCCGTACAGTGCGTCTGGCGGGGTGTGGTGGCTTCTATGGTGCGGCTGTGATGGTCCTGTGTGGTGTTTTGTTGCTTCTTGTGTGTATAGGTGAGCGCCCCTTGGCCGTGGATGTTGGCCGGGGCGCTCGCTTGCGTATTGGCGCGTCTCACTTTTGGCGCGCAAAGATTTGCCTACGCTGCGTGGGTTTGTTCACTCTTTCCACGGGCGGTGAAACGAGGAGCTGATGCGTGCGCTGTCGGCGGTGACGCTTACGCTGCCGCGCTTAATGGTGAAGTCCGGGTGTTCTGCTTTCCAACTGTAGCGTGTTGTGTTGTTGGTGAGGAGCGTGGGGCGCAGGTCGCCGTCAAACATGGCGTACAGCGAAATGGTTTCGATTGTTTCCTCCTCATCGTCGTAATCGCTGGGTTCTCGATATGTTTCGGTCTTTTCGACCCATGCGGCGGTGATCGTCTGACCGTTTTCGATTGCGTCTCGCGCTCGGAGCGTGAGGCCGCCGCCGGTTCCGGTTTTCTTGGTCCTGGTTTCACCGAAGATGTCGTATGTGCGGGTTTCGTGGCGGATGGTGATGGTGTCGCCGTCCGTGAGGGTGAGTGTGATCGTGCCGTCGCTTGCGGAGGTTTTCGCGATGGTGATTCCATTGAACATGTTGGAGAGGATGAGTGCCGATTCGTTGTCGGCGTCACAGTTGGTGTTCATGGTGTTGCTTCTTTCTTGCTGGGTTGTTTTCTTCGTATGTGTTTATTGTAGCATACTTGTGGGTGCGTGTGTTGTCTACGCGCGTGAGAGACGCGGGGCGAGCACGTGTGTACGAAAAGAGCGCCCCTTTGGCCACGAGTGTGGCAGGGGCGCTCTTTTCGCGCTTATACGCAGTTCGTTCCTATGCGGGATCGATATACGCGCTGTCGGCGGTGATGGTGGTCTCTCCGTGCGTGAGACGGAAGTCTGGATATTCTGAGTCCCACGTGTATTCGGTTTCGTTGCTTGTGAGGCGCGTGGGGCGCAGGTCACCCTTGAACATCACCCACAGCTCAATTGCGTGGGTTGTTTCGCCGGGCGTTTCATCGTACTCGTCATAGGGGGTGGGCGACTGGTATGTCTCTCGCTTTTCGACCCATGCGGTGAGGATTGCCTGGCCGTTTTTGATTGCATTTTCTGCGCGGGATGTGATTCCCTCGTCAACGTACTCGCACTCTTCCCTGATGTAGTCGAACGACGCAGATGTGAGGTCGAGTTTCTTTGTTTCGTGGCGGATGGTGATGGTGTCGCCGTCCGTGAGGGTGAGGGTGATGGTTCCTCCGTTGATCGAGTAACCCTCGATGGTGGCTCCTGTGAACATGTCAGCGAGCGTCTTTGCGGCATTGTCGTTGGCATCGCGGTTCATAGTGTCTCCTGTTTTTTGTGGCGGGGTTTTGTTCTGGTTGTAGTGTATCACACGTAGCCCGCTTGTGTCTACATGTGTGGATGTTGTGGCGTTGGTGTGTCGCACCACGTTTAGTGCAGGCGCTGTTGGCGCGCGTGAAGATGATGTGCGCGCTCATGTGTGGTATCATGTGGGTGATTTGTTCTACTGATGTGAAGGAAGGCTGAGCGATGTTTCAGGCGATTTTTTCTCTTGTTGTAACAACACTGAACGCGTGGCTGGTCGTTAACGAGGTTGGTAAGGGGAGGGATAAGTGGTCGAACGCGTTTCTGGTCGTGTTTCTTTTCTCCCTGTCTGCCAGCGTGGCGGGTTTGATTCGTGCAGTGATGTTGATGGGTTGACGAGCGCTTTTCTCGCCTCACCTGTACGCGGCCGCGCGGAGGTTCACTCTATACGCGGCCGTGGAGTGGTCTGTACGCCCCTCTCGCGGACTTTCACACTCTAAATACACTCGCGCCCCTCCTGCGGCCTTATCGGCTGCGAGAGGGGCGTTTGCGTGGTTTCTTACGTTCCCGCGTTTGTGGGCGCGCGTTAGAGTCCGAGCTGAGCGAGAGTGGGCTTTCCCGGAGCGCTCAGTGCTTCTTCGGTGATGCCTGCGCGTTCTCCGGGCGCTTCGACGGGGAGAATCTGCACACCCTCTTCAATTTCAGGAAGCAGTTGCACCCACCAGATGCGCCCGCCCCATTCACGCCAGCACTCGATGATGTTTTCTCCATATTCGCCGAGTTCGCTACTGACCTCAGCGTAATCACCGAGGGTGACGGCGGTCTTGGCGCTCAGGCCGGGAATGTTGGCGAGCGCCTGGTGGATGATTTCAGTGTTGAACCATTCCTCGCCGCGCCCCGTCGCTTCGATTACCGCGTTAATGTCGCGCTGGGCGTCGTTCATGTTGTCTCCCTGATTTCTTATTGGTTAACGTGTTGACTCTACTATATCACGATTGTGGCGTGTGCGCTTACTAGAGTCCGAGTTGGGCGAGGGTGGGTTCCTCGTCGCCGTCGTCGTAGCGGCAGTCGTTCGCGTAGTGTTCTGCTTCGGTCATGTAGGGGCGTTCGTCGCTGCCGGGCGCGTCTACTTCGCGGATGAGGGGTTCGCTGCCTCCGGGAGCCTCGTCAAATGTGACGTGCCAGACACGGCCCTCCCATTCGCGCCAACATTCGGTGGTGACATACTGCTCAACATCGTCGTTGGTGTACCATACTTCGGTGACAATAGTGCGCGGCACCGTGTAGTCATACAGTCGGATGGCTGTGTCGGCGCTTGCCTGTGGGTGGCGTGCGAGCCAGTTGCAGGCGGCATCCCAGTTGAACCAGCGCGGGCTACGTCCCGTCTTGTTGATGGCGCGCATCACGCGGTTTTCAACGTCTGGGGTGATGGGCGTTGCGTAGGTGGTGTGTTCGTCGGTGAGGTTGCGCATGGCGTGTCGCCTCCTGCTTTCTTTCTTGGTTGGTCATGTTGCTTTGCGTGTTCCCATTGTATCACATTGTCGGTGTGCGCGTCTACGGTTTCGTGCGCTCGTGTGGCGCGTTTGCGTGTTTTTTGTTGAAGCTATTGTTGTGGTGTGCGCGACTCGTCTCTTGTTCACCTGTTGGGGCGTGGGTGCGTGTTTGTCGTGTGAGTGTGTCATTAGGGAGTGTGGTTGATTGTGGCTGGTTTTCATGTGGGCGTGAGGGGTAAGGCCGCTGGCCGTGTGGTGCGGTGTAGTGCGAAGGCTGGCGGGTGCAGGCTTGTTGGTACGGATGGTGAGCCGACGCCTCATTTCGCGTCTGTGGCGGAGGGTGAGGCTTTCCTCGCTGAGCGTGAGGCAGCGCAGCGTGGCGGGTTTACCGCTGGGGCTGGCGATGGGGAAGCAAAAGCGTCTGCTCTCACCGAGTGCGGGGATGGTTCGGGCTTGGCTGTGGATGCGGCGGGGCGCTGGTATCGTGACGGCGCGCTGGTGGAGAACATGGTGGAGGCGGTCAGCGATGAGGGTGAGCCGGTGATGCTCACGGACGAGGAGTTCCGTGGGTCAGTTGTTAGTAACGCGGAAACGGATGTGCGTATTCACGCTGGCCAGATTGACGATCTCGTGAACGTTGGCTGCTACATCAATTACAGTGATGGTATGAACATGTCGATGATCGGCGGTGACGCGACCGTTGAGCGGGCGTTTGGTGTGAGCGTCGGTTACGTGGGTGATGACGCGCATATTGGGCTGTTGACTGACCATCGCGAGCCTGGCGATACGAGTTCGTTTGCTACCCTGTCTCAGGTGGATGATATGCGTGACCGCGCGGTGATTGACACGGTGGATGGTGATACGCGCATTTTCGGTATGATGCACGAGTCTCGTATTGGTGAGTTGACTGGCACTGCGGGCGTGGATGAGATGAGCGGCGCGTCTCGCATTGGCGTGGTTGATTCTCGCGCTGGCGTGGATTACATGTTAGGTGATTCTCGCGTGGGTAGCGTTCGTGGCCGCGCTAGTATGTTGCGCGAGAACTCACATGTTGGCAGCGTTAACGACGGCGGTTTCGTTGAAGAGGTGCATGATAACGCGTCTGTTAAATTCGTTGTTGCGCGTGGCCGCGTGAAGGGCGTGTATGAGAATGGGCGTGTTGGTATTGTTCGTCGCGGCGGGTCTGTGGGGAGCGTGAACGGTGAGGGCGCGATGGTTGTGAGCGTCGGCGGCGGTGGAACCGTTGAGCGGCTACGTGACGGTGCTACTATTTTTGAGGTGGGCGATTATCTTGCTCCTGACCGTGCGACGGTTGGTAGCGTGGATGAGTCTAGCAAGATTGGGTTGATTGATTGCGGCGCTGACGTGACGTTCGATTATCCTGACGAGGAAGGAATTACACCTGAGCGCGCTAGTGTTCTGCTTACTGAGCGTTTGAGGGGTGACGGGGCGCGCGTGAGCACCGTGTTGGTGTCAAGGATGCGGGACGCGTCTTTGGATGATCCAAACGTGACGTTGCGTGTTCGTGACGGCGACGGGAATGTGGTAGAGGTTTCTCGCGTGGGGGATGTTTTGCGTGGACTGCCCGATGTTACGAGTATTGAGCGCGATGAGATGCGCAAAATGATTGAGGGTTCGCGGGCGTGATCGTATCCGTGATGTTCCTGACTGCGTAGTGAAAGCCCCGCACATGTGAGAGCGAACAGCTCACGGTGTGCGGGGTTTTCTGTCGCTTGTGGGTGGATGCGAGGAGAACGCTTGTTGGTGTTGTCGCCTGGTCTGTGCGTGTTTTCGTTGTGGCTATTGGCGTGGTGTGCGCCGTCTTTCTTCCTTATGGTTGTGTGAGGCGGAGTGTGTTGGTTTTCGTGTGTTGAGCGTTGTGTGAAGGGTGTGGTTTATGGTGGCTGCGAAGTGGCATGTGAATGGTGAGGGTAAGCCGGGGAAGTGCGATGCGAAGAAGGGGCAGTGTCCGTTTGGTTCTGATGCGCCGCATTTTGGGACGAAGCGTGAGGCTGAGGCGGCGGCCGAGGCGTTGATTGAGCGTGAAATGGCTGGTTTCAGTGGGGAAGCAAAAGTGCCTGTGCTCACCGAGTGTATGGATGATTCTGGTTTGGCGGTGGATGCGGCGGGTCGCTGGTATCGTGATGGTGTTCTTGTAGAGAACATGGTGGAGGCCGCGCCAGAAGGCGGGGAGCCGTTCATGTTGACGGACGATAGTTTCCACGGGTCGATTGTGAGTAACGCGGAAACTGACGTGCAGATTCACGCGGGAGACATTGATGACCTTATTAACGTGGGTTGTTACAGTGACGACATGAACACGTCGATGATTGGAGGGGACGCGACCGTGAAGCGCGCTCTCGGCGTGAACATGGACTACGTGGGTGGCGATGCGCGTGTTAACCTGTTGACGGGTTACATGGAGCCTGGCGATAGCGAGGTGTTGGAGATGACCGTATCGCAGGTTGTTGATGTGCGTGACCGCGCGTTGATTGACGAGGTTGGCGGGGAGACCAAGATTGTCTCCATGATGGACGATGCGCGTATCGGCGTGTTGACCGGCGAGTCGAGTGTTGTTGAGATGAGCGGTAACACGAAGATTGACGCGGTGGAGTCTAACGTTGGCGTGGAATACATGGTGGGTAGTTCTCACGTGGGGGAAGTTCGTTCTCACCGGCTCAACGCCGTCGATAGCGAGTATGGCCGCATTGACAGCATGTGTGACGAGGCGAGCGTGGGAGCGGTTCGCGATTATGGTTTCGTGGGCTATGTGAACGGTAACGCAAGCGTTGAACTCGTGTGTTCTAATGGTCGCGTGGTGGAAGTCGATAACAATGCGCACGTGAGCATGGTGGAGTCCAGTGGTGTTGTGGAGCATGTGACGGGCAACGCGCGCGTGGGTGAAGTGTGGCGTGGCGGTCGCGTCGATAAGGTAGACGGTAATGGAGCTGCCGTGATGAACGTGGGGTCTGGTGGCAGCGTAGGCGCTGTGACTAACGGTGGCGTGGTTGTTGACGTGGGTTCTTCGGATGCGACCGAAGCGTGTGTTGTGGGGTCGGTGGACTCGTCCAGTAAGGTGAGTTTGCTTGACTGCTATGCCGATGTGACGTATGAGTGTGGCGAGACGGGCGTGTCTCCTGCTCGTGCGCGTGAGTTTGTGGTGAAGCGTCTGAGTGACGACGCGACGGGCATTGGCTCTGCGTGCTTGGAGCGTGCGAACGGTGATAATCCGTTTGAGCGCTCGAATGTGCGGCTTCGTGTGCGTGACGCGGATGGGCGTGTGGTTGATGTGCCTGACGTGGATGGGGTGTTGCGTGACTTGGTGGAGGTTGACGACGATGAGCGCGAGTTGATGTGGGAGAGCATGATGGGTTCCACCGATAGCAACTAAGCGAGGCTGGGTTACCTGGGCTTGCTACCCTCTCACGGTTTTCTCGTGTCCGCGCTTGGTTGTGGCGCGCTGTCGTGGGTATAGTGGTGCCCCGCGCGCGTGAGCTGTTTGTGCTCGCGTCGTGCGGGGCTTCTCCCTATTGTGCGCGTGGTTCGCTTGTGGGTTACCACTCGTCCTCGTCAAACGCAATGAGACAGAGGGCATCCCAGTCCTCGTATGGTTCGTGAGTGAACGTCTCCTCAGCGAGGAGGCGTGGCGTGTCATCGCCTACGCACTGCACGTAGAGGCGCTGAGTGTACGTGTTTTCGTCGTCCCATTTCTCGGTTTCGTTAAACCACGCGCGTTCGATGGGGCCGGTGTTTTGGTGGTCGCGCATGTTAACGCCGTATGAGTTGTCCCGGTTGGTGTCGGTGACGTACACGGCGGTTCCGTCCGCGAATGTGATGTGGTACATGGGCGCGTAGGGGTTGTAAACGAGCTGCTTGCCGATAAAGTGCTGGTTAAAGAACGTTTCGTGCGCCCGGTTCTGGTCGGCGCTCAGCTCGTAAATAGGTTCGTCGCGGTTCATAGCTGCCGTTTCCTGCCTGTTCTTGTCCGTCTGCGTTAGTTGGTCACCATTGGGGTTCGAGGGCTGCGTCGGCTGCGTTGATGGGGGTGCCGTCGCCGGTTTCGAGGAGGAGGGTGGGGCGCTGGTCGGAGTAGGCAGCGTATTCGCCGCTGACTTCTGCAATCTTTTCGGGTCGCAGGTTGTTTTCGGCGAGCACCCACAGGGTGATCGTGCGGGTCACCTGGGGCACGTTCATGCCGTTTGTGTCGGTGAACTCGCTCGCGGTTTCGACCCACGCGCGCACGACGCGGCCGCTGTCGTGCTTCTTGTAGTGCTCGTCGTCGCTATTGGTGAAGTTGTCAGCATCAACGGCGAGCGCCTTGTTGTCGGCGGGAGCGGTGGCACCTCCTGGGAGGATGGTCGCAGCGTTGATGGTGACATGTGTGCCGTCGGTGAAGGCGACGGTGTTGCGGGGCGCGCCGGGGGTGTACGTGTCGGCGATCTGCTTGCCTGCGAACAGTGCGTTAAGGTTTCGGGCGCGTTCCTGGGTGGCGTCACTGTTAACGATATCAAGCATGTGTGTTTTCTCCTGTGTGGGCGTGTTTTCTTGTCTGGCTCCATTGTAGCATGTTTCGGGGTCGTGTGCATGATGTTTCGCGGTCTTGTGGGGCGCGTGTTGGGCGTGTTTTTGGTCATGTTGGTGGCGCGAGTGCGGGCGTGCGGGAGAGTTGTTGTACGTTGCTGGGGAAGCGAAACGGTGTGAGCGTGGGGGAAACAGGTGGAGGGGCGCAGACTCATAAACGGTCTGCGCCCCTTTCCTCGTGTTCGCCCGCGTGTTTACCTGCGTGCTCGTGGTTGTTTACTTGTGGGGTAGTCGGATGGTTGTGTGGGTGGCGGCGGCTTCGCCGTTGACGACGGTGCCGTTGCTGTGTTCTATGGTGAGGCCGTGGTGTGCGGTTCGTCCGCTGTAGACGCTGGTGTAGAGGGCGATGGGTGTGGGGTTGTCGGGTGTGGTGGCGTGGAGGGTGATGACGGTGGTTTCGCGGCGCCCCCGCCTCGTGGTGGCGGTCACGTTGTTGTTGTCGTCGCCTGTGATGGCGGTGTTTTCTGTCATGGGTTGTGTCTTGTCCGTGTTGGTGGGCTGTTCGCGTGTGTCTTGGACGCGGGTGCGGGTGACCCATGCGTGGGTGATGGGGCCGATAGTGTTGCCGCCCGTGAGGGTGATGGTGGTGGCGTGGCGGCTTCCCTTGTTGTTGCGTGGTTGGTTGTTGAGGGTTGCGTGTACGGTGATGGTGTTCGCGTCTCCCGCGTTGGTGGCCCCTGCCTCGCTCGCGTCCTCGTTGTCGATGTTGTAGCTACTCTCACTGTCGTTGTCGCGTGATGCGAGGGTGAATACGCCGTCCGTCGCGTTGGTGATGGTTTCGCCTGTGAGCATGTCGGCGAGCGCTTGTTGCTCGCGCGTGACCCATTCGTTGATCTGGCTCTGTGTGAGGGCGGTGCGGATGGTGGCGAGGGGCTTACGCTTGTCTCGCGTGGTGGCGAAGGTGCCGGTGGTGATGTCGGCGTGTGCTGTGCGGATGGTGGCGGGCATGGTTTCGCCTTGGTAGAAGAGGATGAGGGTGAGGCTCGTGATGGTGCCTGCGTGGTTGGTGTTGGTGTGGAGGTGTGCGCGCTCGATGATGCGGCGGTCTGCGTGTGCTCGCATGTCCTGACTGTGTGCGCCTGTGCCCACGTTCTCGCCAGGGGTGTTGCTGTCGCCGAGTGTGATGGTGAGGCTGGTGCCGTCGCTGAGCGTGATGACGTGTCCGTTGTCGTTCTTCACGTAGCGGCCGTGGAAGAGCTTGTAGAGGGTGGCGGCGAGCTGGTCTGCGTCGCTGATGGTGTATTGTGTGGCGCGCGCTGGCGCAAAGCCGTGTTCGATGTCGTTCCACGTGTTCATTTGTGCGTATTCCTTTCAGTTGCTTCTCGTTTGTTCTCGTTCTTGTTGGGGCGCGTTAGTCCCCCTGCTCGCGTGGGCGTTTCGCCTTTCGCGCGCGTTTTCCTGTTCGTTATGGTATCATGGGTGCTAACAGGGCGTGAAATCGCCGCAAACATTGAAGAACATGAAAAGTTGGAGGATGCGTAATGATCGTTGAGCGTGGTGATGGGCGCAAGTACGTGGATGTCGAGACTATGGGTGAACTGCTTGACCTGTGGTGGGATGACCACGATGTTATCTGTAATGGCCTCCCTGTAGACACTTTCGCGGACTCGGACTCTGCTGGCGACGGTTTTGTGGCAGTAATGAGCGGCGGTCGCCTCCTGAGCGAGGATGACGTGAGCGATATGGCGAATGAACAGCTGCGCGAGGACTACCCTGACCCGGTGGAGATCGCGTGGTTGGAACGCGATGTTGTGGAGGCGTTTTCGCGTGTCGCTCCTGACGCGTACGAGGAGTACGTGAGCGAAGAGATTGATCGCCTTATTGAGAACGGTGCTCTGCGTCGTTTGCGGCGTTGACTTGTGCGCGCCACTCGCGCGGTCGTTAAGAAAAGGGGTTTTCATGTCGTTGCGTGCTGTGACTGTGGGTTCTGACCCGTCCGACGCCGTTGACGCTGTGCGGGCGAACGGCTGGTATGGCGTGAACGTGTACCGTCGCTTTGCGTGTTCTGGCGGCTGTTACGACGCGCTTTCTTCCGTTGCGCCCGTTGGCACCGTTGACGCGTGCTGTGACGCCTGCGGTTTGCGCCCTGTTGTGGAGGTGTCGCTGTGCGCTCAGCCGGGCATGGTTGATGGTGACGTGTTGGTGTGTGTGGAGGAGGGTGACGTGCTTGTGTTTGAGAGCGACCCGAGCGTGTCTCCCGTGTTGTTTGCTGTTTCGCGTCCGATGTGGGCGAGCGTTTTGGTGTCGCCTCGGGGTTGGCGTGAGTTCGTAGTGGCGGCTGGCGGGTGCGGTTGCAAGCGTCGGCGCGTGGAGGTCGCCTCTGTGGCGGCTCGTGAGTTGTTGCGTGGTGCCCGCGCGTGAGGAGCGATAGCGCACATGCGGGGTGTCATGTGCTATGATGATCGTAAACACCATGCGACAAGGAAAGGAAGAAGTGCAATGAGTACTGTCATTTATGCGAGGAATTATGAGACGTGGATGTTTGAGCGTTTTGACCTTGCAGAGTTGCGCGTTGGGGCGGTTGTTCTTGTTGGGTTCGAGGATGAATACTATCAGTGGATAAGCTTCACCAAGGCCGAGACGGGGGTATGGGTTCCTGGGGTTGGTGACCTGGGAGATGACGAGGACACGTTTTCGGATGAGATGAACGACGCTGAGTTGAATCTGGGGATTACGAAAGTGAACCACGAGGTCGAGGTCGAGACGGTTATTGCACCTCATGGCCTTGTTGGTGGACGCGTTGATTCGTGAATTGTCCGCCTGTGTGTTCGCGTGAGCTTGTGTAAGGGGAGGGGAGGTATGGCTATGTCTGCTAACGAGGTGAACGTGCCAGTCGATGAGAACGATGTGGATGCGTTTCGTCGTATGCGTCCGTCGGTTGTTATTACGCTTAACGATGCGGATCATGAGGAGTTCATGCGCATTGTGGAGAGTGAGCCGGTGGAGGATGAGCGTCTTGCGCGTTTGTTTGAGCGCCCGTCGCCGTTTGGGCGGCATATTGACGTGTGAGCGCCGCGATTGGGCGACAATGCCAGCGTGCTTTGTCGTCGCGTTGTATCCCCGCGCCGTCCCCGCTTTTGTGGGTGGCGCGGGGTTTTTGTGCGCGTGAGCGTGGTTGCTTGGCGGCTCTATTGGTGTTGTGTTGAGTTGTTTGTTGATCGCGTTACTGTTGTTGTTGCGCGGGGTGGAGGTGTGTTATGACTCGTCATCATGTGAGGCCGGATGGGTCTGTTGGCCGGTGTGACGCGAAGGAAGGCGGTCGGTGTCGGTTTGCGAGTGAGGGTGCGCTGCATTTTGAGTCCGCTAGTGAAGCGCAGGAGTATGCGGCTGAACTGTTGGCGCATCGTTCTAGCGGGTTCACTCAGGGTGGCTCTGGTGTTGGTTCCGGCATTGGGGAGGCTGGCTCTGTGTCGTCTGGCGGTTCCGACGCGGTGTTGATTGCTGACCGTCAAGAGAAGATGTCGATGGACGAGTTGTTTGCGCATATGGCTCG